>JAEEGL016962297.1_pt1 | contig 10487 bp, 1 predicted proteins | sample 9134231 | NCBI WGS metagenome assembly JAEEGL01 (sample SAMN16246548, study PRJNA631951) | gut metagenome | biome: gut microbiome; feature: rumen; material: fiber-attached | host: Bos | place: Iran: Karaj | collected 2018-10 | reverse complement strand
TACCAGGTTGTCCCTTCCTGCGCAGCGCCGTATCCGTCGTTTGCACCGGTGGTATACGTCTCATATCCATCCTTGGTATAAGTCACCGACCACTTGCCTTCGGGAACCATCCACTGATAGAAGCCGTTTTCGTCCGTGGTATAAGGATTTTCCTGATTGTACTCAGCGGCATTCCATACAGTGCGCTTTCCGTCATTGTCCACCTCATAAATGGTGGCGGTAACGCCCTCTATCCGGTTACTCTTTACGCCCTCATACACCACGCCCGATGGGTCGATCACAGGCTTTCTTGTGCCGGGAACCGGCAGAGTGATCTTGGGCGGGAACAGCTGCGGAATCCTGATGCCGGTCTTGCCGCCGCCGGGAGTAGTCTGTCCGGGAGGAACGCCTGGACCACCCGGACCTGTGGGTGTGCTGGGAGTGCCCGGTATCGCCGGGGTTCCGGGCGTTGTCGGAGTACCCGGTGTCGTCGGAGTGCCCGGTGTCGTCGGAGTGCTGCCGGTGCCCTGTCCGTTGGAATCCTGACTTTCAGGAGGCGTGGTGCCACCATCCTTGTCCTTGTCGGGCATTGGGTTGGGGGGCATAAGACTGCGGTCTACCTTAAAGCCACGGTTTTCCAGATCCGCTAATTTCTGGTCAAGCCGATCCCAGTCCTCCTTCATCTGCTTCTGATCCTTCTCCTTCGCCTTGGAATTGCCGAAGGGCCAGCCTCCGTTTTGAGCCTTCTTGACCTTGCCATCCACATATTTCTTACAGGCAGATTCGATACCGCCCTCTATGACGTTGCCTGCAAATTTGCCGGCCGCCTGTGCATTATCATTGGCCTTTTTAACCTCTTTTAAGAACTCCTTACCGCGCTTCCAAAGCATATTGTTGTACAAGCCGCCACCCAGGCGGTCGCGTTCCATATCAAGCGACGCCCAGCGCTCACCGTAACCGCCGGGACCATCCAACTCCATGTTCTGCTCGATGCAGGCCGCCATCATCTGATAGAAGGCAGTCTTGCCATCGCCGGAGAGATGGACGCCGTTTGGAAGGGTACCTGCCTTGTCTGCCTGAAGGCTTACGTCAGATTCCGACGCTTCGTCCGTTATGACATCCTCAGGTGATTGGAGTATGCTGTCGCCATCGGTGGTTCCGTCTGCCGAAACATCCTCAGGTGGTTGGAGATTGCTGTCGCCATCGCTTATTTCATCTGTTATGATATCCTCAGATGATTGGAGTATGCTGTCGCCATCAGTTGATTCATCTGTTGTAACATCCTCAGGTGATGGAAGCATGCTGTCGTTATCAGTTCCGGTTGATTCGTCTTCTGTGACATCCTCAGGTGACTGAAGCAGGCTATCGTTATTGGTAGTTCCTCCGGTAATTTCCTCTGCTGTGACATCCTCAGATGGTTGGAGCCTGCTGTCACTGTCTGTGGTTCCTTCTGCCGTTGCATCCTCATCCGGCCGGAGCATACTGCCATTATCGGTTGATTCGCCCGTGGTGACTATACCTGCAGACCTGTCATTGAATACGGCATCAACCTGTTCAAGCGCATTGATCCAGCCGACCAGTGCCACATAGCATTTCGTCGCAGTATCCCAGCCCTCCGTTACATCAAAGGGAGTGCTGCGGGAATAAGTTATTTTGTTGTAACTCTGATCCTTCGTGTTCCACGTTTCCTCTGTATAAGAGTCCGGCCTGATGGTCGTGCGCGTCCAGAGCCTATAATTTGAACTCTCATAACGGTCGATGATTACCGCTGTCGGAATGGCATCAACAACCTTCATTTCCATATACTCTTCGCCATCGAACTGTTCCGAAGCATTCTCAAACGGTTCGCGGGAGAAGATCTCATCAAAGCCTTCTATCACAGAGTCATTGTAATCCTCACTCTTATTGGTGATTGTATATGTTTCATTGTCATTGACCGTAACCTTAACCTCGCGGGTATCTTCATTGTTGTTATCGGTCAGGACAATTCCGCTGCCTGCAAGTGCGGCTGAAACTGTATCATAGTCAATCTTGTCATTAGACGCTCCTTTATTCTTCGTTGCAATAAAGCCGGCCCAGTCATTCCGATCTGCCTCTGCCTCTTTTGATTTTCCGGCAAAGTCATAGTCGGTATACAGCTTATCCGGTACCTTCGGGGTATACTCTACCCAGACTCCCGTAGGAGGATTGTTGCCGCATAAATATTCCTCCGTGACCCACGCTTCTTTTGTGCTGTCGTAGGCAGCCGTCAGTTCCTTATCCTGATCGCCGCGTGGAACATGTACTATTACATCCGATACTGCACTTTCATCTGTCACTGTAGTGCCGTTTCCATCCTCTCTTCCGTACGCAAACTTTACAGTATACCTGATGGGTCTTTCCGGCAGATAGTACCAATAGCCCTTATAAGCACCCGTCACGTTGTCCCACAGCAGCTCATCATACCCTAAGTAATTCATTACATAGATCTTGTCAAGGGCGGGGAGGCCGGGGGTGTAGATCACGGTCTTTTCCGTGGCGGTATATGTGGATCTGTCTTTCGTCACCACGGCACCCACCTGATGTTCCTCAAAGCTGTAGGGGGCATTAAGCGTCACCTGAGCGGTATATTGATTGGTATTTCCGGTATTGGTCGTTGCCGCCACTGCACCGTCCAGGGGGATGTTCACTGTTGAAGTTCTGGGAGCGTTGCCGTAAACCGAAAAGGCATATGTGGAGGACGTCTCCGGGGCGTAGATACTCACCGCAGGGGTGTTCACCGCACCCTCGCCAACATACTGGTCGGTGATGCCGCCCACACTGACCAATGCTATGGCGGTAACCTTCTCGTAATCGCTTCGGTAGCTCTGCCACTGTACCACCGCAGGCCAGCCTCCGTATTTTGTAATATCACTTATTTTTATCCAATATTCGCCTGAAAAGCTGTCGATATGGTCTGACGTATTCGGATAAATATCGATATCCGTATCCGCCCGCTGACCGTTGATGTACACACTGCCGTTGAGGATACTCGGAGTCGTATCCTGACCATTGCTTTTCTGATTGGTTGCAAGCTTCACTTTAAGACTTTGCGCCGCAGCGTCCTTTGGCATAACCGTTACCCGTGCGGAGATAATGGCATCGTCGGCGCCCAAAGTCAGACCGGATTCGGACATCTCGATCCCGGTGGCTGTAGGATAGGTATTAGGCAGGCTGCCCATAGGCACTTCTACGTATCTGGTGTAGTCTGTATTTTTTTCTACATTAACAGTCTTTTCCAGATAAAGATTGTTCCCCGCCTCGTCCAGCTCATTTTTTGTCTCCGTAAGCGTCGCGGCAGATGCAACGACGGGATAGGCCTCCTTGCCGATGACCAGGACTGTATAACTCCCATCATAGAGCCCGCTGCCATACAACGAAAAAGTTGCCCCATTGCTGTCATAAATCATCCAATTATCTATAGGGGATCCCTCGCTGTCAAACACGCGCATACATACCTTCCGATAGTCGTCCTTCGATCCGGTTACCTCAAGATTAGTCCTGTATTGGCGGATGATGTCGATATCTTCCAATGCGCCGTTTTTATTCTTATCCAGCTTTACCCCCGCACTTGCCGTCCATTCCCATCCGTTCAAATCGACGGTCAGCGTATCACCTGCATTCAGTCCTTCCGTATTCTCTAAATAGAGACGGTAATCACTGTTCTGCCAGTCGCAGGACATGGAGGCCGGTAGCACGGTATCTCCATTCTTTATCTGAAAGCTTGAACTGTACCCCACGCTTCGGGGAACCGTGATGTAGCCCTGGCGGGGCTCAAGGGTGACAACGCCATCATTCCCCGCATAAACAGTATCGCCGGAGTCAGGTACACTTAGGTTCCCGTTCCAAGATAAATACCGGGAACTGTCGGCCATAAAGACAGCGGTAACTGTCAGATCGGCTCCCATGGGCACTCCTGTAACGGAAATCCCACCGTTTTCGTCGGTACGTCCATAATAAAAGTTCCTGTAGTTTTCGGACCTGTCGGATACGGTGATTGTTGCGGAACCGGAGATTGGGTTCCCGGCACTGTCCTTAAGGGCCGCTTCGACTATGTACTCTTTCCGCCTGGTCAGAGTGAGCTGCGGATTATTATTATTATTCGTGACTTTTACAAGCTCGGAGGGTACATATTCAAGGCTGTAGGGAACAGCACGGACATAGGTTTCACTGCCGCACAGTAAAGACCCTCCGGTGTGTATCAGATTCTCAGCTGCAACTTCATTCGCTTTATACCATTCACAGTAATATCCGCAATAGCCATCTGCCCCCGTCACTGTCGGATAAACGAGGCGAAGATCAGACGGAGTCACGTTAAGCGCAACATTTGTATCATCGGCACTGAATTCCTGAGCATCAACATAGGTATGGGTCTGTTCCTCGTAGGATGCCCAATAGGTTCCGGTGACCGTAGCAGTATAGCTGCCATCGCCGGGAAGAGAGACCTCAACCCCGTATTCACTCCCGTAGCTGCCGATCATATTTTCAGTCACCACCGTACCACCCTGCCTGACGATAAGGGTGTTGGACAGATTATCGTTAAGAGGTTTACTGAAGGTGAAGGTCACCTTCGGATCCGTAACCCTGATAGTGAAATAAACCGTATCGCTGGTGATGGAACTGCCGGCCGTTGTTTCGGTTGCGTACACAGCGAGTGAATACACTCCTGCCGACGCAGGCCTGCCGTTAAGATAGCCTGTGGCCTCATCCACATTGAGCCATGCCGGTGCTTTCACAAGGGTATACGTCAGATCACCGCCGTTTGGATTACTCGCTTCGATTCTGCCAAGGGAAACAGTTTTTGTGCCTGTGTTGACTGTTCTTGTCACTCCGCTTACGTCCACCACCGGCTTGTTTAAGGCACCGGGAGCTTCTCCGGGACCTACGACCTTAACAACACCCGGCACGGAAAAACCCCCATCCTCAAAATCAGCAGAATACATTTTACCTTTATTTGTCACAAATTCGGTCTGATAGGAACCAACGGCAAGGGAAAGAACCACGTTTTGGATCCAAACACTATTATTTCCTTCCAGACCTCCTGTGGCACCGGAGGGTTTAGGATAAATCTTACCCTTTCGCTCGTGCTTTGAGTCCGCTGTGACGAGATATACTTCTTTGATCGTATTTCCCAAGGGCACTCCTCCGGACAGGCTTAACCTGACCTTTCCTTGAGAATCAAGCTCAAGATATCCATCTGTGGCACCATAATCATATTCGCCTCCATAGGTGGTACGATGACCGTCATAATATAAAGCCATCGGAACATCTCCCCCCGCCGATACCGGAACCGGTGGCAGGCTCAGGCACATTACCGCCGCAAGCAGCAGCGAAAGTACCCGTCTTCCTAATCCTTTTCGACTCGTTTTTTTCATGTACGTTCCCTCCGTCGTTCTGAATATTTACCTTTTTTATAGATCATGAAAGGTGATATGTTTTAATGACTGTAATAGTCAATACTTGCTGATACGTCCCTGTTTAAAATACAGAAACAAAAAAAATACGTCACAATTCCATGAAATTGTAACATCCCTATCTGAAACCTGTATACTACTCACCTGCGCAAACTTCTCATTTTATCTGCATTATCATTTATATAAACCTCAACTACCGACGACCTTTCCGCCGTCCATTACATAGATCCGGTCACAGCTGAAAGGAATTTCTTCATTCCGGCCGGAAGTTCTGTGACGTTATCAAGTCCGGTATCTCCGAGAATGACCGTCTTGTTGGTGCCGTGATAATCACTGCCTGCAGTCACATACAGGTCATACCTTTCAGCCAGAGCGAGCATATCTGCCGTCATTTTCGGAGAAAAACCCGAATAGAAAGCTTCCACGCCCTTGATCCCGAATTCCATGAGACGTTTTATCCGGTCTTCAAGTTCCGGGCCTAAAATAAGCTCGTCTCCGCTCCCGTAAATAGGATGGGCAAGCACGGGGATCCCGCCGGCATCCAGTATGCCCTTTATCGCTTCTTCGGGCCGTATGTATTCACTCTTATAATGCAGCTTGTTTATATATTCGTCTATCGCCCTGTCCTTGCTTTCGCAATAGCCGTATTTTACCATCATATTTCCGATATGCGGCTTGCCGGGATTATCAAGCTTCAGAAGATTTTGTATCTCTTCTTCGGGAAATTCAAAACCAAACTCCTTCTTTAAAAATTCAAGCCGTCCCGTTATCTTCTTCATTCTCAGGCTGTGTCCCTTCTCAACCATATCGAGGATAGCCTTCGACCCCGGTTCATAATCATAGCCAAGGATATGATATTTTCCATGTTCATCCCTGGTGGAAAATTCCACTCCGGTAATAAAACCGGGATCACCCTCTGCAAGGGAATCCATAACGATCCCGCAGCCCTTAACCGCATCATGATCGGTCACGGAAAACAATCCTATCCCCGCCGCCTTTACATGGCTGATAAGTTCTGTCGGAATATCACTTCCGTCCGATACGGTCGTATGCATATGCAGGTCTATTTTTTTGCTCTGAAAAACATCACTCATCATTTCACCTCAAATAACATAATTATTTTGGTATAATTCTACACCATTTTAAACCGAAACAAAATAACTATTAATTCCGCTAAACCGATTTAGTAAACACAGAAATAATAGAAGGGATCACCGAAGTGATCCCTCCCGAATACGTTGTTTAACTTATGAAGCCTACAGCTTCAGTAATTCCTTTAACATTTCTTTAAGTCCCATCTGACTGATAGTGAAGCTTCCCTTTGCAGAGCCTGCAAAGTTATAACCCCTGCCTTCCGGCTGATCAGCCTTCGCCTTGGCGCTTATGATCACGTATGCGGTTCCTTTTCTGACGTTGTTAACGTACTTGATATTGAAGAAATCACTGACCTGATCCTGGCCTTCCACACCGTTTTCTATGAGCACGATATCCTGTTTTCCGTTCCTGATGACAACCTTCAGATATCCCTGACTGAATTCATTGTCATTGGCAAATTCGATCTTCTCTCCGGTATACCCGATCTTGGCTTTCCTGCCGGTATTCTTATCAACAACGGATATCTTTGCCTTGGATGCATCCACCAAGCCATCGCCCTTGACTATCTTGAACGATCCGGTCAGAGAACCGCCATCAAAATTGGCATTTCCTGCCTTGGGCTCTGCCTTCACATATACAGAGATCTCATCCTTACCCTCTACGAAGCTGACCGGTGAATTACTGTCAAGCAGATGCTCAGATTCACAGTCTGCGTCCGAATAGAAGGACAGTGTACACTCGTTAGCCTTTATGAGAACTCCGTTCATCACAACGAACAGATTCGTTCCAACCTTGGGGAAATAAGCTCCCATTTTCTTTTTGGAAGGACTGTACACAAGATTATCCGCTGCAACTATTCCGGAATCCTCGCCTTCTTCGAACCTTAGCTTATTGATCTTGAAGTACTGTATTATGGATTGCGCACCTGCATAATTGCCGATGAACCTGATCGTGGCCTTACCGAAGCCTGCATTCTTGTTATTGCTGTAAGTAACCTTGAAATCCCGGCCGTTTACCAGCGATATATACAGATGCTCCGCATCCAGGTCAGCCGTTACATATATATTTGGAGCAGCTCCGATATTGGTGAAGTCCACGCCTTCATTTATGAGTTCATCCTCATTTGTTATCTCAAATCTTGCATAACGTGCAGGTTTGATCTTGAAGGTCTTTTTAACCGTACCCGTGTATGCACCCATACCTGTGATCACTACCTTGACATTTCCCGCATTGACGCTGTCACTGTAGCTTACCGTATAATCCTCATCCTTTGTAAGCCTGGCTCCGGTTCCCTTGTCCGTAACGATAAGCTGGTTTTCGGTAAGTGTATGTTCCTCACCGTTATAGGTTATGTTCACATCTGCAATGCTTACATTCAGCTTTCTCTTGACGGGAACAACCATGATCGGAATGGTCTTACTTCCTATGAAGTTTCCGCTGCCGTTTACTTCTATTTTGTTATCCAGATTCGGATCGATGAACACAGGTGAAAAGTCACCCGTAAAGTCTTTACCCTTTCTTAAGGTAATACCCTTATATGTCAGAACGGGAGAAGCTTTCTGGCGTGCCAGTACTACTGTGTTACCTGCCTCGGCGTTCTCAATATCCGCCTTTGCTATCAGGAAATTGAGCACCTTCTTGTCATTGTAATTGCCCTTACCCTGAACAGTTACGGTCGCCACTTTACCTGTTATCGTATCCTCAGTGCCTTCATATCCTATCACCGCATTTGCATTCTTATTATCGGAATATTTAAGGGTATAATCATTGCCCTTGACCAGAGTCTTCGTACCGTTTCTTACGATCAACTCAGGCATCAGGTTATCGCCTGTATAGATGAGATACGTGTATTGAACACCATTTATGCTGACAGTCTCAAGTTCATCCGCAAAGGACGCGGTAATTTTACCGTCCTCTACGGGATCATCCTGATTCTGACCGTTAACGGTCACCTTTATCTCTCCTGAACATCCGTAAGCATTTTCGGTTTCCGGAATGTTGATCATGGCATATCCGTTACCTGTCGTTGCTCCGGCTCTGATGATCGAATTTACTATGTACGCCACATTGGAGGCTCCGCGCCATGTATATTCGGGTTTGCCATAGTATGCAGGCCACTTACCGTTCTTATTGATCCAGAGCTTCAGATCCTTTTCATTGACACTTCTTGAGAGTGTTATGGGAGTATCGGAGATCGGAAGCGGAGCTGCCTTATCGATCGAAACTACGACCGGTGCATCACAATAATCATCCAGATATCCGTCTGACGGATTTCCCTTAGACATATAGTACACATAATAGGTCTTTGCATCGGTTCCCTCAGGGATCTGAGTTGACCACTCAAGTTTCGTCTGATCCTCCACCAGTCTGGTGGCGACAGAATACTGTATTATACCATTTTTGGCAACAGCATTGTCTGAAACAAGCCTGTGCTTACTGCCGTTATAAACAATACCCTCAATTTCCATCGGAGGTGTGTCGATCTCAGACTGACCCATTACGATCCTGTATTCGGCGGTGGCCGGTGAAGGAAGCTTATAATTCCCGGCCTTTTCACCCGTCAGGGATTTTGCCGTTGCCGTATAAGTACGGGTATCGGTTTTCCTGTTGCCTTCGGCAACCACTCCTATCTGATCGCCGTTTACCGTACCGGTTGCCACAGGATCGGGTCCCTGCTGTTCTTTATTATAGATAAAGACTGTCTGTCCCCAGTCAAGACCGATCTCTTTTTGTTCAACCGTAAGAGTGCCGGGCTTATAATCAAAAGCATAATTCCGGGCTTCAAGCCCCTTGGGCATTATTTCATAGTTATTTCCGACATTTCCATATCGTTCATAAGTAAAATCATAATCAAGACGGCCTGACAGATCTTTCTTCGAATCACCTTCTGCGAAACCGTCATAGATCACATCGTTTCCTGCAGGCGCGTCACCGTAGATGATAGTATTTGCGCTTGCGGTTACAGTAAGTGTCTTGGGAGTGATCGTCACGGTTCCGAAACTGTTGACATCCTCATAATTACCCTTTTTATCCCTTATCCTGAAATAAACCTTCGTGCCGGCTGTTACATCCTTTACGGAAACCGAGTTCTCATAAATAGGATTCTTTTCAACCAGCGAATAGGTGATCTCGGGTTCGGCATCAGGATTATTAACACTTACCGTAATGGTGTGTCCTTTTCCGTCATACACTCCTGCGTAATCCGTGATGGACGGTATGATCACATCCTTTCCTATCGACGAAACTACTCTTCCCGATGTACTGAGGTAGTTATTTCCGCCGTCTATCTTCCAGAAAATAGTATATACGCCGGCATCCTTTGCTTTTGGCACTTCATTGCTCCAGACTCCTCCGTCCATACTGTAGGATACGGATACACCTGCCGGAACGGTTCCTACTGTCTGCGCCAAATCCTGTTCCGCATTGGTATATGTGAGTTTCTTACCCTGTACTTCCACTCCTGTCGGTATCTTCTCGATGGCAGATACTACATACCTCTTCTGCGAATCCACATATCCCGAATTGTCGGCAGCCTTCGCATAATACCATACATAATACTTCCCAACCTTATCCTTCCCCGGTATCTCAGTTGACCATACGGTAGTTCCTCCCGGGAGTTCACCTTCTCCAAGAACCGCATAGTTCATTGTTGCGTTTACACAGTTACCTGCCGTTACAAGTTCCTGTGCAACCGTATTGAAGCTCAGGGTCTTGGGCAGAGGATCCAAGGTCACTTCCGCTGTTTTGGGAGATACTACCAGCTTAATATCATTACTGTCCTTATACGCCTTAATTGTATTCCCGCTGACAGTAATCGAAGATATCACCTTACATCTTATGATATTGGTTCCCAGTTCATTTACGTCGTCAGCAACATATGTGATATGATCTGCGCTTACACTCTCCGGTCTCCACTCGGTATAATCATTTCCGTCCTTCTTTTCCCACAGATAGGATAAGGTATATCCTTCCGGGGCTGTT
>JAEEGL013537511.1_pt1 | contig 10487 bp, 4 predicted proteins | sample 9134231 | NCBI WGS metagenome assembly JAEEGL01 (sample SAMN16246548, study PRJNA631951) | gut metagenome | biome: gut microbiome; feature: rumen; material: fiber-attached | host: Bos | place: Iran: Karaj | collected 2018-10 | reverse complement strand
CGCCCCGAAGGAGGCGAAGAAGAGCACCCGCCGCAGCCGCGCCAAGAAGGCCGAGGCTCCCGTCGAGGCCGCTCCCGCCGCCGAGGAGGCCCCCGAGGCTCCCGCCGCCGAGTAAGCGTACTGAACCTGAACCGTTCACAAAGGCATCCTTCCTTCGGGAAGGGTGCTTTTTTTAGATGCCGGTCTGCGGAACTTGCGTTTTGCTCGATAATGTTTATCTTTGCAACAAATACAGGAAATACTTGATTTCTTTTGGAGAAATCTTATTGACGGGCACGCTCTAAATCCGCAAAATTTATAACCGACGCCTGCGATAAGGTTTCCCATACCCTGAGTTCGGGTGTGGGGACCTTTTCGATAGTCGGTGAGGGCCCTTGCGGAGCCTTGAGCGTTCTTATCGGAAGTCCCCCACCTTTTTGTTGGTGGGCTGATGGACTTCCAAGTCGCTCAAGGCGGCTGCGGACCGGGAGACTTCAGCAATCTCCGCTTTCATTTGTGCCGGTCTGCGGCCGCCTTTTCATTTCCAGCATATCCAGAAAGAAGGCACCATCAGGGGCATTTGCATTGAGGATTTCCTTGCGAAAGCGGGATCGCGCGGTTTTAAGGCTTTCCACGGAGACTTTGTTCAGGAGGAGTTGGACGGTTTCATAAGGATATCCGGCGAAGAACAGCGCGATGATTTTCAGGTTTTCCCCCTTGATTTTGGGGACCTGCGTGCGGAGTTTTTCCATTATCCCGTTGCAGTATCGGTTCAGGTCCTTTTCCAGCGAGGCGAAAAGACTTTCATCCTTTTGCAGGGAAGACAGATTCTGTTTGACTTCCCGGTAGATGCGTTCCTTCTGCGTCTTGTCTTCCAAACGGAAATAGTCCCGCGAGAGCTTGTCCAGGCGGGAGATTCGCTCACTGAACAGGGAACCGACCAGATGGGCATTGTCCCGTTGGATGCGTTCCAATTCCTGGTCTTTCAGAGCCAGCCGCGCCATCTGTTCTTTCAGTTGGCGGTCCTTTTCCCTATTGCGGAAGAGCAGGATTCCTCCGGTCAGCGCAAATATCAGCAGCGCGATAAAGGCATCGGCGATCCTTCTTCTTTTCATCAGCTTCACTTTTTCTTCCTGCCGGGTAACTTCGCTCTTGAAATAGTCCTTCTGGGCAGAGACGACCGATTGCTGGAGAAGTTCCAGAGTTAGAGAGTCTTGAACAGATGCGGCATGATTAACAAGTCTGAAAGCCATCTCACTATTCCCTCTTGCCTTTTCGATTCGCGAGCGAGGAAAATCTAGCGAAGCAGAATCGGCCTGATCGTGTGCATGCTTATAGCCCTCTTCCATCCAGAAATCAGAGGAATCGGGTTGATTATTCCTCTCAAATGCCACAGCACAATAAGCGTAATCAAGAAGGCCAAAGATGTGTCGAGGAATGGACTGGTAATACTTGATGGCTTTTACAGGATCCTCATTCCTCTCAACAAGGATTCCTGCTTGACGGAGTCTGCATCGGTACTGGATATTTGAATCATCATATTGGTTTTTAACGCGTTCCAGAAGGTCATAGGACTCTTGATAATCCTCGTTATTAGCCAAATCAATGGCTAAGGCCAGTTCAGCGTAGGCGGTATAAGAAGAGGCCTCTATCTTTTCAAAACACTGAATCGCTTTCCTTCTGTTGGCAATGGCCTCGATATTGTTGTTTGTAGCATTGAAGACATCGGCTTTGTTCCGAAAAATCAATCCCAACTGATAAACATCTTCAAGGGCTTTCGCGACTCTTTCGGCATTTTCCAATGCAACAATGGCTGAAGGGAAAGACTTGGCGTTCCTGAGGATGATTCCATCATAATACCAGGCAAGCATTTCTTTTCGTTTATTTCGATGATGGGAGTAGTACTCTACGGCTTGTCGGATTAATGAGTCAGAAGACACGTCAATGTAATTCTTATCCAACGCCGCACTCATCCACAGGGCATAACGAGCTTTCTCTCTCTTCGTCCGTAGTTTTGAGGTGTTTAATTTCGACAGTCTCTCCAATACGCTGTCCGGGTGTTCGTGTATGTTCATCTCGGCATAATCCAACTGTCTGCCGATCTCGTTGTGGCAAGACGAAAGGACAAATGAAATGGACAAGATAAGAAAGGCAAGGCGTTTCATATAGCAGGGTTTCCATTCAAAAATAGCCATTTTCTTTCAAAGAAGATGGTGAAAACGTGAATTGTTACCATAGATATTGCTTAATTGAATAAAAATCAATTAGTTAACATGCAAATAATGTTACGTTCTTTCATTTTATACAAGTTCTTTATTGACGATTTTTGCACTGCTGAAGTTAAACTAACACTACAAACAAATGAAAGCCAAGTTATGTTTAGGATTGCTATTCTGTTTTTTAATGGCAATCGATGTTCCAGGTGCAATCACCAACAAGAGCATCTCTGCAAGTGATGATGAAACGACGATTCATATTCGTCAGACATCAACAGGGGATTTGGGCTCGCCGCGCGTACCTGCGTACAATCCTTTCTATGCCGAATTGGATGACGATGTCGTTCTTCTCGGCTCAGTAAGCGGTGTAGGCATTGTATCTGTCGAATTGGCGTCGACAACGGGAGACAGTTATTCGACCTGGTTCGATACGTCGGACGGCTCCGTCATCATCCCGATCAGCGGAAATCCTGGGGATTACACGCTGCTGATTACGATGGGCAGCGGCGTTCAGTTCATCGGCGAGTTCACCCTTTGACACGATGAAGCGATGAACACGCGACGCTTCATGCTCAGCCTGGCCCTGTCCCTTCTCGGGACAGGGCTTTGGGCGCAGGTGCCCGCCCCTGCGAACCAGTATGCACCTACCCCGACGGCGCTGGAGATGATCCGCAGCGGCCTTCTTCCGGCCGATTTGAACTCCGGCACGGTCAGTGTCGAGATTCCTATCTACACGATCTCCGACCGTGACTTTTCCATCCCGATTTCCCTCCGCTACGCTTCCCAGGGCTTTCAGCCCGCCCGTCAGTCGGGCGACGCGGGGCTGCACTGGACGCTGCTTGCCGGCGGAATGATTACGCGTGAGATCGTAGGGGTGGAGGATTTCGGAGAGTATGGTTTTTATGGCGGGGCGTCGGCTACCAGCGACCAGGCCCTCTACCAGATGACTCTTGATCTCAATTATCAGAACTACAACACCCCGGAGGTCTCTTCACATGGCCGCGAGACTTGTTCGGACATCTATCATTTTTCTATGCCCGGTCACTCCGGATCGTTCGTGATCAATCACGACGGGACGAGTTTCTCCGTGTACAATGCCGGCGGCGGAAAAGGAACCTACAAGGTGGAGTACGATTCGGTGTACAAGAGTTTCACGATCACGACGGGAGACGGCTACCGCTACCGTTTCGGCCATGGCGCTGTCCCGACGGACAACAAGAGCAAGGAGATGATGTGGCGCAAGGTTCCGAACCTGAGTGGCCCACAGGAGGCTGGTTCGTCGTTTACGCCGGGCCAGCTTGTCGTGGTGAGTTGGCTGCTGGACCGGATCGTCGCTCCCAACGGCCGGAGCGTGGACTTCGTTTACAAGTCGGTGCGTTCCAACGTGGACATCCCGCAGACGGGAGATGATGTGCTGACGACTTTCTTCCGGAAGAACCCGGATGTTGTGGATCTGGACACGGGGCTGACGGACAATTCCCGCAAGGGTGCAAGCCTGACCTACACGTCATACCTGAAACGCATTGCGGTGGACAGCGTGTACAACCAGACGCCGCCGGTGGGCGTATCGTTCAGCTGGGACCGTCCTTCCGAAAAGGAACTGAGCGCGGACCCTGTGCCAGCGTATGCCGCCCTGGTTCTGCCCAAGCAACACCTGACGGAAGTTTCGGTCTATGACCGCGGGACGCAGATCCGGCAGACGACGCTGGGTTATACGCGGTCGGGGACGCGCCCGCTGCTGACGTCCGTGACGACGGGAGGCTTCGGGAGTTATACGATGACGTACAATACGGATTCGTCGCATCCGCTTCCGGGGATCCTCTCGAACGCGCTGGATTTCTGGGGATACTACAACGGGCAGGACGATACTCCGGACAATGCGATTTCACCCATGGACATAGACGCCGGCAGCCTTGACGAATATATCGTCCAGGACTTCATGAACCCGGACTGGAACTACTCGAAGTTGGGGCTTCTTTCCCAGATCACCTACCCGACGGGCGGATCGACCGGCATCACGTACGAGGCGAACAGGGCCTCGAAGATCCTTCTTCGTACGCGTTATCCCAACGGCCTGCAGCCCGCTGATCCGGAGATGACCGGCAGTTCAGCGTACCTTCCTTCCCTGAGCCCGGTGTCAGGCATGCTTCCGAGTACGGAGTGCGGCGGCGTGCGCGTGGCTTCCTTGACGGATAATGACGGGATCGGGACGCCTTCGGTCCGGACATTCACCTATGAGAAGTCCGCTGGCGGCGGCAGTTCGGGCATCGTCCAGCAGTTCCCGCGGTTTTATGCCGGGACAGTGGCGGGCCATAAGATGTTCAACCCCGCCCTGAAGTTCCCTGGGTCGAGTTTCGACCAGCTGCCGGTGGCGTACAGCCGCGTTACGGAACACTTCCCGGACAGTTCGTATGTGGTGACGACGTTCTCGGACTGGGTGAGCGACCCGGACGAATACTCCCCGTATCGTCAAGAGGAGAATTACTATGTCGATCCCGGCGACACGCTGTTCATGAACAACATCCTCCGGAAGCCGGACTCGCGGGCATACCGTCGCGGCCATCCCCTTACGCGGAAGCATTACAAGGGAGACGGGACCCTGGTGCGTGAAGAGTCCTGGACGTACCAGGACTATGGTGACGGGTATTCGGCCTATGTGGTGGGCAGCGGGAACTGCTGGTGGTCCGCACGCCGTTTCCTTTGCGACCGTCTTCCGTCGCGGCTGGACGTGACGGAGCATCCGGAGGGCGGCGGAACGGCGCATGCGGAGTTCTTCGAGTACGGGTATGACGCGAACAACCTTCCGAACCTGGAGCGGCACGGGAACTCATCGCTGACGGAAGAGGTGCGGACGGTGTATTCTGGGACGACCACCCTGTCGGGATCGGTATACAGTCAGATGGTCTCCGACGGGGTGGTGTCCCTTCCCGTGGAGCGCGAGGTGTGGCGTGGAAGCCAGCCGGTGTCGGGGGAGCGGACAGCCTATGTGAAACTGGGCGACTGCCATTATGTTCCGTCGGCGCAGTATAAGGCGTCTGCAACGCCTGGAAGCGGCAGCCTGAGTTACGGGCTCGCAGAGACGACCTTCGAGGATTACGACGCCTTCGGGAACCCGCTCACGGTGCTTTCCCGGGACGGGATCCCGTCGACCCTGACGTGGCGGGGCGACGGGCTGTACCCGACGGCCCTGTTCCGGGGCGCGCGGAACGGTTCCAGGACCATCTCGGAGCAGGCGGAGCAGACACGGACGGAGACGCAGTCGTACAACAACGTGACGACGGCGACGAAAACGTTCACGAGCGACGTGGCGGGGGCGTTCTCGATGACGTTCACGAACCAGAAGACGGACGGGTCGGGGATCAAGGCGACGCTGGACGGGACGACGCTGAGGCTGCTGGAGTACATCGATCCAAGCACCGATCTTCCAACCGGCTATACGGTGAGCCGCCCGAATCTGGCCGCGGGTTCCCATACGCTGGTGCTGACGGGGAAGAAGGCCCCCCTCGTGCCGCAGGACCCGCTGGGCGGCGGCACGGCCGAGCCCCAGGCGGGGATCACGGTCAAGGGCAGCCTGACGGTCAATTACAAGATCCTCGTGAACGGGCAGCAGACGCTGGACTGCACGGACGCCATCTTCGAGGACTTCGAGTCGGGCGGGACGTCCGGGAAGGGCTTCGGGAACAGCAAGGGAAGGACAAGCAGCTATTCCCGTACGCTGACGGTCCTTCCGGGCCGCACCTATGTGCTGGACTGGATGCAGAAGAGCGGAAGCGCATGGGAATACCACCGGACGACGCTGTCGCCCACGACCACGGGCCTGACGCTGTCGGTCCCGGCGAGCAGCACGGCGCCCGTGGACAACATCCGGTTCTACCCGGAGGGCACGGAAGCGACCTCTTGGATGTGGAAGGGAAACGTCGGGATGGCCGCCGTCACGGACGGCCGGGGCGTGACGGAACATTACGAGTATGACAGTTATGGCCGTCTGACTAAACGGCGCGACGATGACGGGAATCCCGTCGAGGGCTGGCAGTATCAGTATACCCCTTCATCTCCGGGGAACAGTTATGTCCAGCTGTGGACATACAGGTCCGCCAATCTGACGGATTACAACCGGACAACGACCTTCCATGACGGCCTGGGGCGTCCGTTCCAGACGGTGCGGAAGGGCGCGAGTCCCGTCTCCCAAAGTACGACGGCGGACCTCGTCGAATGGACGGAGTATGACGCGAAGGGCCGTTCCTGGCGTACCTGGCTGCCGGTGTCCGTGTCCGCAGGGACCAGCCATGTCGGAAGCAGCTCTTTACAGAATGCCTCACAGACGACCTATGGTGCGGGTGAGGAGGCCTGGTCGAAGACGCAGTATGACGGGACACCGCTGGACCGCGTCCGGAAGGAAACCGGTCCGGGCAAGGCGTGGCACGATGCCGGGAAGGGCGTCACGGCAGAGTATCTGACGAATGCCGCCAGCGGCCCGTTCGCGTGCCGGAAGCTCACGGCTTCCCTGTCTGGAAATACGGGAATGACCATCCAGAAGAACAGCTATTATCCTGCAGGAGAACTGACGGTTGTCCGCACGACGGACGAGGACGGGCGCGTGACGGCGGTGTTCACCGACGTGCTTGGTCAGACCCTGCTGGAAAGAAAACTGCTGACGGGAAGCGCGGGATCGTCCTCCTCGACATGGGCGGACACGTACTACCTGTATGACGCGATGGGACGCTTGGTGGCGGTTCTTCCTCCGCTCCTGTCCGAGGCTGTGGGAACGAGCAGCTGGAGCGGCGGCGCCACGGCCTCGCAGGCAAAACAGGCGGCGCTGGCTTACCAGTACCGCTACGATGCGAGGAACCGGGTCATCGCGAAGAAACTGCCCGGAGCGGAGTGGATCTATTATGTGTATGACCAGGGCGACCGCCTGGTGCTGACGCAGGACGGGAATCGCCGGAGCGAGGGGGAATGGCTTTTCCGTGCGGAGGACCAGCTGGGGCGGGAGTGCCTGACGGGCATCCTGACGGGGACGTGGAACGCCTTCGGGGATCCGCTGTCGACGACGCAGGTGCTGGCTGCGAGGACGGGGGACTATGCGACGCTCCACGGTTACTCGGTAAGTGGCCTTTCGGTGAGCAGTGCGACGCTCCTGGGCGTGAACTGGTGGGATGACTACGACTTCATCGGGGAAGATACGCTCACGCCGGAATCCTCCTGCGGATACGATGCGGCGGCGGAGGGTGACGGTTACGGGGCGCGCTACACTCCTTCGGCCCAGGGTCTTCTGACGGGCTCGCTGACGGGAACCGTTGGAAATGCGGGAATTAATGGATATCTTTGGCGTAGCCTGTACTATGACGCGAAGGGCCGCGTGGTGCAGGAGCGAGCCTCCCGGGGCTTCGGCGTGACGGACAAGACGAATTATGCCTACGACTACCGCGGCAACGTAACCGGACGCAGGATCACCCACACTTATGGATTGAATACGGTGACGACGGAGACCTACACATACGGATATGACGGCTGGGGCCGCCCGACGACCACGGACCATCAACTGAACGGCGGTACGGCGGTGACCCTGTCCTCTAAGTCGTATGACAGGGCGGGCCGGCTGACGGGTGACACGAGGAACGGCACGTCTGGCCTGAATACGGCTTACGCCTACAATGTACGCTCTTGGCTGACGGACCTGTCGGTGGGCCCTTCCGGGAGCACGTTCCAGCAGAAACTCTACTACAATGAGGCGCGGGACAACGCGGCGGCCACGGCCTACCAGTGGGGCGGCAACATCGCGCGGATGGACTGGAAGACGGGCGGCGAGGAACGGACGTACCAGTTCGGGTATGACCTGCTGTCCCGCCTGACGGGAGCCACCTATACCGGGCCGGGAACGTATCGAGACAGTTTCACGCGCACGTACGGTTACGACCGGAACGGTAACGTGACGAGCCGTGGGGAGAAGACGCTGGGGAACAACTGGCAACTGACTACCACCTCGTACACGTATGACGGCAACCACCTCTCCACGGGTACGTACGATGCGAACGGGAACCTGACAGCAGGACTGGGTCACACGACGTCGTATAACCTGCTGAACCTTCCGGGAAGGGTGGAGACGTCGACGCACACGGTGGACTACCTTTACGGTGCGGACGGGACGAAACTCTCGAAGACGGTGGCCCTGTCGGGAACTTATTTTGAGACGGATACGCATTATGCCGGGAACCTGGTATTCCGGCTCCTTGACCCGGAGTCGATCCAGGTGGAGGGCGGCTACATCGACATGACGGGGAGCATCCCGGCGTACCGCTTCTACGTGACGGACCACCAGGGTAACATCCGTGCGGTGACGGACGGGTCGGGCACGGTCCTCAGGACGAACCACTACGACCCGTACGGGGAGGAGGTCCTTCCGGTCCTGACGTCGGCAAGCACGCTTCCGACCTCCACGGCCGGCACGGACGCCGCCTCGCGTTACCTGTACGGCGCGAAGGAATGGGACGGCAACCTCTCCCTTTATGACTTCTCGGCCCGCTGGTACAACCCCGCTGGCGCGGTCTCCTTCACGACGATGGACCCGCTGTGCGAGAAGTACTACGGGATCGGTCCGTATGCGTATTGCGCGGGGAATCCGGGGAATCTGGTGGATCCTTTTGGACTTGAGATTAGGGGCGCTTCTAGAAGAGATGCGCAAAACGTTGTGGACGATCTGCGTTTAATGTTTCAAGGAGATATGTTTGCCCCATTTCGCTCATTAATTGTCCAAAGCGGCAGGCATCATAATGGGAGATCTTTGGCGAGAATAAGCCAAGATGCGCTTTCATTCGCTCTGTCAGGAATAGAACTCTCTGAAGATCAGCAGGCATTAATTGACATTGTAGTCAAGACGATCAACTCGGAGGATATACATATGGTTGAGTATTCTTCTGGAGAAGGAGTTGCTTCGCCCCAAGCAGAGGCGGCTTTTTTACCGGGATTTATGTCAGGCCAACTTGGCCCCTATATGAAAGAGATTGTTGATGCGAATGGAGGCCTGCCTCTATCAATCCTTTATAACGAAGGTGGTGGAGGCGTTACCACCCCAACAAAAACTGGCACATATTCAATCATTTTTGCGGATGGACATGCAAATGGAAGAACGGTTACTACCGGTCATGAAGTTCTTGGGCACGGGCGGTCCTTAGCTCTTGGGCTATATGATCTCAATGATCCAGCCGGGGTTCAGCAACATGTTAATGCAATTCAAACAGAGAATCTGATTCTCCGTGTTATGGGCATCCCGGTTGTGAATGATGGACGAAATCATGGTCCAAGGAGAGTGATCCCTAATGCTACAGATTTACCAAGTTTTCGATGATGAAACGGTTTTGTCTTTCAATAGTATTGTTATTTATCGGCTTCTCGTCCTCGTATTGTCAAGAGTCTAATCAACCAGACATTCTTGATGCTGGCCGACGAATTGTAGAACAGATAATAGGGAAGTTTTCTCTTTCGGATTCTTTGTCAAGATGTCCATATTTGGGCTATTGGTCCGGGAATCGATGGATAATCGTATGTGAAAGGCCCTCTTATTATCTCTCTCTTTATGGCCGTTTCGACGACGATACTTTGCGATGTCAAAGAATCATTGGAGAAAATCGCGACCTTCGATGTCTCTTTTCCTTGACTAAAGAAGACTTTGCCAATACAGTTCTTGATTACACGAATAGCAGTTGGTATTATCATTATTTTGTTTTATATGACAGTTCTCATCAACAGTATCTGGAATGCAACTCTTATATGATGAAGAATTCAAAGAGAAAAACAAGACTGAAACCCGTATTACCATCTTCGCTGGGTGTTCTCTGGAGGATAATGATGCCGGAGTTGTTTGAGTAATGCTACAATATTGCTTTCTCGAGAACCTTTGATTGCTAACAAAGATGCTGAGAACCATTAATCTACACAATGCTCCTGTCTGCGTAAACCGCGCAGACGGGAGGCGTTGTTATTTTCTGGACAAAGGGGTAGAAGAAGGGAGCATCCGGGCGGTACCGACGGGTCGGGTACGGTCCTCAGGACGAACCACTACGACCCGTACGGGGAGGAGGTTCTTCCGGTCCTGACCTCGGCAAGCACGCTTCCGTCCTCGACAGCCGGCACGGACGCGGCCTCGCGTTACCTGTACGGCGCGAAGGAATGGGACGGCAACCTCTCCCTTTATGACTTCTCGGCGCGCTGGTACAATCCTGCGGGCTCGGTCTCCTTCACGACGATGGACCCGCTGTGCGAGAAGTACTACGGGATCGGTCCGTATGCGTATTG
>JAEEGL013062813.1_pt1 | contig 10487 bp, 11 predicted proteins | sample 9134231 | NCBI WGS metagenome assembly JAEEGL01 (sample SAMN16246548, study PRJNA631951) | gut metagenome | biome: gut microbiome; feature: rumen; material: fiber-attached | host: Bos | place: Iran: Karaj | collected 2018-10 | reverse complement strand
TAACCCTTGTTTGCCGCGGTCTCCGGGAAAAGCCTCGCGATCAGCGGAGCGAAGCGCCTAAGTCTTTTTTCGGCTTCGTAAACATCCGCTGCGGAATACGGGAGGGAAGCGAGTGCAGCATGCGCCGGACCGAGATCGGGATTCCTGAAGAACACCTCTTTAGCCGAGGCGAAAAGCGAGGCGTCGGAGGATGGCCGATAGCAAAGCGCACTGTCGCTGCGGGCGGGGCGCCCAGTCTTTTCCTTCTTCGGCGGCTTATAATTGAACTTCGTCTGCGCCTCCTCCATATGCCCGCGCACGATCAGCTGCACGGCCTCCGCCGCGGTCTTCACGGCCTCGCGGAGCTTTGCAGCGTCCTCCTCGTTCGGCACGCCCAGCACGTGGTCGACGAGCCCGTGTTCCGGCCTGCCTATGCCGACCCTGACCCTCGGGAAATCCCCGTAGCCGAGCTGTTCGTCGATCGAACGCATGCCGTTGTGGGTGCCTGGGGAGCCGTTTGCGCGGATGCGCAGCGCTCCGACGGGCAGGTCGATATCGTCGTAGATGACGATGAGGCGGTCATGATCGACCTTGAACCAGTTCATGACCTCGGATACGGCGAAGCCGGAAGCGTTCATATAGGTCTCGGGCTTGACGATGACCACGCGCTCCGCGCCGATCCTCGCCTCGGCATAGACCGAGCGGAAGCCCCGCCGGGTGAACGCCGCTCCGAGGGACGAAGCGAGCGCGTCGGCGGTCATATAGCCGGCGTTATGCCGTGTCTTTTCATACTCCCTGCCCGGGTTTCCGAGCCCGATAACAATAAACATATCCGTTCGGGCGGGAAAGCCGCTGAAAAAGGCCCTCCCGCTATGGTATTTTCAACTTATGCCGATCGCGATGCGCAGTATCATGACCGCGTCGGTGATCGTGATGTGGCCGTCGCCGTCCATATCGCCCCTTTGCTCCGCGCCGCCCGAATAGATAATGCCCATGGCGTGCCGCATGGCGGCAAGCGCGTCGGAAACGGTCACGAAGCCGTTGTTGTCCACGTCGCCCGGTATGCCGTTCTCAGGTATCGTGACGTAGACGCCGAGGATATCGCGGTCCTCGGTAACATTATGATAATCGCCGTCCCAGCCCGAAAAGACATAGCCCGGGTGATGGGGCGCGGCCGGGGGCGTCGCGTCGGTGCCGTGGAGCACGCTGACCCTTGCGATGACGTGCCCTGTCAGCCCGTCATAGAAGCGCACCGAGTGGTATTCGGGCATATGCCCGATCAGGCCCTCAACGATGCCGCTGAGCTGCGAATAGCCTTCGAAGCAGCCGGGGAAATGATCCACCACCACGCCGTTAGGGGAAACGAAGAAGGTCTGGGGGATCATCGGATACAGGGTCGTGAGCGTCGAAAGCACGCGGTCCGCGAGCACGCAGCGGTAGGTAAAGCCGTAGGATTCGATGAGCTCGCGGCAGGCAAATGCCGTGCTGGTCGCGTCCTCATGGAGCAGGCCGATCACGAGCAGATCGCCGCCGAAGCTGTCGGCGGCCTCCTGCATATAGCCCATCTCGCGGATGCAGTCGGGGCTCCAGGTCGCGAAATAATGGATGATCGTAAGCTCGTGCGAATTGAAGGCGCTGCCGTTGATAGGCTGGCCGTAGACGTCCACGGTCGAGAAATCGCCGATGTAGACGCCGACGGCGTTCGCGGGTTCGGCGTTCGCGGCCGAGACCGCGCCGCGGCTGAAAACGCCGCAGAACAGCAGCACCGCGAGCATTATCGCGATGAACCCGAAGCCCGGGCCGGCTGTGCGCTTTTTTTGCGGTGCAGCGATCATTTTGACCTCATTTCCGGATGCGGGGAACGCATCGCGGGATCATTGCTTTTTCTTGTTGCGGATAACGAGCGCAGCAGCAGCGCCTGCGAGCAGCACTGCTGCGCCGATAGCGCCGTAGACCACGGGGCTCGTCTTGCTCCTGGTGCCGCTGCCGTCGGGCTCGGGCGTGTTCGCGCTCTCGCTGCCCTGCTGTTCGGGGTCGGCGGTCGTCGCTTCGGCGGGGGACTTGGTCGCCCCGGGCTCCTTGGTCTCCCTCGCTGCGGGATCATCGGGCTGCTCGGTGGCGACGGGCGCAGGCGTATTATCGGCGGGCTTGAGCGTCTCGTCGACGGGCGTCGGTGTGACGTCCACGGCGGGGGTCACGTTCGCGTCGGGGTCCTGCGGGTCCCTGGTGGGGTACTCGGGCGCGTCGGAGGTGTTGTTCCCGATGCCGCTGCCGCCCTCGTTATAGCCGTTGTCGGGGTCGCTGCCGCCGTTGAGGGTGATGATGGAATTATCGGTGGTGAAGGGCACGTCCTCGCTGACCAGGGATTCAAGCGGGAGCTTGATGAATTCATAGACCACCATGATGACCTGCTGATTGACGGTCACGCCCTCCTTGATGCGGAAATGCATCGTGAAGAGCTCGCCCTCGCCGCTGACCGGGTTGATGGGGCAGACGACGCCCAGCTTGATCATGCCCCTGTTGGCCATGGACTGGCAGTCGAGGATAACGACGTTGCCGCCGGCGGAGACCTGCTGCAGGAACTCGCCCTGCACGCAGCTCTCAAGCACCATGGCGGTGGGGTCGTACTCGATCGAGAGGTTCATGCCGTGCACCTCGTAATCGCCCGAGATGCTGAGGGTGATATCCACGGTGTCGCCTGCGGACACGCCGGAAACGTCGTTCATCGTGAAGACGCCGCCGGTCTCGGCCAGCGAGACCGCGGGGAGGAGAAGCATTGCCGCAAGCAGCAGTGCGGTGAGTGCGGAAAAGAACTTTTTCATTGGGTCTGCTCCTTAAAAATACGGTATGGGATCTGGAAAAACGCGTTTAAACCGTGAAACGGTCCTCCGGATCTCCGGTTGTACACAATAACCTAATTATAATTATAGCACATATATGCGTCGATTTCAATCTCGGAAACGAAGAGAAGCGAAAACGCCGGGCGCTTCTCCGGCGGCTTTACAAGCGCCGCCCGGTCGGGTATAATCACAGGCGGCGGGCAAGTGCCCGCGGAGGAGGAAAGCATATGGCTCACGATTCGAATACGGCGGACGCCGCGCTTGCCGAAGCGGCGGAAAAAGCCGTCGGGCTTAGGCACGCGCTGCACGGGAACGCGGAGCTCTCCGGCACGGAGACGCGCACGAAGCGCATGCTCATGGATTTCATCAGCGAAAACACCTCGCTCGAGCTTCAGGATATGGGCGCGTGGTTCTATGCGGCGTACAGGACTGGCAGGGATAAGGCGGAGGGGTGCAGGCGCATCGCCTTCCGCGCCGATATGGACGCCCTGCCGATCGACGAGGGGAACGCGCTCCCCTATGCCTCGTGCAACCGCGGCGTATCCCATAAATGCGGGCACGACGGCCACAGCGCCTCGCTCGCCGCGTTCGCGCTTGCGGTCGACCGCCTCGGCTGCGATAACGACGTCTTCTTCCTCTTCCAGCATTCCGAGGAGAACGGCGAGGGCGCCGCCGAGTGCGCGCGCCTGATCGATATCGAGGCGATAGACGAGATCTACGGCTATCACAATATGCCGGGCTTCCCGCTCGGCGCGGTCATGGTGCACGACGGCGTCGCCGCCTGCGCTTCAAAAGGCCTCGTGCTGCGCTTTAAGGGTAAAAACTCCCACGCCTCGCAGCCCGAGAACGGCGTTCCCGCCGCCTACGCGCTCGCGGAGCTGATCTCCGCGCTGGACGGCTTTGTAAAGGCCGCGGCGGGCGAGAGCCGGGCCCCGTCTGATGAACCTGCCGTCCGCGGCGTCGCTTTCGGCGAAAAAGGCATGGTCATGTGCACCGTCGTCGGAGCCGACGTCTCGAACCGCGAGCAGGGCGGGGGAGAGGCTGCGTTCGGCACCTCAGCGGGCTTTGCAAGGCTGATGCTGACTGTGCGCGCTGAGGACGAAGCGAATATGGACGCGCTTGAAGGCCTGATACTGACTTCCGCCCGCGCCCTCGCCGCGCGCGAAGGGCTGGGCTTCGATATGGAGTACCGCGATCCCTTCCCGGAGACGAGGAACACCGCCTCCTGCGCCGAAAAGGTGCGCATGGTCGCCGAAAGCTGCGGCTTCGTCATCGCGCCGTGGAACGAGCCCTTCCGCAGCTCCGAGGATTTCGGGTACTACACCAAGAAGACGAACGGCGCGCTCTTCTACATCGGCTGCGGCGAAGCGCATGCTCCGCTGCATACGCCCGATTACGATTTCGAGGACGCGCTGATACTGACCGCCGCAAAAATGTTCCTTACGCTCGCCCGATAGTTAAAAGCACGGGCGCGCACATCCATACGGGAAGGCCCGCAAAAAGGCCTTCCCGCGTTTATTTCCGAGCAAAACAGTCTGATATTACGTAGGACTTTAAGGCAATATTTTCTTCGAAAAAGATAAATATACAATGTTTCCGGCTGATTACAGGTAGATATTGCGCGAAATCTATGTTATAATCCCTTTATGGTGGGAGCAGTATGCCGTTTCGCGTCCGCTGCCGCCGAAAAGTCAAATATTCTACATCCCGCATACGCGGAACAAGGAGGATTAGCATGGCTAAACAAACAACGACCATCCCCTTCAAGGGCACTCCCGAACAGGAAGCCGAGCTCCAGGCAGTCATTGCCAAGTGGAAGGGTAAGGAAGGTTCCACGATGCCCGTCCTTCAGGCTGCGCAGAACATCTACGGCTATCTGCCCATCGAGGTGCAGACCATGGTCGCGGAAGGTCTCGGCCGCTCGCTTGAAGAGATCTACGGCGTTTCCACCTTCTACTCAATGTTCAACCTTGAGCCTACCGGCGAGCATCTGATCCGTGTTTGCCTCGGCACCGCCTGCTACGTCAAAGGCGCTCAGAAGGTCCTCGACGAGCTCGCCAGGGTGCTCGACGTCGAGCCCGGCCACACTACTCCGGACGGCAAGTTCACCCTTGAGCCCACCCGCTGCCTCGGCTGCTGCGGTCTTGCTCCCGTCATCATGATCGACGACGACGTCCACGGCAGGATGACTCCCAACATCGTTCGCGATATCATCGCAAAATACTGATCCAACGGCGTTTTGCATTCGGAGGTATAAAATGGAGATCAGCCGGGTTGCCGAAATACTCGACGCAGAGGTCCTGACCTGCACCGATTTTCTCGATGCCGAGGTGTGTTCCGCCTGCGGCAGCGATATGATGAGCGACGTGCTCGCGTTCGTTAAGCATCAGGGTATGCTGCTGACCGGCCTTTTGAACACACAGGTCGTGCGCACCGCCATGATGATGGATATGAGCTGCATAGTGATCGTCCGCGGGAAGGTCCCCACGGAGGAGATGCAGCTTTTTGCCGAAAACGCGGGCATCGTTATGATGAGAACGCGCTGCACCATGTTCGAAGCGTGCGGCCGGCTCTACGATGCGGGACTCGGAAGGTGAAAGAATGGCGGCAAGCGAAGAACTGAATTTCCATTTTGACGTAGACGGAAACGATTTCACCTCCGCCGGCGAAGCCTCGGTCAAGGTCAAGAAGCTGATGCGTCAGCTCGGCTTCTCACCCGAGCTCACCAGGCGCGTCGCGATCGCGATGTATGAGGGCGAGATCAACATGGTCATCCACGCCAACGGCGGAACCGCCGATATGTACGTGGGGGAGGACATGGTCCGTATCGTCCTTGCGGACTCCGGCCCCGGCATTGCCGACGTCGAAGCCGCCATGCAGGAGGGCTATTCCACCGCGCCCGATAATATCCGCGCCCTCGGGTTCGGCGCAGGCATGGGCCTTCCCAATATGAAGAATTACTCCGACGAAATGCTCATCGATTCGGTCGTAGGCAAGGGCACCACGATCGAACTCAAATTCAAAGTCAGCTGATCGGCAACGGGTCGATCATTAAAGTCGATTATTAAAGTCGATTATTAAAAGGAAGGGAGGCTGCGGCTTCATGGCAGAATACAATCATTCGGTGTTCCTCGAGCGTGAGAAATGCAAGGGCTGTACCGCCTGCCTGAAGCGCTGTCCGACCGAGGCGATCCGCATCCGCGAAGGGCATGCCGTCATCAATCCGATGCACTGCATCGACTGCGGTGAATGCATCAGGGTCTGCGAGCAAAAGGCGAAGCGCGCCGTCTACGATAAGCTCGACGAGCTGGATACGAGCAAGTATCTGATCGCCCTGCCCGCGCCGTCGCTCTTCGGTCAGTTCAACAAGCTGACCGACGCCGACTACGTCATCCAGGGCCTGCTCGATATCGGCTTCAGCGACGTCTACGAGGTCGCCCGCGGCGCCGAGATCGTCACGGAATACACCCGGCGCTATATGAACCGCGCGGAGCTCCCGCTCCCGGTCATAAGCTCCGCCTGCCCCGTGGTCGTGCGCCTCATCAAGCTCCGTTTCCCGACGCTGATCAAGCACCTGCTGCCGATCATCGCTCCGATGGAGATCGCCGGCAAATACGCCCGCAGGGAAGCCCTCAAAAAGCATCCCGAGCTCAAACCCGAGGATATTCGCACCGTGTTCATCTCGCCCTGCCCCGCAAAGGTCAGCTGGGCGAAGAGCACCATGGAGGATCAGGAGGTCTACGTCGACAACGTCGTTTCGATTAGCGAGGTCTATTTCAAGCTTATCGGCGCGATGAAGCGCGACGTCTCTCCCTCGGCCGCGTCCAGGACCGGCATGATCGGCCTGAGCTGGGCCTCCTCCGGCGGCGAGGCTTCCGCCCTCTTCAACGAGGGCTATCTCGCTGCGGACGGCATCGAAAACGTTATCCAGGTGCTCGACAAGATCGAGACCGGCCAGCTCGGCGACGTTACCTTCGTCGAGCTCAACGCCTGCCCCGGCGGCTGCGTCGGCGGCGCGATGACGGTCGAGAATCCGTACATCGCCCGCGTCCGTCTGCAGAGCCTGCGCAGGTACCTGCCCGTTTCGATGAACAGGCTGCCGCATAAGCCGGGCGAGGAACACGAGACCTTCGTGCCCGATGAGCTGATCGACGCGAGGCCTTTTGCCTACACGCCGCCGACCGTCACCATGAGCCGCATGGAATCGATCCGCAGGATGATGGAGATCGAAAACATCTACGAGACCCTGCCGCAGATCGACTGCGGTTCCTGCGGCGCGCCGACCTGCCGCTGCTTTGCGGAGGACGTCGTGCGCGGCGAAGCCTCGATAGACGACTGCGTCGTGCTGATGAGGGAGCATTTAAAGACCCTGCTCAACAAAAATGTCAATAGCTGACGAACTTAAAAACAACGATCTCTTCGGGTCCGGCGCTCCCGGTCCCGGCGAAAGGGTACCTTCTATGGCTCTTACAGTAGATCATCTTATAGAAACGCTCGGCCTGACCGTGCATCATCTTGACGACGGCACGCGCGAAGTGACCGGAGGCTACACGGGCGACCTGCTCAGCTGGGTCATGGGCCGCGCCGTGAGCGGCGACGCATGGGTGACGATCATGAGCAATATCAACGTCATCGCGGTCGCACAGCTGACGGACGTCGCCTGCGTGATCCTCGCCGAGGGCGTCGTGCCGGGCGAGGACCTGATCGCCGCCGCCGAAATGCGCGGCATCAACCTGCTCTCATCCCCCGAACCCTCGTTCGCGCTGTCGGGCAGGATCTTCAAAGAGCTCTGAGCCTATGGAACCGTTCAGCTACGATCTTCACGTTCATTCGTGCCTGAGCCCCTGCGGGGACGACGACATGACGCCCTGCAATATCGCGGGCATGGCATATCTGAACGGCCTGAAGATCGTCGCGCTGACCGATCATAACTCGACCAAGAACTGCCCCGCCTTCTTCGAGGCCTGCCGTGAATACGGCATAGTGCCCGTCGCCGGTATGGAGCTCACCACCGCCGAGGAGATCCACATGGTCTGCCTCTTCGAGGAGCTCGATACGGCGATGCGGTTCGACAGCGAGCTGCAGCAGTACCGCATGCCGATAAAGAACCGCGTGGACATCTTCGGCCGCCAGCCCATAATGGGCCCGGGCGACGAAGTGATCGGCGAGGACCCCTGGTTCCTCCCGGCGGCCACGAGCCTTCCCATCGAGGACGCGGCGGCGCTCGTGCGCAGCTATTCCGGGCTGTGCTACCCCGCGCATATCGACCGGGAATCGAACGGCCTGCTCGCCGTCCTCGGCACGTTCCCCGAGAAGCCGGTCTTCGGCCTCGCGGAGCTGCGGGAAAGGAAGAACACCCCTCTTGCCGAGGGCAGAAAGCTCGTCGTTTCGAGCGACGCACACCGGCTCTGGGAGCTGAACGAGGCGGAAAACTTCCTTCATCTGAATGCGTCCAAGGACGACGATGAAGCGGCGATCCGAAAGGCGTTCTTCGAGGCGATGCGCGCGGCGGAGGCCGAATGGAAGCAGTGACCGGTCCCGACCGGCAGGAAAGGAGCCCGATTTGAAAGAGCTTTCCCTTAACATCCTCGATATCGCTCAGAACTCCATCACCGCCGAGGCGGATCTCGTGGAGATCACGCTTCAGGAGACCGACACCACTCTGAGCCTGTCGATAAAGGACAACGGCTACGGCATGAGCCCGGAGTTCCTCGCTTCGGTCGCCGATCCGTTCTCCACCACGAGGACGACCCGCAAGGTCGGCATGGGCATCCCGCTTTTAAAGCTTGCCGCCGAACAGACGGGCGGAGGCATCACCATCGCCTCCACGCAGCGCAAGGTCGATCCCGAGCACTGCGGAACCGAGATAACCGCCTTCTTCCATAAGGACCATCTCGATTTCACTCCGCTCGGAGATATCGTCTCCACCATCTGCACGCTGCTGCAGGGCTTCCCCGAAGTGGACTATCTGTTCACCCACAGCTACGTCCGCACCACGGAGGCGGGGGAGAGCGAGACCGCCGTCGCGCTCGACACACGGGATATGCGCGTGATCCTCGGGGACGACGTGCCCCTGTCCGATCCCATGGTCCTGCTCTGGGTGCGCGACACGCTCGAGGAGCAGTATTCCGAGCTCGGCAAGTGATCCGATAAGCTCCTTGTCAAAAGGACGTAAGCCCGCAAGGGCTAAAAATAGAAACTATTAAAAAATAAACCAAACCGAAAGGAAAAAGCCGTATGAAATCATTGGAAGAACTCGCAAAGATCCGCGAGAGGATGCAGAACAAGGTCGTCCTCCGCGAGGGCCAGGCAACCATTCGCGTTGCGGTCGGCATGGCGACCTGCGGCATCGCAGCGGGCGCAAGGCCCGTGCTCAACACCCTTGTTGAGGAAGTCGCAAAGCGCAACCTGTCCGATAAGGTCACCGTTACCCAGACCGGCTGCATCGGCATGTGCCGCTTCGAGCCCATCGTCGAAGTCTTCGACGGTGACAAGGAGCGCGTCACCTACATCAAGGTGACTCCCGAGAAGGCCCGCGAAATCGTAGAGAAGCATCTCGTTGGCGGCAACCCCATCGCCGAGTACACCATCGGCGCTGCGGAGAAATAATGGAGGAGAGAAAGTAATATGATTCGCTCACATGTTTTGATTTGCGGCGGTACCGGTTGTACCAGCGGCGGCAGCCAGGCCATCGGCGATAAGCTGCAGAAGGAAATCGACAGGCTCGGCCTTACCGACGAGATCAAGATCGTCCGTACCGGCTGCTTCGGTCTCTGCGCGCTCGGCCCGGTCATGATCGTCTATCCCGAAGGCACCTTCTACAGCAAGGTCAAGGTCGACGACGTTGCCGAGATCGCGGAGGAGCATCTGCTCAAGGGCCGCGTCGTGGAGCGCCTCGTCTATAAGGAGTCCGAAGGCCTCAAGATGGAGGACGTCCCCGCCCTCGGCGAGACCAACTTCTACAAGACTCAGCTCCGCGTCGCTCTTCGCAACTGCGGCGTCATCGATCCCGAGAACATCGAAGAGTACATCGCGATGGACGGCTACCAGGCTCTGGGCAAGGTCCTCACCGAGATGACTCCTCAGGAAGTCATCGACGTCATGAAGGCGTCCGGCCTCCGCGGCCGCGGCGGCGCAGGCTTCCCCACCGGCATGAAGTGGCAGTTCGCCGCCAACAACGTTGCGGACCAGAAATACGTCGTCTGCAACGCCGACGAGGGCGACCCCGGCGCATTCATGGACAGGTCCGTTCTTGAGGGCGACCCCCATGCGGTGCTCGAGGCAATGGCCATCGCGGGCTACGCGATCGGCGCAAGCAAGGGCTATATCTACGTTCGTGCCGAGTACCCCATCGCCGTCCGCCGTCTTGAGATCGCCATCGGCCAGGCCCGTGAATACGGCCTCCTCGGCGAAGACATCTTCGGCACCGGCTTCAACTTCGATATCGACGTCCGTCTCGGCGCAGGCGCATTCGTCTGCGGCGAAGAGACCGCGCTTCTGACCAGCATCGAGGGCAACCGCGGCGAGCCGCGCAACAAGCCCCCGTTCCCGGCCAACAAGGGTCTGTTCGGCAAGCCGACCATCATCAACAACGTCGAGACCCTCGCCAACATCCCCCAGATCATCATCAAGGGCGCCGACTGGTTCGCCTCCATGGGCACCGAAGGC
>JAEEGL012389506.1_pt1 | contig 10487 bp, 2 predicted proteins | sample 9134231 | NCBI WGS metagenome assembly JAEEGL01 (sample SAMN16246548, study PRJNA631951) | gut metagenome | biome: gut microbiome; feature: rumen; material: fiber-attached | host: Bos | place: Iran: Karaj | collected 2018-10 | reverse complement strand
TTTTACCAACACGTCTTCTTCCATATACAGCTATAAACTCATTTTGATTTGAATCATAATAGCTATTCAATTCTATTTTTTCTTTTTCTCTACCAACAAAATCTACAATCATATAACATTTGCCCTCCAAATCTATATAAATAATACCACTTTTGGATGGTAAATACAACATTTTTGACCTTTTTTGACACATTTACCCTCCAAATCTATATAAATAATACCACTTTTGGATGGTAAATCTTGATTTTTGATTATTTATCTTATCTATAGTACATATCATCTAAAGATATCAAATGACATATTTTCATTAATCATTGCTAAATAGAATGGATGTGTTGAAAATAACGATAAGTAGTTAGTTTTATCAATATTATTACTTTTATAAAAAAAGCCTAAGGATTCACTAAATTTCATTTAAAATCACGCCTTTACTCTCCTAAATAATAAATATTAAAGCATTAATTTCTTAAACAACCAAGTGGAACAACATAAACTCCATCTTCTCTTCTATATGCAAATTTGTCTTTTGTTATTACCATTAAGAAATTTAGATTACCTGTTTTTTTAGTATCTATATCAGCTACAATAGTTAGTAAATGTTTTGCAGCTTCTTCTATATCAGCATCGCTTCCAAGTTTAACTTCAATTAATGACCAAGAACCATCTCTAAATTGCAATACTATATCTGCTTCTCTTTTTTTAGAATCTCTATACTTGTATACTTTAGCATTTAAGGTTTCAGCATATATCCTTAAATCTCTTACAGCTAAAGATTCAAATAATAATCCAAATGTTGTCATATCTTTAAATAGTCCTTGTGGAGATAGACCTAGTGCTGCAGTTGCGATTGATGGATCTACAAAGTGGCGAGTTGATTTAGTTCTTATTGCAGTTTTACTTCTTAAATATGGATTCCATGCATCTAATTCTTCCACAACATATAAATTTCTTAATGCATTCATATATTTATAAAATGTTTCATTATCAAATGTATCTTCAAATGACTTTACATCCTCTTTTAAAGTTTCATCAGTGCATGCTATAGATATATTTCTTGAATATGCTCTTAAAAAATGTTTTGCTCTTTGTTCATCTTTTTTTAAAGGTATTGCCTTTAATGAAAATAAATCTTCACTAGTTAACATTTCATAATATGAGAATGCCTGTTCTAATGCTACTTCTTTATCATCAGTTAATGATAATGGCCAGCCACCTCTACAAAGAGTAAATGCATAATCACTAATTGTCATATCTGACATACAAGGTGTAAATTCGTTATTTAATAATTTTTTTAATGAAACATTACCTTTGCTTTCTCCACTTTCAAATAATGACATTGGTCTCATCATTTTTTTAGTAAATCTACCATTACCTGTATGCTTATTGTCGTCTACTGAATCATCTAGTTTTTCTTTATCACAAACACTACCTGTTAATATATATTGACCAAACACTTTTCCTTCATCAACTTCTACTTTTATTTGGTCCCAAATAAATGATATGTGTTGCCATTCATCAATTAGCATTGGCTTAGGCCCTTGATTTAAGAATTCAACTGGTGCATTCTTTGCAAATTCTATTAAGTTCTTTCTAGTATTAATCGGCATTAAATCAATTATTGTAGTTGCATGTTTTTTACATGTTGTTGATTTACCACACCATTTAGGTCCTACAACAAGTACTGCTCCTTTTGATTTTAATGCAAATGATAATACATCATCAAATAATCTAGGTATATATTTTTCTTTTTCTTCCATTTCAGTGCACCTCTCTACATTTATTTTATCATAAACCGAAAAAATATCAACTTTTCAACCGAAGAAATGTTGGCCTTTTAACCGAAGAAATGTTGACTTTTTAACCGAAGAAATGTTGACTTTTTAACCGAAAGAAAAACGAAATTCAGCCAAAAAAAGTAAGCGTTATGAATATCTTACTACAATAGAACCCGTAATATTTTTGATTATTGCCAAAATTTTTTCGCCTATAATTTTTAGGCAATCTTATTTTTATAAATACAACCCTATAAATGAAATAAAGGTGCTAACCTAGCTTGGTTAACACCTTTATTCATTTATCTACTAAGATTCTTCTGTTGGATTAACACTGCTATCAGGTTTTACCTCAGTTACAATAACATCAGATGTATTAATACCCCATGTACTTATGGCTTCATAATCATCTTTTGTCTTAATTGTAATAGTAATCTTAATATCTTGAGTTACCAATGATGATGGTGGTAAATATGAACCAGCCTCATCAGCATTTGGATTTTTCTTATAAGTATTTTCTTTACCTTCAGTTACAGTATAAGTAGCTTCATATCCTGCAGGTAAATTAATATAGAACTTGTAATATGCTGTTGGCATTAATTGAAGAGCATATTCAGGAATATATGTATCCATTCTATCACCCGTCCAACCAACTGCTTGTCTAGATTCTGTAGTTAAATCATAGAAATAATATGTTCCACCAGAAACGTAGCTTACCTTAGTTGTAACTTCAGCAGAATCAGAATTATATAATTTATCCTGATATTCAGCATAAACTGATAATTGCTTAGAATCTGTTAATACACTAGATACATACTTATTATAAGATAATGTAACATATAATGAAGATAATATATCTTTAAACTCATCTGGAGCATCTACTTCTATTGTAAATCTAATATTATTAGAAATATCAATAACAGCGATGTTATAGAATTTAGCTCTATGTCCCCAAATATTATTAGTTGCAATATCAGATACATCTGGTACATTTGCACCTAAGCCGTTTAGGAAGAAATCTTCACTAAATACTACATATGATACATACCAGAATCTATTATTTGTTGTAGCTTTAGTATAATCCATATATAATGAACTATTTCTAGTTGAAGTATCACCATTTAATGTACTTGCCTTATAAGTTGTACCATCATAATCAAACTCAATATTATATAGTCCTCTACCTTTTAGGTTATCTGATGAAACATCACCAACTTTTTGGCCTATACCAGTTTTAGAGTCTGTTTTATAAATCTCACCATATGACATATCCTCTAGGTAAGTTTGAACTAAGAATACACTATCAGTATTGAATAATACATATAGGTATACATAAGAGCCCTTATGATCATTTAATACTACGAAATCCTGATTAGTTGTATCTTCTGTTGTACCACCACCATTAAATCTACCATCATAATCATCAATTTTTCTTTGTGATAATACTTGGAAGAATTTAGCATATTCACTTCTTAAGGCAACTGATGGAGCATAATTCTTTAAATTAGCATTAGATGTTGTACCTACAATATAATAATCATCAGTTTCTGTTTCATAATTATATGTAGTATTACCATCTGTAATTTTATATTTAATGCTTCTATCTGTTGCATCAACTGTCATCTTTTGACCATCGCCAGCGATTAATGAATCATATAATGGTTCTCCGCCATCTTTATTATATGCATCAGTACTTGGAACAATAGATTTAGCAGGGTTGATCAATGTAGCTAATGAGCCTAATGCTTCATAATTATTAATGAATGTTGCAGATTCAACAACTGCATCTATTGCAGGTGTCTTAATTACTTTAACCTTAGGGAATACTAATTCTCTAGTTTCAGTAAATGAAGTAACATTAGTTAAATTAGCGACACTATATACAGAATCACTTAATGTGTAATAAGTCTTTCCTGTTTCTGGAGCTATATCAGAAGTATATGTATATACTTGCTTATAATATTGTGTACTTGAAGAATAATCTCCACTTGTAACCTTAATATAAGTATCTTCATTTAATGTATATAAATAGCCATCTATAGAATCAGAATATGAACCATTAGTTGTAAATGTATCAGCATCTACATTTGCTAAAGCATATGTTATTTCATAATATTCTTCATTTAATGTATATGTTCTATATACGAATGCAAATGTATATGTTCCAGTATCAATATCATTATTAATTTGAACTGACATACCAGCATATAATAATTCAACTGGATTTAATGCTGTCATTTCACTTTCATCAGTGATTAATGTATAAACATCATTACCACTAACAACAGATAATGTATATTCATTATAATCATGTATTCTTTCATCATTTAATGCTACACTAGATCCATTGTAATAAATCTTAGACATATCATATTTAATACGATAATCAGGTTCACCATCGTTTCTTGGGTAAGAAACTGTAGTAACATTATTTAATACATAATTAGAATCAGTAGCTGAATTACCAGCAGCTACATTTAATGCAGGTTTTAATATTTGAATACCTTGCTTATAAACTGTTGCATAAGCTTCATTAGCAGTGAATGGATTCATTTCTTTTAGCTTATGTACATAAGTCTTAGTATCTTCTCCATTTTCTGCAGTAACTAAAATAGTAACATTATATGTCCAAACATCATAAGATACGTTATTTGGAGTATATGGAGCAACAGTTTCAGTTATAGTAACAGTCATTGTAGCATTAGGAGCTAATTCATAACTATCTGCATAAGCTAATGATTTTAAATCACCAATAGTAAATGGAGTTCCCCACAATATATCAGATTCAGCTACGTATTCATTACCTTCTTTTGTAAATGATAAATTAATACCATCATACTTCATTGTTAAGCTTACATCATTATTAGGATTTTTAATTAATACTAATGTTTGAGTGCATCCATATAAATTGATAGTTAAATCATAAGTACCCTTAGCTAAATCATCAGAAATATCTAAAGTAATATCAGCATTACCATTTTCTTTAACAATGTAGTTACCAGCAATATCTGTAAATGTAAATGCATTTTCTATAGCAGTATTTGATCCTGGTAAAGAAATTGATACATATTTAGATAAATCAAAGCCCTTTGGTAATGTGAATGCCTTACCAGCTATATAATAATCTGTTGAGCTTGGAATTGTAGCGCCTGCAGTAACAGTAGCCTTAGAATATGTTGAACCACTTAATGTGTAGTAAGTTTTATTTGCTGCAAAAGTCTTTTCTGTAGCCTTTGTGAAGGATACATAATAATCTTTATTAGCTTGTCTTTCAGTATCTGCAGTAATTACATATACTTGTTTATAGTATTGTGTACTTGAAGAATAACTTCCGCTAGTTACCTTAGTGTAAGTAGAGTTATTTAATGTATATAAATAACCATCAACTGAATCAGAATATGTACCATCAGTTTTAAATGTATCTTCATTTACACTTGCTGAAGCATATGTTAATTCATAATAAATTGAAGTTCCATCAAATGTGACAGTATTTGCATCATCATTCTTAATTATCTTTGTAAATACTGGACTTTCAAGCTTAATTGATACAACGCCATCTGTTGCTGCAACAGTTGATGATGTAGTACCAAATGAAGCATAACTTGTTACATTTGATATTTGTTGATATTCAATTTTGAATGAGAAATCTACAGGTAATAATACGATATCATAATATCTATAAACTGAAGTTTCTTCAGCTACTACTTTAACTGCATTTTGAATTACATATCCATCAGCTAAATCAGAATTATTATAATAATCAATATTTGTTAATGTATTACATTTAACTAGGCTACCTGAGCTATAAGTTGTAAAATTATTAGAATTTGTCTTTTTATCAACAATTTCAGTACTTGAATCATTCTTATAAGCTTTAGCTGTTGTAGAAATAATTATTTCATCAACATTTAAATTCTTATTATCAACATTAGTTATTTGATTAAAGTATTCAGTAGGTACATAGTATAAGATTGCCTTTTTCTTTGTACCATCTCTTAATTTATATTCTTCAATTAAATCCTCTGAAGAATACATAGTATAAGTTGTTGTTAACTGTGATTCTACTGCTACTTCTAAATCTAATTCAAATAATGTTGTAGCTATTGATTTCTTTAATTGCTTCATTTCAATTAAGAATGCATAGTTAACTGAATCAGAATATGTTGTAGCATTATTAGGTGTATCATCATATCTAGTATTATATGGTGCACTAGCAGGTGTTTCACCATTTATTCTCCAATTAGCTGATTCAGCATCAATTAGAATATATCCATAAGTTGGATCAGCTTGATAATATGCTTCCATACTTGCAAGATTTAAATTATCTGGTATAAAGTCACCATTTTGAATACCAAGTGATGATGCTAGAGCGAAAATACCATAAACGTCATTATTATTTTCCGAATTGATATAATCTATCATTGCATCAAATTTATCAGCATCAAATGATCCATCTGTATTAATATATTGAATGCTAAGTTCATTATGTATTACACCTGAATTAGCCAATATTACTCTCATCTCTGAATCATACAATAATGCATCATTACCTGTTGATAGTGATTGCTGATATTGATTTTCATAATCAGATGCTAAATATGCAGCTGTAATGAATCTATCAGTATTTGTTAAGCTTAAACCATGATATTTATTAATGTAATCGGCGATATAAGCATAACCACCATTTGTATCAATCATATAGTTCAAAATTTCCTGATGAATCGATGTCAAATTACCCGGTCCTACATTATACATTTCCGACAAGAATAATTTAAATGCCTCGTTCGAGCTTGCAACTAAATATTTATAGAAATTATCAATTGTATAATTTCCATTTGGATGATCCTTCAAGTATTGAATTATAATATTTTCTAATTCTTTCTTATAAGTAATATCTGTTGTATATTCATCTGTATGTAAAGGAATTAAATTAGCTAAAGCTTTAATGAAATCTAATTTATGCTTATCTGCACTAACTAAAGCTCCTTCTTTTCCATAGAAGCATGCACTTAAGAATTCATTAAATGTTGGGTTTATATCTGATTCATCACCAGTTCCAAACGAAAATCTACTAATCAAGCTATGTCCAGAGGCTGTCGAAACAGTAACATCATACTGAGCTTCATATGTTACCTTATACATTACATTTTGAATACCTGGAGTTCTATTACCCCATGTACCATCATTACCTCTATAAGTACCACCATCATCTTTATTTGCGAATTCTCCAGTATGTAAATAATGTCCTTGTTCAGCAGTAGATAAATAATCGTCAGAAGTAACAGCATTAGTATAATCTGCAGCTGTCCAAGAAAAGGCACTAACAACATCATCAGAATCTTGCATATAATATGCACCTGGTTTTTCAGCAATTCCTTGATTATAACCAGCTGCTGTAGTATTCTTATTTTTAGGATTTACTTCAGTTTTATTTAATTGTAATGAAGAATCTTGAGCACCTAACTCATTTAAAGTATTAAAGTAAGTAAGTGTCTTTTTTCTTGTAAAACCATCCACTTCTGAAGTTGCTGTATAACCCAATAATAGTGCAATTGCAGCATCCTTACCACTAATAAATTCTTCAAAATCACTATTTCCATCATTTGCTCCTGGATTATTATTTTGATAACTATTTCCAATGTATAATCCGATTGCTTCACCAGTTGATGGTTTTGTATTAGTACAAAAACCATTCAATGTCTTTTTAGTACTTAAAATTACTGAAGCAGCATTCCATGCAAATGATTTTCTTGATTTTATAGTGCCATTAGAATTATATTCAAACATTGTTTCGTTAGTATCGTGTATTACAGAAGTAAATCTATCTGGATTTGCAAGTGAAACTGTCTTTATTGATAGTTCTATTTCTACTTTTTTAGTATCAACTGAAGTTCTCGAATACTCAATTATATCTTCATCAATCAGATCATATTGCATTGTTGTATCAATTTCTGGTGAATCATATAAAACATTATCTAATATTTCATTATTGATATTATCTTTTTCGCGTAGACGATATGTTCCTGCCATAGCATAATATTGTAAAGATCCTGAAGCTTTCTTAGTATATGTCTGATCACTAAATCTTTGTTTTGGATTAATTTTTAATGTATCTGGATCAAATTTACAATCAGCTATTGAATCAGTGAAATAATATACGCCTGTATAAGTATAAGGAATTATTGCAGTTCCATGTTCCAAAGTTGATAACTGATTAATCTCATAGAAAATAACATTTGTTACTTCTGTAATATTAAGAGTTATTACGCAACCTGAATTATCAGTTTTGAAATAATAATGCTTATTTGTATCATATGATGTTGCAGGAATAAAGGCTGAACCTGTATATTCATAATAACTTGCATAATTATCTGCAGTTATCTTAGTCATATCATTTGCAAGTACATATTCAGCAATATCAGCTGTAATTGTTGCATTTATAGCTGTTAAATCAACATTCGTTACTGCAGTTGAGTATGTTTGTTCTAAAGTAGAATCTGTATAAGTAAAATTATAATTATAGCTTCCAGAAGCTGCTGTAGGCTTAGAAACGATAGCAATTTTACTAGGAAGTCTAAGCATGTCAACATCTATAATAGTATCATTATCAGCTAATACAAATCCATATGTATAACTATGAAGAGTATTATCTACTATTATAGAAGCTTCACTAAAAAACATTGTACCTAATGTATCACCAACATTTGTTTTTAATGTAGTAATTTCAGATAAATTTGCTGTTGAAGCTAATACATCTAATTCTAATAATTTCTTAATTAACTTATAATATGTTGTTTCATTACCAATTGAATTCATAATTAATAATTTTTTATAATCAACGCTTGTATTCGATAAACCAAATAAATACATTTTTACAGTTGTATTATTAGAATAATTATATTTTAAATATTCAAAAGGCTTTGTTGTACCAACAATATCTATGTCTGAATTAATATTAGTTATTAAAAATTGATCAATATAATCTACATCAACATTTGATTGTGCAATATAATTTGTACTAAAAGTATTAGATGAATTATTTATAGTTGTATCTGCAAAATAATAATCAGATGAATTAAGAGTATAAGCTAATGTACCACCATTATTTGTTAATGTAACTATAGTGCTAGCTCCACTCTTAATTTGATAATCATTACCACTATTTGTAACAGTATATCCACTTGCAGTAATATTTGGAGTAGTTTTACTTGTACCTATAGTGATAGGAATAGAAAAATTGGAATAGTAATTTGTGGTATTGCCCCAATTAGAAACCGAAGCAAAAGTATCTGTGAAAGTTAGTGTTAAAATACCACTGCTATAAGCAAGACCAATATTAGAAATAGTTGAATTAGTTTGATTACTTGTTACACTTCTATTTGCAGCAGATATATTTCCATTTGTATCAAATGTTATACTATTTATATTTATTGTATATACATATGTTCTATTATTCCATCCTCCGCCAACCCAAGCATTGCTATAATATTCACCATCATATGACATAGTGGCACTAATACTATTACTTGAATTATACCAATTTGTCGTATTGTTGTTATTAAGTCTATAATTATTGCTTCGATTTGATGAAATAGTTACATTTCCCCTAGTTGCACTAGCAAGTTCATAATTCCATGTCCAAGAAGCATTTAACTTTGTTGGGAATTCATTATATGGTAAAGTCTCTAATAACGCCTTTTTAATTACTTTTTCAAAATTAGAACTATTTTTACATAAATGATAATTAAATATTGTATTAATTATATTTCTTTCATCAGCACATTGAGGATTACCTGTAAAATTAGTATATATACCATCTAATTCTAATAATTGATCAACAGTATAATCAATAGTTTGAGATGTTACAGTTGCTTCTCCTTCACCTTTTTGAGTGAACCAAGTCATCCATATACTATTAGTACCCCAGTTATAATTTAAACCTGACTTATATCTATAAATACCTGTTCTTCTAGTACTATGATATTCGCTAGTTACTGTACTAAAGAAATAATTTCTAGCATATCTGATTAACAAGTCACCCCAAGCATCATCACCAGAGTTTTTATATGTTAATGTTTTATTATTAACATCTATTTGTAATCTATAATTACTATTATTTCCAGTTTGAATAGATGTATATGCAATACTACTAGACAATTGAGGATCATGAACGACAAATCCACCATTAATAGTATATAAATTACCATTTGCATCGATAATTTGGAAAGAACCTGTATCATCATTATTAGAATTTCCTGTATGACCTGAAACTGTTCCTTCAGACAAATAGATTTTAGTATTTGGATCACTATTTCTAGTTATCCAAGCGTCAGTTGTTCTAAATGTTGTACCACCTAAATCAGTTATACTATTATCTGTATTATTTGCTCTATAAAAGTCGTTTTCAACAATTGAACCAGATACAAATTGATTATTTGTACCAGAGAAGCCATATTCATATAAGAATAATGCAGCATTACCTACACCTTTAATAGCTTGTGAACCAACATTTGTACCACCATTATTATTAACAGTTAATAAATTATATGTATTTAAAGCAGTTCCAGAGCCTGAAGTTGCCTGTTTATAATATCCATTAAAATATTTTAAGTCATCAGCAATAAATACTGACATAAACTTGCCAGTTGGGCCTCCATCATATGGATATAATTCATAATCACCAATTGTCAGTGATCTCGATTTAGTACTACTGCT
>JAEEGL011475582.1_pt1 | contig 10487 bp, 7 predicted proteins | sample 9134231 | NCBI WGS metagenome assembly JAEEGL01 (sample SAMN16246548, study PRJNA631951) | gut metagenome | biome: gut microbiome; feature: rumen; material: fiber-attached | host: Bos | place: Iran: Karaj | collected 2018-10 | reverse complement strand
GTGAGAGGTCATGTTCTTGTATGGCATTCACAGACTCCCGAGTGGTTCTTTCATGAGGAATATGATGCATCCAAGCCCTATGTAACACCTGAGGTTATGGATAAGCGTCAGGAATGGTATATCAAGACTGTGCTTGAACACTTTACGGGTCCTGAGAGTGAGTATAAGGATCTTTTCTACGGATGGGATGTGCTTAACGAAGCCATAAGCGATAACAGGGGTACATACAGGAACGATAAGGAAGGCTCAAGCTGGTGGGCTGTATACCAGAGCAATGAGTTCATCATCAGTGCCTTCAGATATGCCAATAAGTACGCACCTGCAAGCGTTAAGCTCTATTACAATGATTATAACGACTGTACTTCTGCCAAGATAAAAGGTATTGAGGAGTTGCTGACCGCAGTCAAGGAAGCTCCGGGCACAAGAGTGGACGGAATGGGAATGCAGGGACATTATGATATCAATTATCCCACTATCCAGGCTTTTAAACAGGCTGCCGCAAGATACTGTGCCATCGTAGATGAAGTGATGATAACGGAACTTGACTTCAAGGCCAGCAGTCTGTATGACGGAACAAAGGATACGTTAGGGAGTGAATATATGCGTCAGGCGGTCAGATACCGTGACATTTATGATGCTATGAAAGAGCTCAATGAATCCGGTGAGGCCAAGGTCACAGGCATGATCGTATGGGGTGTCATAGACGGTAATTCATGGCTCCAGGCATACACCGGAGTAGGAGGCGGAGTCACGGACGGAAGACCTCAGTGTCCTCTTCTTTTCGATGATGATTATGAACCTAAGCCTGCGTTCTACGGCATTACGGATCCCGATAAGTTAGAAGTGCTCATAGCTGAGAATAAGAAGGCAGTAGATGAAGCCAAAGCTGCCAGGAAGGCGGAGGCCGAAGCTGCCAAGGCAGCCGAAGAGGCGGCTGAAGCAGAAGCGGCAGAGGCAGAAGCAGCAGCACTTGAAGACGCAGAAAAAGCCCCGAATGCCTCCGTGGCATATGATCTTAGCCGCGGTCACATAGCGGGACTTATAGCGCTGGTTATATTGATCGCTCTTACTGCTGTATTTATCAAGCGTCCTTAATAGAAAGAAGCTTATCTATCAGTACATCGATCTCGGACTGTGTGAGAACCGACTGGTTGGTGGACATTTCAACATTGAGAGCGTCGAACTGTCCATATTCCTTATATGAACTAAGGGCATCGATAAGCGAATCGATCTCGGGCTGAGACAGGGTGACAGAGAATCCCGGCTTGTGCAGGGGCATATCCTTGACCGTGTTAAGAGAGTTGATCAATTTGTCGATCTCAACCTGGGTCAGTACAACCTGGCCGTTAAGTATATCCGTGGATATCGAATCGCTGTCAGCGTAGTCCTTAAGTGATGTGAGGGCCTCGATAAGGGCGTCGATCTCGGGTTGTGAAAGCATTTTATTCATAGGCTTATCCTCGTTAAAGATGTAAGATGCTTATCGCATCCTTTGGTTAATAAAATGTCATATCTTATATAAACAGTATAACATATTTGGCGGTTAATGTGTGGTAGAATATAGATAATATCTGAGTTATTTATATCCGAGATTTATTAGGAGGTAATACATATGATTTGTTCACGTTGTGGTGCTGAAATCCCCGACACAAGTAAGTTCTGTACAAAATGCGGGGCAAGCGTGGCAGAAATGCAGTCCGAGGCTTCTGCTGCTTCTTCAGACAGCGTTCCGGCATCTGTACCTACAGATGAGAAGAACGGATCTGAGGAGAAAAAAGCAGGGGGATCGAAGAAGAAACTGTTTATCATCATCCCAATAGTTATCGTTGTTTTGGCGGCTCTTGCAGTTGCAGCGTTTTTCCTGTTCGGAATGAAGAAAACGGAAGTTAATCTCAATGACTATCTTGAGGTCGAATTCGAAGGTTATGACGGAATCGGTACCGTGAAGACTTCGTTTGACTCGGATAAGTTTGTTAAGGACTACAAAGAGGTTATAAAGCCAAGCAAGAATATCGAGGAACTTGTGAAGGAAGATAAGGAACTTAAGCATCTTCTGTCAGACGGTGACTATAATCTTGAAAAAGAACGGGATGTCTGTGAGTTCTTTGTGGCAGCATACACATCTAAGGGTGCTTTTAAGGAGAGCAAGAAGACAGACCTTACAAAGCTGAGCAATGGTGATGTCCTTGAGTATAAGTGGAATATCGAGACCAAGAATATGGACACAGACGAGCTCATAGAACTTGCATCCAAGGCGTTCGGCATCGAGCTGACTGCTGAAGATACGGAGTATACGGTTGAAGGGCTTAAGGAAGTAGAGAGATTTGATCCTTTTGAAGAAGTAGAGATCGAGTATTCGGGCAAGGCACCTAATGCATATGCATCGATCAAGTCATATCCCACAGATAACGGGCTGTACTATAATCTTTCGGATAATTCCGACTTAAGTAACGGAGATGAGATCACCATCACCGCCAATTATTCTTCGCTTACGGAAGAAGAGTATATCGAGGAATACAAGAGGATCCCGGATCCTATGGAGAAAAAGATCACGGTTGAAGGCGTTGATGAGTTTGTGACCAGCGCGACGGATATAACGGATTCAGATATAGAAGATGTTAAGGAAATGGCGGAGAACAGGATTCAGGAGTTCTGCAAGAACTTTTCAAAAGAGGTCTCTTTAAGTTCGGCCGCTTTTGAAGGTGCATACTTCATGAGCAATACGGAAGAGTCTTCATGGAATTCCGTCAATAAACTCTGCATGGCTTATAAACTGACAGTTGACGTAGACTTTGAAAACAATGATTATGACGACACGATTGAGTTCTACTATCCGGTGGTGTATGTTGATGTTGTTCGTAAGGGGACGGGCGAACTTTTCATAGAGGAATATAATGTAGAGACAACATATGATTATGTGACGTTCAAAGAATATTACGGACCGAAGTCATATAACTATGAGAATTTCTATTTCTACGGTTATGAGAGCATGGATGAACTGCTGGATGAAATGGTCTACAAGAACAATGACAGGTATTCGATAGATCAGATAGCATCAGGAGACGGTTCGTCTACTACTTTTGCTTCTAAACCTGCAGATACTGATGAAAAGCCTGCCGAAGAAGCCGATGCGGATTATATTCTTCCGAACAGTTCAACAAAGAAACTCAGCATGAGTGATCTTGACGGTCTGACAGAGGATGAATGCAGGATCGCCCGCAATGAGATCTATGCCCGTCATGGCAGGAAGTTTGATGATGATGATCTGCAGAAGTACTTCGATTCCAAGGACTGGTATGAGGGAACGATCGAAGCTAAGGATTTCAAAGAAAGTGATCTCAGTGATATAGAGATGGCTAACAGAGACCTTATCGTGCAGTATGAGAAAGAGCAGGGTTACAGATGAAACGTGGTTTATTGATACGTCTGATGCTCATTTCACTGCTGGCGGTCTCACTCTTGGCAGCAGGGTGCGGTAAGAAAGCAAGAACCGTATCTGCCGAAATAGAGTCTATTGATGAAGATCAGGATGAAGATGACGGTTCTTCGGGCATAAGAGTGCCGGAAACGGATGATACTAAGGCAAATGATTCCGAAGAGATAGATGCGGATGTCAGTTCATCTGTCAGATACTTGGTAGCCAATGATACGGCTAATATCCGAATGGAGCCTTCAACGGATTCAGGCATCCTTCGCAAACTCACTGTCGGAGAAAAAGTCGAGTTTCTGGGTGAAGAGGGTGACTGGTATAAGGTCGGTATCGAAGGCGGAGAGTACTATGTCCATAAGGATTATCTTGATGAGGAGAATCCTATGAGCATACAGGTTAATGTTGAAGAGGTTGAGTCTGAAGAGAGTGATACCGAAGAAGCATCATCTGAGGAGCAGACTCCTGCGGTTCCTAAGACACATTCGGGTGGCGGCAGACTGGTAGCTATAGATGCCGGACATCAGGCCAAGGGTAATAACGGCAAAGAGCCGTTGGGTCCCGGCTCTTCTGAGATGAAGACCAAGGTGGCAGGAGGCACAGCGGGGGTAGCCAGCGGCCTTAAAGAATATGAACTGACCCTTCAGGTTTCTCTAAAACTCAGAGATGAACTTACCGCCAGAGGTTATTCGGTACTGATGATACGTGAGACCAATGATGTTGATATCTCAAATGCAGAGAGAGCCCAGATGGCCAACGATGCTGGAGCGGATGCTTTTATAAGGATACATGCAAACGGATCCAATAATTCCTCTGCAAACGGAGCCATGACCATATGTCAGACTGCGACTAATCCTTATAATGCAGCTCTCTATTCGGAGAGCAAGCGCCTGTCAACGAACGTGCTTGATTCGCTGGTGGCAGCGACAGGAGCAAAGCGCGAGAAAGTTTGGGAGACTGATACCATGACAGGTATCAACTGGTGCCAGGTTCCTGTGACGATAGTAGAGATGGGTTATATGACAAATGCATCAGAGGATGCGCTTATGGCTACGGATGATTATCAGGCAAAGATCGTCAATGGCATAGCCAATGGTATAGATGCTTATTTCGCAGGACAATGAGCGAGAGGATTGTTTTAAGGGTGAAAAAGATTACTTTACGAAGATTATTAGCGGCTCTGTTAGTGGGTGTGATGTTGGTATCCTGTGTCGCATGCGCATCCTCATCCTCAAAGTCTGATACGGAGAGTGAGGAAGAAGCAGAAGCCGAAGATGATAAGGAGTCGGCCGAGGTAAAAGATACAGAAGATCCGTCTGTCGAAGAGTCAGCTGCAGTTTCTTCTGATGTTGTCTCTTCGGATGACGGTTCCCAATTATATATTTGTACTGCACCGAATTATGTCCTTCTTCATAATACTCCCGGAGGAGATGATGAGTCGGACTGCACCAGAATATATGCAGGAACATATCTTAAGTGGTATGGTGAAGAGGAAACGGTTGAAAAAAAGAGATATCTGAAGGTCAAGGTATATGATACAGGCGCAGAAGGCTGGATAGAGTACCTGTATGCGGTCAAAGTGGGTTATGATCCTGATATATCTGTGTTGGATATCGTGGAGACAACTGATCCGCTTTATACCTACGATATGATGTGTGAAGATATTGATTCGCTTTGCGAACGGTATCCTGATGTATTACACAAGAATGTGATCGGTCAGAGCGTAACAGGCAGGGATCTTTATGAGATCACACTGGGTAATCCCGACGCAGCGCATCATGTAATGGTTCAGGCTACGATACATGCCAGGGAGTATGTCAATACGCAGCTTGTCATGAAACTTTTAGAGTATTATGCGCACTTTTATGATGAAGGGTCATATGAGAATGCGGCTTATTCGAAGTTGTTTGATAACACCGCATTCCATGTCGTGACCATGGTCAATCCGGACGGCGTGACGATAAGTCAGTTTGGCGCGGTCGCTTTAAATGATCCTGCTATATCGCAGACTGTTCATGATGCATATGAAAGGGACAAAGAGACTCTGGTATATGAGATGAATTCCAACGGGGATATGACCTGGATAGATCATTACCGTGATGATGATTTTGTCAGAGAGGATGATCCGAATGCATCAAGGATGATAACCTTTGATGAGTATCAGACCATTTGGAAAGCCAATGCCAACGGGGTAGATCTTAATAATAATTTCGATGCCGCATGGGAGGATATAGATCTTAAGTGGGAACCTTCTTACGGGAGCTTTAAGGGTAATTCTGCTGTAAGCGAACCTGAGGCGAAGGCTCTTGCCGATATGGCATCAGGCAGAGATTTTGAATGCTATCTGAGCTATCATTCTACAGGTCAGTTAATATATTATGACTGCGAAGGCAACAGCGAAGCTATGTCAGAGAAGGAAAATGAATTCGCTGAATTCATGCAGGATAAGATCCATCACAGGATGTCAAATAATAAGACTGCATATAATGTCAATCTCGGAGGTTTCGGAGATTGGATCCAGTTGAGTTTGAATAAGCCGAGTCTTACGATCGAGAGCGGTAAAAAGCCCTGCCCTTTAACAAGTGAGGAATTTACGGCCATCTGGTTAAGACACAGAGAGTCATGGGCAGCCCTTGCAAATGAGTACTATAATGAATAAAAAAAGAGTATAATGTAGATAGTGTGATGTATGCTAAGCAATAATATGAGAGGAGAGAACAAATGAAGAAGAGATTAATGGGAGTAATGCTATCAGTTGTGTTAGTGGCAGCTTTGATCGGATGCGGCGCTGCACAGACAGATACCGGGGCAGCAGAGCCTCAGGCAGAAGAGAAGGCGGTAGAGACAGTTGCAGAGCCGACTCCGGAGCCCACGCCTACGGTTGAGGAACTTATCGAAGAGGCTATGAACGAGGGCAAGAGCTACTATTATGCCGAAGATGGCAAGACCGTGGATATGGATAAGGCCATGGAAGCGTTCCGGAAGGCCGCTGACTTAGGCAGTGCCGAAGGATATTATTATATCGGCAGGATCCATGAGAGAGCGGAGGAATATGAAGAGGCCAAGGCATCTTACGATAAGGCTGTTGACATGGGAAGCAGTTTGGCCAAGTTTGCTATCGGCGAGATGTATCTTCGTGAGGACGCAGGTCTCGGTGTAGACTATGACAAGGCAAAGGCTCTTTTTGAAGAAGCAGTGGCTGATGGCTGTGTTGAAGCCAATGTCGGTCTCGGTGATATGTACCAGATGGGATACGGTGTAGACGAAGATCAGCTCAAGGCCATAGAGTATTTTGAAAAAGCTGCAGCAGGCCAGGATAAGGAATGGCTAACCTATGCATACGGAAGCCTGTGTTCTGTATACGCCGGGTCAGGTGATTACGACGGTGATATGGCCAAGTTAACGGCGAATGCCGAGAAGGTCGTAGAGTCATGTAAGGACTGGAATCCTGAATACATATTGTGGGCAGCAGATACGTTCTATGACATCGATATAGTGGATCAGGCTATTGAGTACTATCAGATGGCCGGTGACCTCGGAGTATCAGATGGTTATGATTACCTTGGACATATATATGCAAGCTGGGGCGGTCAGACTGAGGAGTACAAGGATCCCGCCAAGGCAATAGAATATTATGAGAAAGCGGCCGGAATGGACAACTCAGACGCCATGGTCAATCTTGCCATAATGTACAGAGACGGTATTGGAGTTGACGAGGATCTTGCCAAGACTGCAGAGTGGTATGAGAAGGCAGCAGCATTGGAAGATAAGTACGCTCTCAATGAGCTGGCTTACATGTACCAGTACGGCGAAGGCGTTGATAAGAACATGGACAAGGCGATCGAACTGTTTAATAAGGGTGTGGAACTTGGCGATCCTCAGGCTATGTATAACCTTGGTTCCGTATATTACAACGGTGATGATGTAGAGCAGGATATAGCTAAGGCAGGCCAATTACTCGTTCAGACGATAGAGGCGGCAGAAGAGGATTCCGACATTTACAAAGAGGCAGTCAAGCAGCTTAAGAAGATGATCAAAAACGGTGAGGTCACTGAGGCTGATGCCGCATCCGTTATCGGAGCAGTTCTTGGTAACTGATAGGTCGGAAGATACTTGTCGGGGAAGCGTTTTGTTTGTAAAAATGTGAGGTTTGTGGTAGCATAGACCATATGATTTAGAGACGCTTAACGGATCATAAGTAATAAATTTCTATATTAGGTCAGGAGGAACAGTACCATGGCAGGATTTATGGACAGTGTTAACAAGGGATTGGCAACACTTAATGTCAAGACTTCCAATCTTATGGAGACATCCAAGTTCAAGACGGCTATATCGAGCAAAGAGAGTGAGATAGCTGCTCTTAAGAAGGTTATCGGCGAGACAGTATATCTTAACCGCAATAACTTCAGTATGGATATGATCCAGGAACAGATCTCGGCTATCGAAGAGAAGTATGCTGCGATCGAGGATATCAAGAAGCAGATATCCGAGCTTGAAGAGAAGGAGAAGAACATCTTAGGTGCCGGTGCAACGCATGATACGGCCAAGATATTCTGTTCTCAGTGTGGTGCGCCCAATGAAGCAGGAAGTAAATTCTGTGAGAAGTGCGGAAGTAAGTTAGAGCAGTAATATATTTTCAGATCAATATGACGGACAAAGGAGTCGCAGCCTTGCTTCGGCTCCTTTTTGAACAGTAAGGATAATACGAGGATAGCACCATGGGAACAGATGGCAAAAAAAAGAATAAGAGAGAACAGATCATTATAAGGACCAGCATCATAGGTATTGCGGCCAATCTTTTATTGTCGGGGTTTAAAGCGGCAGTCGGCTTTATCACGGGATCGATCGCGATCATTTTGGATGCGGTCAACAACCTTTCGGATGCGCTGTCTTCGGTAGTGACCATAGTTGGCGCATTTCTGGCAGGCAAGCGCCCTGATAAGAAGCATCCGTTAGGTCACGGCAGGATAGAGTACCTGAGTGCCATGGTTGTAGCTCTTTTAGTCTTATATGCCGGCTTTACCGCCATGACCGAGTCTGTTAAACACATCATAGAACCGACTGTGGCTGAGTATGATGCGAAGTCTCTGGTCATCGTGATAGCAGCCATATTTGTTAAGATCGCGCTGGGTACGTTCTTCAATAAGAAGGGTGAGGAGGTCGACAGTTCATCTCTTAAGGCATCCGGCAAGGATGCACTCTTTGATGCAGTCATTTCGGTATCCGTGCTGGCATCTGCAGTGATATTTATGCTCACCGGCCTTTCTCTTGAGGCATATGTCGGAGTGATCATTTCGGTATTCATCATCAAAGCCGGTATTGAGATATTGATGGATACTGCCAGTGATATCTTAGGAAGAAGGGCGGATCCGGATCTGACTAAGACTATCAAAGCGTTATGTAATGAGGAGGAAGAGGTCAGGGGAGCATATGACCTTATAATCAATAACTACGGTCCGGAGAAGAATTATGCATCTGTTCATTTGGAATTACCTGATACCATGACCGTGGATGAAGTAGACAGGCTTACAAGACGTGTACAGACCAAGGTTTATCTGAAGACCGGTGTGATCTTAACCGGTGTGGGAGTGTATTCCTATAATACCGGCAACGACGAAGCAGCGCATATCCGTAATGACATTCAGGAGATAGTTCTGGCACACGATTTTGCCCTTCAGATGCATGGTTTTTATCTTGATATGGAGAGTAAGGAGATGCGTTTCGACGTGGTGATGACCTTTGATTCGGATCATGAAGAGGGGCTTAAGATACTCCGTGAAGAGATATACGACAAATACCCCGATTATGATGTCGTGATAGCGCCGGATATAGATATATCCGATTGATAATGGTACAGGCTGTGTGATATACTCTAATTTGTCACTAATGCTCGGATTTGAGGGCTTATATGATGTTCAGACAGGGACAGGAAGATAATACTCCTAACAGAATACTGCATATATGCGTGGTGATATCCTGGTGGATAGCAATTTTTATGCTTATTCTGTATGTATACGGGCAGTTTGTGGACAGGCATGATGTCTTAAAGATCGGCTCGTCCAGACACCTTGCCGGTGAGTGGAACTATGTGACAAGCAACGGTAAGTCCGGAACATGTACGGTTCCGGACAGACTTGATGTTCCTGTGGGAGTGAGTGTTGAACTGACATCAGTTCTTCCTGATGATATAACTGACGGCGATTATATGATGGTCATGGCGGGGAGAGATCTTCGCCTGTATATAGATGATGAATTAAGGCTTGATCATAACCAGAGTGACAGTAAGATCCCGGGTAAGATCGTAAAAAGCGGCTTTTTCCCCGTAGAATTGACAGCAGAGGACGCGGGCAAGAGTGTCCGCTTAGTCAAAGACGAGGCGGACGAATATAACGGCAGTATCAATGATATACGATACGGTGATATGTATGCGATAACGCGGTCCATTATGGCCGAATATGCATTCAGGTTCTTTGCCGCGGTCCTTCTTCTGATACTTGGACTGGCAATATGCATAGGCAATATTGTGGTCAGCGTCGTATACAGGGTTAAAGACAACGCTCTTCGGACGCTTGGTTTCGGATTCTTAGTCACGGCATGCTGGCTGATCACCGATTCATATATGTATCAGTTCGCTTTCGGCAATATATATATAGACGGAGTTATAGGCTATATGCTGACTCCGTTGATCCCCATCTCGTTTGTCAGATATATCAACGAGCTTCAGGAAAGGCGATACGAGAAGGCGTACACGATTTCAATCGTTTTGCTGCTTATAGATGAACTTACGGTATGTTTACTTCACTTTACCGGTATCAGATCATTTGACAGAACTCTGTATTTCAATAATGGAATGGTGGCATTGGTATGCCTTATGACGTTTGTGATCCTCATCATAGATTACAGAGCCGGGTATCTGAAGGAGTACAAGTGGGTCGCAGTCGGTCTGTGCGGCCTTATCCTATGTGGTATTATCGAGATCGTATGTATCAATCTGCATATAATGTCGTTTATCGATGTATGGTTCACTTTAGGCATATATTTCCTGCTCATTTCGGCACTT
>JAEEGL010515150.1_pt1 | contig 10487 bp, 5 predicted proteins | sample 9134231 | NCBI WGS metagenome assembly JAEEGL01 (sample SAMN16246548, study PRJNA631951) | gut metagenome | biome: gut microbiome; feature: rumen; material: fiber-attached | host: Bos | place: Iran: Karaj | collected 2018-10 | reverse complement strand
TTGGCACAGCGGCGTTACAGAACCAACCGAAGTCCAGTTGGTCAGGTCGTCGCTGGTTGCAACGCCTATATACAAGTCGTATCCGGTCTTTTGAGGATCAAGAGAGAAAAGCGAAAAATACATCCAGTACTTCCCCTTGAATCGAACAACCGTCGGATCCTTCGCAAACGGCTTTCCGTACTTGTTAGGCAGCGCGAATTTCATCGCCGGATTTTTCAAACTGGGATAGTCGGCAGGCGTAATCGCATCGCCGGGTTTGTTGTCGTCTGCAAAGCTGGACGCTGACAGCAAAAGCAGCAGGGTCGATAAAATGATTAAAGCGGTGTGTTTCATGATGGCATTTTAAAATTAGCAGTTAGCAATTAGCGCAAGCGCCTCAATAAAATATCCTTTATTATAAGAGAATATTATAATAGAATTATAATTAGAATAAAAGAGGTCTCAGGAAAAAAATCGGCGCCGTCTTGACGATTGGCGCTTACTCGATATAATTAATAACTAGTATTTAGCAATTGGTAATTGACGCAAGCGCGTCAATAATTGCTAATTGCTCATTGATAATTGTTAATTGATCACTCCCAGCCATGGAAAAAATCTGCCAACTTCAATTACCGCTTCACGTCGTTTTGATTGAAAACGGGTTCGTCTGTCTGTCGACGGACGCGCATACGGAAGAGAACCCGGAATTCGCAATCGCCCTGTTTCAGGAAGAAAACGCCGCCGAGAAATTTGTCGAAAAAGCCGCCATTCTCGGCGCGGAAGTCCGGACGGTTTTCACCTACAAAGACCTCGTCTTTTTTCTGACGATGTTTAACAAACCGTATACGCATTTGGCGTGGAACCCGCAAGTTACAGAAGACGGAGCCGTCAAAACGGAATGGATTGATTCCATCGACAACATTCTGGCTCAGCTTCCTCCCGTATCCAAGCAGGAAGGGGAAGACCGCGCCGCGCCGTGGCAGTATCCCGCCTACGTTATGTTCGAACCCGGGGTAGAAAAGAGATACGTCGCTATCAACACGCAAATGCCGGACGGCAAACCGATTTCCGCCGTTGTTCTGTTTTCGTCAAGCTCTATTGCAGACGAGTTTTCCAAGAAGTCGAGAATTCTCGGTTTAACAGTTGAGAAGGTGGAAAATCACGCTCAAATGACCGATATTTTCCGAATCTGGAAATCGCTCTACGACGCCGTTGCCGTTGACCCGGTTATTGCTGACGACGGCAAACAGTCTGCGATTTGCCTCTGGACGGAAAGCCTCTGGGAAAAGTATTTTGAATAGTGAGAACAGACAAGAAAAGACAAGAGGCAAGAGGAGTTAGTGAGATTCATTAACTACTGCCTCTTGCCTCAAACTATAACCTTTCACTCTATTCCACAGGTTAGCGCCTGCAGATCGCCATCCTATTCGTCTTTATTTGACAGCGTAACCTGAACGGATTTTGTCAGGTATTTCTTCGCGACGGCTTTGACCTGGTCAAGCGTAACGGCGTTGATGCGGTCGGCGGAACCCTTTTGGTATTCCGGACCCAAGCCGAGAATCGTATCGACAGCCGCCTGTGACGCTTGTTCGCTGGCGGTCGTGTTTTCCTGAGCTTCCATGGCGATAATCATCTCCTTGGCTTTCTCGAATTCTTCCTGGGTAATCTCTCCCGCTTTTGCTTTTTCGACGTTGTTGCGAATGCGTCTGACAACTTCGCCAACTTCGTCCGGACGAGTTTGGGCGATAATCGTGAAGTATCCGGGGCTGATTCCCGCCATGCGAATTCCGTGAACGCTATAAACCAACCCCGCGCCGCGCAGTTCCGGGAACAGCCAGCCGCCGGGATATCCGCAGCCGGTAACAATCCCGTTGAGAACGTACAGCGCGTTGTAGTCTTCAACGTCGAGCATGGACGGGCATTCGTATCCGATGAGAATCATGGCCGTCGTCTTTTCCGTCTTGACGTGCTTGACAGTCGATTGTTCAATCGTATTGGGCAGGTCATAGGAAACGACGGGGCGAGCGGTTTGCTTGAGGTTTCCAAAGAGCTTTTTCGCCTGAGCGACAGCGTCTTCGGTGGAAATGTCTCCGAAAATCGCTACGACCATGCCGTCTGGCTGAACGTACGTCTGATGGTACTTTTTGAGGTCGTCCAGCGTTAAGTTGGAGACGGACTCGATCGTTCCGCCGACGATGTGACTAAATGAGCTGGTCTTGGGCAGAGCGTCAAAGAACGCGTCGCGGGCTTCGGAACGCGGGTCGGCTTTCTTTCTCTGGAGAAGACCGAGCGCCTGAATCTTCAGCTTGGCGAATTCGTCTTCCGGGAACGTCGGGCGGAGGAAACATTCCGCCAGAATTTCTGACGCTTTGGGGAAGTCCTCTTTGAGGGTGAGAATGCTGCCGGAGGTGGTGTTGCGCGCAGACGTGCATCCGATTGAACCGCCGATAAGGTCGAAGTACTCGGCAATTTGAGCGGCGGTCATGCCCTTGCAGCCCTTTTCAAACATGGAGGCGGACAGCAAGCTCACGCCGGCGTTTTCCGGAGTTTCGACAACGGCTCCGCCTTTAACGTAGACTTGCATCGAAACCAGTGGCAGGTTGGGAATCTGCTTTGTCAAAACTGTTACGCCGTTGTCCAGCGTAAGCTGTTTGATGGGGGAATTGACAGCGTCAGCCGCGCTTTGCGTTACTTGCTGAGATTTACCCAACGGGGTAATAACGACTTTATTGAACCGTTCCGGAACGAGGTATTTTCTGGCAACGCGCTGAACGTCCTGCGCCGTTACCTTTTTAATCTGTTCAACGTAGGTGTTGTCGAACAGCGGGTCGCCGGTGGCGATGTAGGACTGCGCCAGATTGTCCGCCTGCGCCTGAATTGTCTGAAGACCGAAAATCTGTTCGGCAACTTTCTGCTTTTTGGCTTTTTCGAGCAGTTCTTCAGGAATGAGAACGTCGCGCATCTTGTAGATGTCGGCAACGACCTGATCAACGACGGCGGGATAGTTTTCTTCCGTCAAAGACATCTGAACGGCAAACATCCCCGGCGCGTAGTTGGGGGTGGAGCTGGACGCGCCAATCGACAGAGCCAGGGGGTTGTCCATGCAGTATTTTTTGACCAGCAGGGAGCTTGCGCCCTCAGCCAGAACGTAATCGAGAATGTCCAACGGGTACATGTCGGGAGAGTCGATGGTAACCGTCGGCCAGAAGACGGTAACGTCAAAAGTAGCGCCGTCCATCTCTCTAACCGCCAGACGGGGAGAAACCTGCTCGGGTTCTCGCGGAACGACAATGTCGTTCATCTTTCCGCGGGGCGTTCCCTCGTAATTTTTACGAATGCGTTCGAGAATCTCGTCTGTTTTGACGTCGCCAACAACGACGAAAATCTGGTTGTTGGGAATGTAACGCTGTTTATAGAAGGAAATAATGTCGTTGTTGGAAGCGCGCTGCAGGACGTCAATGTATCCGATAACGGGCAGCCGGGCAGGGTGTTTCAGATAGCGGGTTTCTGCCATCATCTTCCACATAACTCGGGCGCGGCTGGCTTCGCCGTCTCGAAGTTCTTGCTGAACGACGCGCAATTCACGGTTGAATTCTTTGGGATTAAAGATGATATGCTGCATTTCGTCCGCGATGATGTCGACTGCCTTGTTGACGTCTTTGGACGGGCAGTCGATAAAGTACGCGGTAACGTTGATGGACGTAAAAGCGTTGGTAACGCCGCCCATGCGGTCAACCATGTCTTCCGTTTCCGCCTCGGTTCGAGTTGCTGTAGATCCGCCGGAAACGACGTGTTCCAGAACGTGGCTCAAGCCAGCGCCCAGATGTCCGGTTTCGTTCATGCTGCCGGTGTTTTTGACAAAGCAGCGAACCGTTGCGTTGGGGGCTGTATGGTTTTCCTGAATGAGAATCGTCAAACCGTTGGACAGTTTCGCCATCGTCAAGCCAAGTTGAAGCGTTTCGCGGCTGAGAACTGTCAAAGGTTCAGTTGCAGGTGAAGAAGATGAAGAAGTTGAATTCATAGCAGAAGGATTCGTGGAAAGTGGTGATGATTGAGCAAACGCGTTGCTGGACGCAAACGCCATCAACGAGCCGATTGCCAACAGGGCAAGCCGGGACGTCCAGGCGTTGGAAAGGAATTGAATGGACATAAGTTTTTTCTCTTAAAGGGTTAAAATAAAACGGTGTAATTATTATTACTTCTATTAATTATACACGAAAACAGTATATAATAATACGTCAAAAGTTCCCTATTTGTTCTTTTTTATCAAAAAAGAAGGGAAAACAACGGACTGTATGACTGCGCTTTCTTGTATGAATGCGCTTTCTTCTGATATTTCCTTAAACGTCATTTATTCCACTGGAACGATCTCAGGCTGGCGGCGGGGCAGGGGATTGTTACCGAGCCTTTGTTGACGCGGAATTTCTCGCCGGTTACGCAGTCTGTCAAAACGCCGTTGGGAAGGTCGTCAATTTTGACCTTTTGGTCTGTATAGGCAAGGTTGCAGACGGAGTACCAGACGCGATTCTGTCCGGCGTCGATTTTTCTGACCCATTCCTGACCGTACTTTTCTTTTTGAATCAAAACGCTGGGCAGAGCGGGCAGGGACAGGAACGCCTGAGTAAACTTCCGGTAGACGTCCGGGAACCCGCGCTGATACGTGTTGCCGCACAGATACCCGATTTGCGTCGGGTCGCCTTTGGCAACGGCGGCGACTTCCGCCAGAACGCTGAACCGTCCGGCTCGTTCGACGTCCGCGACGAAGTAACCGAGAATCTCGGTCGCCTTCCCGTCGATTTCAGCGTTCATCTCGTTTTCGTTGAGACAAAAATGCCGAATCGCAGTCAAGCCGGCGCGGGAGCGGAATTGTTCCATGTCCTCGTCGGCGGAATAGAATTTGTTGAACGTATAAGAGAACATGGCGTCGGTTGAGTTCTTAATTCCAGCCGGGTACGCCGGCGGTGTGGAATGTCCGACTTCGTGTCCGCCCCAGTCCTGCTGCCAGGACAGAATCGATTTCGGGTACATGTGTTTCTCTAACACCTCAGATAAGGGCAGCTGTTTGACGTACCGCTTTTCGTAACATTCTTCCTGAACTTTTGTTTCCCAGTATTCGGGGTTGTCGTTGACGACGCACATTTTGTAACGCCAGGAGTCCTTTTTCCCTTCGCCCGCCAGCTGGGAGGGAATCGGCCAGCCGGGTTCGGAACTGTCGGCTGTAAAGAGGACGAACGACTTCGGGTCGTTTTTCTCTCGCAGGTATTTCGCAACGTTTTCGATGAACTGAGCGCGTTTCGAGAACCACCAGATTCTGTACTTGTCGAGCAGTTGAGAGTCCTTCTGGATGTCCTCTCTTGTAACGGCTTTGCCGCCGTTCGCTTCAGAGGCGAACTGTTTGAGGTTGTTGTCGTTGAACGAAACGGGGACGCTTGACGGTCGGCATCGAATCCAGGCGCCGAGGAATTTCGGGACAACCTTTTTCCCGTCCGCCGTTTCCGCGCCGTCTTTGTATTTCAGAACCGTCAGGTCGAGGATTTTCTGGAAGTCCGTCAGCGTGTCAGGGTCGGCGACGTCAACGTTGGCGCGTTCGCACCACCAGATATGCGTGTACTTGTCGCCGCCGGAGAGACGCTTGGCGCGCTTTTGCGAACCGAGAGCCTTGGATTTGTCGCCCCCGATTGCTCCGTAATATTCATAATAGGGCAGAATCGGCATGTCGTACTGCGCCGCCAACGCGACGATATGATCCCACAGATCGTTGTTAAGCGGCTCGTAAATCCAGCCGTTGCCGCCGTAGGGTTCTGAATTCCAGCCCTGATTGTATCCGAATTCCAGCAGGTCTTTACAGAAGACGTTGACGCCCATCGCCTTCGACCATTTCATTTTGTACTCGTACCAGTCGGGAATGTTGGTAACGCCTCTATAAACCGGCTGACGCTGCTCAGCGTTCTTTTCCATTGTAACAGCGCCGTCCGCCATCTCTTCCCGCCAGAACAGGCGTCGTTTGGGCAAATCCTCCGGCGGATAGTTTATCTTCGCCGTCAGCTTGGACTCGTCATTGACAGCGTACAGACGAATTGTCGCCGCCGCCGTGCCCTTGGACAGCGGGTCTAAATACCCCGGCAGCTGGCTGAGAATGACCCAAAAGCCGTCTTCCGGATTGAGTTCCCGCTTGCCGGCGCCGCGATACCGCGTTATCGGGCAGAACCGGTCGTGAAGCCAGAACAGCCCTGACCACGTTTCCAGACGTCCGGACAAGGGCAGCGTGAGCGATTCCGGGTTCGTGTTGACGTACCGACCCATCAAGGCGTCGCCAACCGTCGCTCCGGTGGAAACGCCGTTGATTGTCTCGTTCCCGCCGTTGTGAACGAAAAACGCCCGGCTGGCGTCTTCGGGAAACTCGACGCACAAAATATACGCTTTCCCCGGCTGAAGGTTCAAGCCCTTCCCGACTTTCCACGCCATGTACTGCGGCGATTTCTCGTTGGGAGGCAGAACCCGGCACGGACGTCCACAAAGCGTCTCGACCTTGGACGCGCCCGCAGGGAATTCCGTAAACAATTCGGAATCGGAAACCGCGTCGGAACAGCGAATTTCCTGAACTAAAGTCAGCTTGCCCCATTCCAGGGGAACAGCCGCCTGAGCGGCGCTGACGAACGACAGTACGGCAAGTAGGGTAAATGTGATGGTACGCATGGCGATTAGGGAGTAGGGAATAGGGAGTAGGGAATGAATTAGCAATTGTCAATTAGCAATTATCAATTATTGAGGCGCTTGCGTCAATTGCTAATTGCTAGTTGATAATTATTCATTAATTTTACCCGTTTCTCACTCAAAATACAATACAGGTTTGACAATAAAAATCAAAATAGATAAAATGTAGCGATTTTTCCGGTAAAATCGATTATTTCGATTAAGTTGAGTTTAACGGCGGACGATAGAGGAGGATAAGGAACAGTGAAATAGTTTGGAATGAATCCAGCTTTTAGTTCCCCGCAATTTCCCTAATTTTACAAATTTCAAATCATGCATAGCGTAAATCGATTTTTTACCCTGTTTGTCGTTCTGGCGGTCTTCGCGTCTGCTCGTTCTTTCGGGGGTGAGTTTACCCCCATGACAACGCTTTTTCAGTCAGGAGCAGAGGAAAATACGGAATTAAAAAACTCGCAACTCGCAACTCGCAACTCGCAGCAACTTCCCGAAGCGCTGCCGAACATTCCAGAGGATATTCAGTTTCCGGAACCGACTAACGACGTCGATTTGACGCTCCTTCCAGCGCCGCCGTCCAATTTAGAGAATAGGGAACAGAGAATGGAGAATCGTAATTCGTCGGAGGCGATTTCAGCTCCTCATTCCTCATCCCTTGCTCCTAACTCTCTTGCAACCCGAAACTCGCAACAGGCAACTAATTCCATCGAGCAGGTTGGTTTTTATCTGCCAGAGCAATCCGCGATTCCGTCAGTTCCGCATTCTACGCTTCCGGATCCATCTTTGAATGATATTACAGACGATTATCTCTTGGTTGAAAAACCGAAAAGGGTTTATGTTAATACGATTGCCGCGGCGCCTCAGTCGACTTCTATTCCGGCGGACGTCAAGGCGATTGTCGAAACTCCTGTCGAAACTCCTGTAGAAAATCCGTTTGCTCAGGAACCGGCGGTGGGGTTAGGCAGTAGGCAAGAGGCAGTAGGCAGTAGTAATTATCCTCTCGCAACTCGCAACTCGCAACTCGCAACTAATCCTCAAGCGGCGCCGTTGGAGCCGGTAATTGAAGGGGCAAATCCGCAGTTCTTCCGCGAAGATTTCGATTATCAACAGTTCCGTTCAGAAATATTGGGCGAGATTGATAAGCGCGCCTGGCGGTCTGGCAATTTCCAGATTATTCCCTACGGCAAACTTTGGGCAAGCATGTCCTACGAAACCAAACCGACGCAAATCGGATCCGCTCCGTTTTTTGTAACAGCGCCGTCCAATACAGGCAAACAGGCTCACGTCGATTACCGCGGCACGATTTTGGGCGCGAACGTCAAAGCCCCGGGACTGCTGCACTTGTGGGATAACTTCAATTTCAACGGCAAAGTGGAATTCGACCTTCAAAGAACAATTGATTTTGACAACAAAACGACTGTCCATTTGCGACACTGCTACGTTGAAGCGATTTCAGATGAATGGCGCATTTTAATAGGACAAACGTGGGACGTTGTTTCTCCTCTGGCTCCGGGAACGCTGATGTATTCCGCCGGCTGGATGGACGGCAACGTGGGATATCGCCGCGCCCAGTTCCGATTGGAACGCTTTATCAACGTTTCGCCATGTTTCCAATGGAAACTGCAGGGCTGCGTCAGCGCTCCGTTTGCCGGCGATTCTAACAGCTTGCTGGGTTCTGACTATCGATTAAAATACGGTTCCTGGCCCATCGTTCAGGGACGCATTGCCGCCGTGCTGGGCAATCGCCGCTGTTTGCAAAAACCGATGGAAATTGGATTTGCCGCTCATATCGGCGACTTGCAATACGGTCAAAAGGTTGAAGGCGCTGAAGATATAAACTATACCGCCAAAACGTGGGGTATGTTTCTCGACGCCTATATTCCAATCACCTGCCGATTCGGCGTTCAGGGCGAACTGTTCAAAGGCGAAAACCTTGCCATGTTCCTCGGCGGAATCAATCAGGGCGTTATGAGAAGCGCAGCTGGAACGCCGGAATCAATTGCCGCTCAGGGCGGATGGATTAACCTGTGGTTTAATCTCAACGACTATACCCAGTTCCGCGTTGGATATATGATCGACGACCCGCAAGGAGATATCGATGAAATTCCGGCTGGCTCTGCATTGCAAGCGCGAACGCTCAACCACAGTCTGTTTGCCAATATTAAGTGCGATATCACAAAAATGTGGTGGGTTGGTCTGGAATACAGCCATGTGGAAACCAGTTGGACTGGAAAAGAAACGGGCGTTTCCGCCTGCGACCGCGTCGACTTTGTCAGTTATTTCTCATTCTAAGGGATATTTAGGCAGTAGGCAAATGGAAGGCGGTAACAAAGCGACTTCCAGGAGCGGAGTTACGCAGTTCGCCGATAGTCGAACCATAAAAAGTTGTACTCGTCGTCAGGTTCGCCTGACGGCGAATGCGTAATTTCGTTCGCTAACGCTCCGTGGGTTGAAACCCACGGCTATTGATATTGAACCGCTACGCGGTTCTAGTGGAAGATTGTTTTTCTTTTTCCATTACCGCCTTTCATCCTATTGCTAATCGCAACTCGTTTCTCGCTCCCTTGCCCCCTTTTCAGATTTTTTAAAATTGGTATTATATATTAAAACAATTTTTATAAAATCCAAGGAGGAATTCAGCCATGACTATAATGGCGTTTCAGTACAAAGTTGTATCGGAAGCCCCGATTCTGGTTGCGTATAACAGAGACGAACATATAGAACGCCAATCAATGGCGCCGAAGATTCAGTCTGGGCGTCCGCGGGTGATATGCGGCATCGACCGTAAAAGCGGCGGTACATGGTTTGGCGTGAATCAACATTCCATGTTTTGCTGCTGTCTCAACCGATTTAAGAAAGACGTTCCTTTTTCACCGCGTTCTCGCGGTTTGCTGTGCCGGGAGCTGCTTAATTGCCATTCCGCTCAGGAGGCGGCGCAGATGGCGATGTCCGAACTGGAGTCCGGATCTTATGCCGGCGTCAATTACGTCGTTGGCGATATGAATTCTGCCCATTGTATTTACGGCGGGAACAAGATTGAATGTATCGACATTAAGCCCGGTCTTCATATTTTTTCCAACGGAAATATGGACGATCCCTACGACGAATTGCAGGACTACTGCCGTCGTCAGCTGACGCTCTCCCGCCTGGACACGTCCGTTGCGTTCCTCGCCGTTTCCAGCCGAACGTTCTCCCGCAAGGCGGAGTTCCCCGGTCGAAAGTCTCTCATATTAGAGGGCGATACTTATCAGACTGTTTCATCGATTTTGCTGTCGCTGACCTCCAGCAAGCACGGCGCTATTCTTCAGTACGCTCCCGGCAACCCCGGCGATGTCAATTATGATGACCATTCCGCGTTGCTTCGCCAGGTCTTGTCGACCGACAGAAGCTCGTCGAAAGCTCAAAACAACGAGAATTAATCCACTTTCATATAAAGTAATTGCATAGAATCGCTTCCGCTGGTTGTTTTATTACAGATCGGCGGGAGCTTTTTTCATTGCGCTGTTCTCAGATATGAGTTAGATATTGTTAGATATAACAGTATAAAATTATAGTATAATCACTAAAGAATTATCCGTTCGTGTATTTTGGATAAAAAATATTTCGAAAACGCCCATTTGCGTAAAAAAAGTTCGCGAAGTATAAAAAATATTCTCGAAGTATAAAAAAAGTTCTCAAAGTATAAAAAATGTTCTCAAAGTATAAAAAATGTTCTCAAAGTATAAAAAATGTTCTCAAAGTATAAAAAATGTTCTCAAAGTATAAAAAATGTTCTCAAAGTATAAAAAATGTTCTCAAAG
>JAEEGL010428818.1_pt1 | contig 10487 bp, 7 predicted proteins | sample 9134231 | NCBI WGS metagenome assembly JAEEGL01 (sample SAMN16246548, study PRJNA631951) | gut metagenome | biome: gut microbiome; feature: rumen; material: fiber-attached | host: Bos | place: Iran: Karaj | collected 2018-10 | reverse complement strand
GCGTCCTTTGCGACTTCTTTTGCCTTTGTCTGGGAAGTATAAGCCGAGTACGCGTTTGCCGCCTGAGAGGATGTAACTCCGTTTACATTCATACGTCTCTCCTTTCGCGTTCTCTTTCGCATTTTTCAATGCAAAAGAAACAAATCATCCATGATTACATTAACTATATCGGACTGTCCTGTCCGATCCTTTAGTGGCTGTAAAGGAATTATATCATACACATCCGATCAGTTCATTGATATCTTCGATTCCGTGGCGCTCGAGATACTTTTCGATTCCCTCGACACACTCTACGGTGGCATAGGGGTTTACGAAGTTCATCATTCCTACGCTGACCGCCGTTGCTCCCGCCATCATGAACTCGATCGCATCCTCCGCGGTTGCGATTCCTCCCATTCCGATCACGGGGATCTTAACGGCGTGGGATGCCTGGTATACCATCCTGACGGCAATGGGCTTGATTGCGGGGCCGCTCATTCCACCGGTCTTATTGGCAAGGGCAAACTTCCTTCTTTCGATATCGATCTTCATGCCCGTGATGGTATTGATAAGTGATATCGCATCCGCACCCGCATCCTCGGCTACCTTGGCCATCTCGGCAATATTGGTGACATTGGGGGTCAGCTTCATTATGACGGGCTTTTTGGTATGTGCCTTGATCTCTTTGGTGATGTTCGAAAGTGCAGCGGGATCGGTTCCGAATGCGATCGCGCCTTCCTTTACATTGGGGCAGGATACGTTGATCTCGAGCATATCGGCCCTCGGCTCATCGGAAAGCCTTTCGACAACCTCGATGTAGTCCTCAACGGATCTTCCGCAGACATTGACTATGACCTTCGTGTCGTAATTTGCAAGGAAGGGAAGGTCTCTTTCGCAGAATACTTCGATGCCGGGATTCTGGAGTCCTATGGCATTGAGCATTCCGCCGTAAACCTCGCAAACCCTGGGTGTGGGGTTGCCGGGCCAGGGAACATTTGCGACTCCCTTGGTGACTACCGCACCGAGTCGGTTAAGATCTACGAATTCCGAATATTCCATACCGGAACCGAATGTTCCGGATCCTTCCATTACGGGATTTTTGAATGTGACACCGGCAATGGTTACTTCCGTCTTGATCATATCTCCACCTCCGATGCTTCAAATACGGGTCCGTCCGTGCAGATTCGTGCATTGTTGACATGGGAATGCGCATCCTCTTTCGCCGTCTTTACGACGCATCCGAGGCAGGCACCGACGCCGCACGCCATCCTCTCTTCGAGGGAAATGAATGCGGTCTTTTCACCCTCAAACTCCTTTATCGCCCTGAGCATGGGCATGGGGCCGCATGCACAGATACAGTCGAATTCAATTCCGTTCTCCCTTACGGCATCAAGAACGTTTCCTTTGGTTCCGACACTGCCGTCTTCAGATGCGACATATGTGTCAGAATACTTTTTGAACTCATCCAGCAGGAAAGTATCGTTATTTCTGTATCCCATAACGGAGATGACCTTTGCTCCCACTGCCGACAGTTCCTTGGAAAGCTCGAGCATCGGAGGAACTCCGATACCTCCTCCGAGAAGAAGCACTCTGACAGGCGTGTCGGAATCTCCGAGTGTTTTTATCCTGTCCAAATCGTATCCGTTTCCGAGAACTCCGAGAAGTGTGACCTCATCTCCCTCCTTCAGATGTGAGAACTCATCGGTTCCCTTTCCCGCAACGCGGTATACGAGCCTTATGCTCTTCTTATCATCGGATACCCCGCAGATGCTGATGGGTCTGGGGAGAAGTGCAGACGCATCCTTGGTGTACACGCCAACAAACTGTCCCGCCTTTGCATCCGAAGCAAGGCATGTTGCTATCTCCAGATCGAATATTCCGGGAGCAAGGCTCTTCTGGCTGAGAACCTTCCCGACCGTCTTTCTTTTCATGCAGTTTTCTCCGTACTTTTTATTTTCCGTAGACGATCTTACCTGACGCGATCGTCATAATTACTTTTCCCGTAAGCTTTCTTCCGATGAAGGGAGTGTTGTGAGCCTTGGATGCAAAATCATCCACAACCGTCCACTCTGCATCGGGATCAATGAGGACAATGTCCGCAGGGCCGCCCTCGGCGATATATCCCGCATCGAGCCCGTAAACCTGAGCAGGTCCTATTGTCATGACTCTCAGAAGGTCCATCATCGACAGGTAGCCTTTTTTGACAAGCTCCGTTATACCGAGTCCGAGTGCGGTCTCAAGTCCGATTATACCGCTCGGTGCCTTGGTTATGGGAAGAGCTTTTTCTTCCGTGGTGTGGGGTGCGTGGTCCGTTGCGATCATATCAATGGTACCGTCCTGCAGTCCCTTTATGATCGCCATGCGGTCGCTTTCCGATCTCAGAGGCGGATTCATCTTGGCATTGGTACCGTATGCGATGACCGCATCATCGGTAAGTGTAAAGTGATGGGGAGTGGCTTCGGCGTGGACATTTACTCCGTCCTTTTTGGCCTGTCTTACGGCCTCTACGCCTTCCGCCGTTGAGATGTGCTGGATATCCACGCTGACTCCGGTTCCGGAAGCGATCTGAAGATCCCTTTTAATGAGTGAATATTCGGCTTCAGAAGGAGAACCGCCGATACCGAAATGGTCTGATGCCTTTCCGCGGTTTACTCCGTTATTATCGATAAGAGAAGGATCCTCTTCGTGAAGGCTTACGGGAATTCCGCATGCAGCCGCCTTCAGGAATACCTGTGTGAGGATTCCGTGATCCATTATGGGAAGCCCGTCATCGGTAACGCCTACCGCGCCTGCTTTATGAAGTGCTTCTATATCGGTAAGCTCCGTGCCCTTCATTCCCATGGTCGCATTGCAGGTCACATAGATATGTATGGGCTCTTCGGCCGCCTTTTCCTGCATATAGCGAAGGGTTTCTATATTGTCGCACCTGGGATCGGTATTACCCATCATTACAACCGAGGTATATCCGCCCCTTGCCGCAGCTGCAGCGCCCGTGTGAATGTCCTCCTTGGCGGTAAAGCCGGGATCCCTGAAGTGGACATGAACATCGACTAGTCCCGGTGCCGCAATGAGTCCCGCGGCATCGATAACTTCGTCGATATTTTCGTTTATTTCACTGACACCTCCGTCAGTTAAAGGAATGATTTTTTCGACAGTACTGTCATTTAGGATCAGATCCGCTTTCGTCTGTGTCCCCGTCTTCGGGTCCGTCAGAAGTGTGTTCCTGATTAACAATCTGCTCACGTTCTCTTTTCTCCTTTAAGAATTCCGCCGCATCATCGGGGATATCGTCAAGGCTCTCGGAACCGGTATCGATATCGAGCGGCTGTTTCCTAAATAAGATATCATAAATCACGGGAACTATAAACAGCGTCATGAGCGTTGCATATGCAAGTCCGCCAATGATGACGATTCCCATGCCCTTTCCGAGCTGTGAGGAGAGCGAGTCGCCTATGCAGAGGCTGGCTTCGGCAAGGATGGTGGTCATTGCGGTCATGAGGATGGGACGCATTCTGGTCTTACCTGCGGCAATGAGCGCCTCGTGCCTTGAAAGTCCTCCTTTTCGGAGCTGGTTAGTGTAATCGACATACACGATACCGTTGTTAACAACCGTTCCCATAAGGACCATAAGTCCCATCAGACACATCATCGAGATGGGCTCCTTCATGAACCTGAGTCCGAGGAAACCGCCGGTGAACGCCAGTGGGATCGTGAACAGGATTATGAAAGGAGAAAGAAGGCTCTGGAACTGTGCGACCATGATCAGGTAAACGAGTACGAGTCCGAGTGCAAGGACAAGTGCCATCTGGCTGATCATCTGGGTCGTTGTCTCGGTCTCTCCTCCGACATCCATGGTATAACCGCTGGGAAGCTCGTAGTTTTCAAGCTTGGGAAGGAGCTCTCTTGAAAGGAGTGCGTTGTTATATCCTTCCTCAACACCTGCGGTAACGGTGATGTAGTAGCTGCTGTTGAGTCTGTTTATTGACTTCTGGCCGTTCTCGGTGACAATGGAAGCATATTCGCTCAGAGGCTCGTCACGGGTTATGGCATTTCCGTCCTCATCCTCATCATCGATCGTAAAGGTGTAATCCATGATGTTCTGGACATTGATGGGCTCAAGTCCCGTAACGATCTCGACATCGAGGTCCTCTCCGGCAAGATTAACGCTGGTAACCACGGTCGAGGTGGTGAGCTTTCCGTAGATTGCCTGATAGATCTGGGCAACGGTAAGGCCGTCGTTTATTGCGGCATCACGGTCAATGTACATATGAAGGATCTGCTTGGCGTCCTCATTTCCGTTGGAGATATCGGTATAGCCGGGAACGGTGGCAACGATGTCCATGATCTCGCCGCTTATCCTGTTCAGCTCATTTATATCCTCACCGAATATCGAAAGTGAAAGTCCGCTTCCGAGCATCTGGTCCATCGCATCCATTCCGGATGTGATGTTAAATGTATCGCTGAGTCCGAGTTCCTCGGCAACCGCGTACATGGATTCGGTGATCTTCTCAACCTCAGCGGCTCCGGCCTCCTCATTCTCGCAGAGGATCATGAGTGAGTAGCTGTTGTAACTGCTGCTCGAGGCACCGACAAGAAGTGTCATATCAGAGCTTCCGCTCATTACACAGACCGATTCTATCCCCTCGATCACGCTGAGTTTTTCGATAAGGGTGCCCATCTTCTCATAGCACTCTTCCCTGGAAAGATTCTCATCCAGAGTAACACTTCCCTGGATCTGGGGTGATGATGCATTCGGGATCATTACAATTCCGGACTGAAGGGCTATAACGATACTGAATGCAAGAAGCCCGACCGCAAGCCCCAAGGGCACGATCTTTATATGGAGACAGAAGCTGAGAGCCTTCTCATAAAGGTCCATGATCTTATCAAAGAGCTTATGAGGCTTGGGCTTGGTCTTCTTCAAAAGCGTAGAGCAGGCTGCGGGAACGACCGTCATCGATATGAGCAGCGATGAAAGCAGCGTATAGATGATGGTCAGCGCAAGGGGCATCATCAGTTCCCTGATAAGTCCCTCGGTATAAACCATGGGGAAGAACACGCAGATGGTCGTAAGGGTTGATGCGGTTACCGCACCGAATACCTGTCTTGCACCCTGTACCGAAGCACGCGGGGCTTCTATACCCCGCCCTCGCAATCGGTATATGTTCTCCATGACAACTATCGAGTTATCGACGAGCATACCTATACCGAGACTCATTCCGAAAAGGCTCATCATGTTGATGGATACACCGCTGAAATACATCGCAACGAGTGCGGAAAGTACGGAGAGCGGAATGCTTATCGCTACAACAATCGTAGGAAGGAAATCCTTAAGGAAAATAGCAAGTATGAGTATCGCAAGTCCGGCACCGATGAGCATATTCTTGACGACGACCGAAAGGATCATCTCTATATATGCACCCTGGTCCATTATTACGGTGATCTTAAGTCCGGGATACTTCTCTTCGAGTCTCCTCAGTTCGTCGATACAGGTATTCGCAACATCGTTCGCACCGGCTTCACTGCTCTTGAACACGCTGAGGATGATACCGTCGTTGACACCGAGCTTGGTGAATGTGGTATCGGTATTGTCGATGATCGATATATTTGCTACATCCTTCAGAAGAACGGTTCCGACTCCGTCTATGACAACAAGCGGAGTGTTCTCCATCTCTTCTATGGAATCGAATTCATTACCGATCTTGAGAAGCCATGAATTGTCATCCTTATCATCGATATAGCCTGCAGGCATATCGAAATTCTGTGCATATATGAGTGAAGAGAGAGTCTGAAGGGTAAGAAGTTCGCCTGAATTGGCCTTCTTAAGTGCCTCCTGTCTCTGGACCTCAAACTGTGCGAGACCGTCGTTGAACTGGTCAACCGCATCATAATACTGTTCCCAACCGTCATTTATCTGCTGCTGTCCGTCGTGTATCTGCTCATAGCCGTCCATGATCTGCTCATAAGCTGATTCGATCTGGTCCTGGCCTCCTTCGGCCTGTTCCCTTGCGGATTCAAGTTGCTGCTGTGCGATGGATATCTGGGCACTTGCCGCACCGAACTGAGTTGCGGCTTCCATCTTGGCTTTTTCCAGATCAGCCCAGCTTCTGATGCCGCCTTGTGCAAGACCGGATTCGATCGCGCTGATACCGGCCTGGAGCTGGTCTATGCCATACTGTGCCGCAGCAATCTGTCCCTGGACGGTGGTATAATCGGGATCCGAAGAGCTCATGCCTGCCAGTGTGGCCTCAAGTCCCGCCTTTGCAGCCTGGGCACTGCTGAGCTGTGACCTAAGATCATCAAGCTGTCTCAGTGCATTTTCTGCCTGTGTGAGTCCGTCATATATCTGATTCTTCTTGGCTTCGAGCTCAACCTTCTTATCGTCAAGCTCGCGCCTTGCATCATCGATCTCCTCGATCGAATCCACAAGATCATACTGTGACTGGATAAGGTCGGCATATGTATCGGTCAGTTCCTGAAGGCTTTCGTTAAGATCATTCTGCGACTGAATAAGCTTGTCCCTGGCTTCATCGAGGTCTTCCTGGTTGGCCATGATATCTTCATACGCATCATCAAGCTGTTCCTCGGCATATGCATAGATCTTCTCGTTCAGGATATCAACCTTGTCCTGGTCGAGAGCTATCTGAACGGTCTTTTCGATAAGTCCGCTGGGGCTTACGCTCGCAACGCCGTCGAGTCTTTCGAATGCGGGGGTAATGGTCTCCTCGGTAAATCTCGAAAGCTCGTCGATAGTCATTCCTTCATAGGATACCGCCAGATACTGGTTTGCGAGCATGTCGGTGGAGATCTCCATTATCGAAGGAATGCCCACCTCATCGGGCCATCCGGCCCTTACCGTGTCTATCTGGGTGTATATCTTGACCATGACTGAATCGAGGTCGGTTCCGCTGACGAACTCAAGCTCAACTATTCCGTAGTTCTCATTGCTTATGGAATAGACGTTCTTGACGCCGGAGATGGTTCCCAGTGCCTGCTCGAGAGGCTTGGATATCGTCTCTTCGACAGTTTCCGGAGATTCGCCGGGATAAGTCGTGATGACTATGACATAGGGCAGGCTGATATGAGGAAGCAGATCGAGCTGCATCCTTATGATACTTACAACGCCCAGCACTATCATGATGACGATCATGACAAGCACGGTAAATGGTTTCTTTACACTTAACTTTGACATAAACAATTCCTCATTACTTCGCACATCACTTCAGCCGCATGTGCGAACTGTTCTTCCGATAGCGAGCCGAAATTAACGACATAGCGCACCGGTGAATACTTTCGCGTATTGTAGCAATACTCATCCAGGGAGTTCATGGACAGACCCTTCTCCCTGATACCGTGAATAAATCCTTTATCATCAAACGGAAGTTTTCCCCGGAGCATGAATGTCATGCCGCTTCCGTCACCTTCGATGTCAAAATACCCCGAAAGCCCGCTTCTTTCCATTTCTTCGAATATGGCTTTCTTTCTTTTTCTGTAAAAATTCCTCATTCTGCTGAGATGTCTTTCGTAGTATCCGTCCGAAATAAATGACGCGAGTGTCAGCTGTTCGGAAGTCGATACCGTACCCGAAACGAAATCCATCCTCTTTGAATAAATATCATACAGTTCATCGGGAAGAACCATATACGCCACACGTAAGGATGGTGACAGGGTTCTTGTGAACGTATTCATATATATGACCCTTTCGGGATTCGAAGCGGCGATGGGAGGCACAGGTTTTCCCTCGAACCTGAATTCCGAATCATAATCATCCTCGACTATCCATGCGCCGGTCTCCTCTGCCCAGGAAACAAGCGAAGCACGCCTTGCCGCACTCATTACGCATCCCGTAGGGAAATGATGTGAGGGCGAGACGTGTATCATCCTTACATTACCGCCTGAAAGATGCTCGGTGATAAGGCCGTTCTCATCTATGGGAATATGCAGGCATTTATGCCCGCTGAATTCGTAAACCTTACAGATACACATGTATCCCGGATCTTCGACAGCGACCATCGAGCTTCCCCCGATGAGCTGAAGAAGCGTGTTGCTCAGATATTCGCACCCGGGTCCCACGACGATATGATCGGGATCAGCGGAAAATCCCCTTGCCCTTTCGAGATATCCCGCTATTGCCTGCCTGAGGCTGAGAAGGCCCCTTGCTTCGGGCGTCCTTATGCAGGCCGACCTGTCATCGGTAAAGACCTTCCTTGCGATCCTTGACCAGGTATCAAAGGGGAAGGTTTCCTCGGGAAGGCTTGCATCGGTCAGATTGATGACCAAATCATCCTTTTGTCCCAGGTTGGGTTCGGCCAGCTCCGCGGATCCGAGGTTGCAGATCTTCTTTTTCGGAACGGCTTCGCATACTCCGCCGCTGCAGATCACATCCATATCGGAGGAAACAAAGTATCCCCTCTTCTCGCGGCTCTCGATATAGCCTTCCGTGATCAGCTGGGAATAGGCATTTGCGACCGTTATCTCCGCAATGCCGTTATCGAGTGCCATCTGCCTTCTGGAGGGGAGCTTGTCCCCGCTCTTAAGAGAGCCGGACCTTATATCCCGCTTGATGCATTCGTATATATATTCATATATCGGCTTGTCGCCCTTTTTTTCCGTATCGTATATGAGCATCCTTTAATCTGGTATTATAAAAAATATTTAAAATGGTTATATGAATAATGCCAGTTTACGATTATACTTTGTGAAAAAGTTAAATACAACTTAAAAATCACAATTAATAAATAATTTACGGGGACTTAACAGAACTTACACAATTCCCCGAGGAGGATATATGAAAAGAGTAGCAACGATACAGGACATCTCATGCATAGGAAAGTGCTCGCTTACCGTGGCCCTTCCCATAATCTCGGCCATGGGCATCGAGACCGCGATAGTTCCGACCGCCGTCCTTTCGACCCATACCATGTTCAAGGGATTCACCTTCCGCGATCTTACCGATGATATGGAGCCCATCAGGGATCACTGGATAAAGGAAGGATTCACGTTCGATGCACTCTATACCGGATACCTCGGAAGCCTCAGGCAGATCGAGATCGTAAAGGAGTACTTTAAAGCCTTTGCAAAAGAAGGAACCTACAAGATCGTCGATCCCGCAATGGCGGACAACGGAAATCTCTATGTCGGCTTTGATAAAAATTTCGCCCTCGAGATGGGCAGCCTTTGCAAAGAAGCCGATATCGCCCTTCCCAACATCTCCGAAGCCGCATTCATGCTCGGAATCGACTATCCCGGCGAGGAAGCACCCGAGGAGGTTACGAGGGACATCCTTAAAAGACTCGCCGATACCGGAATAAAGTTCCCCGTTATCACCGGCGTCACCTTAAAGGACGGATCGTTCGGCTTTATCGGCTACGATTCCGCAAAGGACGAATTCCTCAGCTACGGTGCGGAGAAGATTCCCTACAAATCCCACGGAACCGGCGATGTCTATGCAAGTACGTTCACCGGAAGCCTCGTAAGCGGAAAGAGCATCTACGATTCACTTGTGATCGCAGCGGATTACACCACCGCCTGCATCAAAAATACCTACAACGATCCCGGGCATGTCAACTACGCAGTCAACTTCGAGCTCGAGATTCCCTATCTTCTTAAGCTTATCGGAAAATAATATTCTTATCTTATCCTTATCCATAGTAAAACCCGGGCCTTTTTCAGGTCCGGGTTCTGCTTTATCCCTGTTTTACAATTTTTACGATTCTGCTTGTTCCGAGTCTGGATGCACCGAGCTCAAGGAACTTCTCGGCATCCTCGAGTGATGAGATACCGCCGGCTGCCTTGATCTTAACCCCGGGTCCGACATGCTCCGCAAAGAGCTTTACGTCATCGAAGGTTGCACCTGCGGTTGAAAATCCTGTTGAGGTCTTGATGTAATCTGCTCCCGCTTCGGTCACGATCTCGCACATCTTGATCTTCTCTTCGTCCGTGAGCATACAGGTCTCGATTATGACCTTGAGGATATGGTCCCCGCATGCCTGCTTGATGAGGGAGATCTCCTGCTTGATATAGTCATAATCCTTGCTCTTGAGCCTGCCGATGTTGATGACCATGTCAATCTCATCGGCGCCCTTATCGAGTGCGTCAAATGTCTCAAGAACCTTGACGGTTGTGGTCATATTACCGTTGGGAAAGCCGATGACGGTGCAGATCTTCATCTTATCGCCGACATAAGCCTTCGCATCCTTCACATAGCAGGGAGGGATGCATACGGAAGCGGTATGATATTTTATCGCATCATCACAGAGTGCCTTTATCTGGTCGAGAGTGGCATCCTGAAGCAAAAGTGTGTGATCGCATGACGAAAGTATCTTTTCTATATCCATAACCTGCCTCCTTACAATGCAATATCCTACCACATATCCTTTACAAATAAAATAATGACCCGTCCGGTCTCCCGGACGGGCCATCCCCTATTTTAATCAAGTACGTTCTTGACTGCGATTATGTTGCTCATGAAGTATACGGAATTTACTTCAAGTCCTCTTCTCGGGTTG
>JAEEGL010245220.1_pt1 | contig 10487 bp, 10 predicted proteins | sample 9134231 | NCBI WGS metagenome assembly JAEEGL01 (sample SAMN16246548, study PRJNA631951) | gut metagenome | biome: gut microbiome; feature: rumen; material: fiber-attached | host: Bos | place: Iran: Karaj | collected 2018-10 | reverse complement strand
ATGCTGAAAGAAAACTGATTTATTCCATTTGATTGAAATGGCATAACGTAAAAAGGACGGGGGCATCTTTTGATGCTTCCCGTCCTTTACAAAACGGATTGAAGAAATCAGCTGCCCGCATATTGGAGCAGCTGATTTTTTATTCCGCATCTTCTGTTTCACGGCTATATTCCGCATGCTTTTCTCTCCGTTCGATCCCGGTTTTCCGCATGGGCGCCGATACCGTCGGCCGGTCATAATAGCTGGCTGACAGTATTTATTATATATACAATGATATGATTTGGAAAGGATTCCCGATCGTCTCTTCATTATTTTTGAATTGAGCCGCCTGAAATCCTGTGTTATACTGATTGCACCAATCGATCAGGAGGTGTTCGTAATGGATATATTCATCCCTTACAACAAGCTCTCCAAAAAGAAAAAGCGAGAGCTCGATCTGCAGCGGCGTCGCACCTGGGGCCCCTTAAACCCGGTGACCCGGAACACTGAAAACCCCAAAGCGTACAACAGAGCAAAGGCACGGAAATGGAAATCCGAGGATTATCCAACCGTGCCTTTCTTATTCTTCACAATTTCTTTCTTGCATGGCTTTAACCAGCCGACGGGGGAGGGGTGCACGGGAAGAAGCGCGATCGTCCCGACGCGCCTCGCGACGGCATTAAAGACGTTATCGGCATAAGGCGCAAAGTCCGTTCAGCCGTTTTCTACACATTTTTCCGCCTTGATAATCAAACTATTTATCAGCGGAGGAAGCCTGCTCGACCTGCTTGATCTCATCATTGGAGATGCTTTTCAAGGAATAAATATCAAACTCGATATCGGTAGGCAGCTGTATCTCGATCCTGCTGATCTTGTCAAGCTTCACGTCGGCAGTGCTAAGCTCTATCTCAAACACATGTCCGCCCAGTTTTCTGTCCTTTGAGATGAAGTGCAAATGCCAGCCGACAGCATTGATGCCGTCCATGAAATCAGGATAGTATATGCATACCAGAGTACCGTCAATATCTTCAAAATGGAACTCTTTCTGATTTTCCGCGAGAATATCTTTCAGAGAGACGAACCGGGATTCATACCCTGCTTCAGACCTGGCAAATAGTTTTATAAAATGCCCATCGATCCGCACGACATGCATGCTGTTCAATCCGAAACCTTCTTCGATCTTGTTGTTGAGGAGGTTCTTAAGGTCGGCAATGCTTTTTATGCTGCTGATCTCGAATTCTCTTTGTCCCTGAAATTTCGTGACGGAAGAAAAGGGGACCCCCAGTCCGGCGTCTGCTTCCACTACACGTCCGTCCTCCAATGCCCGGTAGCATCGGCCGCCCAGCACGATCATCTCTCCGTCGACATGTTCAAAGGTCCCGAGTCCGATATCTCCATGCTTCAGCAATTCGCCGACGGTGATCACATCTTTCGTGTACCCCATCGCAAGAGCCTGAAGGGTCGAAACCTGATACATTTTGGAAGTGTCGTTATTCATGTTTTTTTCTTTGTTTTTGTTTACTGTCATTCTGGCACCTTTTAACTTTCGTTCTGTTTTTTTGTGACAGCAGGCAAATCATGCTGGACCTGCCGTAGCGGCAAAGATAGCAGCCGCTATGATCATGATTGTTACGCCGCCGTTATCCCTTCGTGATCCGGAACCGGCAATGCGCCGCTCCGCGCAATACAGTTTCCAGAATCTCCACTTCAAATCTGCTGTCCGGCTCCAGACAGCTGAGGATGTACAGGATGCTTTGTCTGCTGCATTCGCATTGCTCCGGGTCGGCAACCTCGCCGGACAGAACTTTCCGGCAGGTACATGTCTCGTAGCCAAGCTCGTAGATATGGCCGGACTCGATGACTTTTCCGAAGTATCCGTTTCCGTTCATAGCTTCGCCGTAAACTCTGTCCAGATTGCCTTCGCAGGACTGAAAGAGCTGGATCTGTGCGGGAAGGACATGATCCTTTACACAGGCGACTGCCTGATCGTAATACTTTTCTTTCATGGCATCACCGCTTTCCCATTCGGACATCACTGGGAAATAGCCGCACATCTCTGCCGACCTGCCATCTCCCTGTTTTAAGAACATGTCGATAGATTGAAATCAATCCCTTATAACGACTCCCATACTCTTGAGCTGCTTCTTTCGCTCGTACATCAGCTGGTCCGCTCTGCTGAAAACCTCATGGAAGGATTTATCGGTATCCTGCTCGAAATCCGTCATCCCCATAGAAATAACGACGTTGCTGCTGCCGATGTTGCTCTCGATTTCCTTGTTGATCTCTGCAAAAATCACATCTCTGTTCTCATAATCCTGTCTCTGCAGCAATACGACAAATTCGTCGCCGCCAACACGAAAAACAGGACTGTGTTTGTAGTAATCGCACAGCATTCGGCTCGCAGAGCGAATGTATTCATCACCGGCCTTGTGGCCCAAAGTGTCGTTGATTTTTTTCAGACCGTTGACGTCGCACACAATGACGCTAAACTCTTCGGAACTGCCTTCGATGATTTTTGCTTCCATAGCGCCTTCCTGTACGGCAAAGGCGTGTTTATTCTTAACTCCGGTCATGCTGTCCGTAAATGCCTCGATTCGAGCCAGATCTCTCTCCTTGGTGGCTTTTTTCTCCCACTTTTGCATGGAACGGTAATTGGCAAGCATAACGACGAGGGACAGGCCAAATAAACCGACGATCAGGAAAACGCTGGTGTTGTCTGCGTCGTGAAGCCGGTTGCGCTTTATTTCAAGGAACTGATCCTTGTCCATTTTGAGCATTTCGGTGTCGCCCGTACCGTCAATATAATCTGAAATCTCAGCAATAATGGTGTTTTCCCTGTCTTCATTCAGCCTTTCCGCCCAGGTCATTGTCATCAGAACGATAAAGATAAGCAAGGCGAACCACACAATGATCGCTTTGCCGTATTTTCTGGCATGATCCTTCCGGATAACCAGATGGAAAACCAGCAATCCGATCAGCGACCAGATAGCCATCAGGACATAAGTCTCCGTAGCGATGGTGTAATCGGAGAAGACGCTCGGGAACAGCAGGAATACGGAGAAGACAGCTAAAATGACCAGACAGATGGAGCTGAGCGCAAGATCTTTTTTGGAACCTTCCTGCCGGGACAGCTTGAAAACAGCCGCGGAAGCAAAGCCGTAAATGATGGTGGCGCCGATCGTCGTGGTATCCACGATCCATCCGATCGCGGTTCTGCCGATAAACGGTATCGGCAGGGAGACAAGGAGTACTAAAAGGATGCTGTTGACAGGGATGCGCTTAGTACTAAGCGTGCCGAAACGCGCAGGCAGAATGCCATCCTGTGCCGCAGCATAGCACAGACGGCTTAAGGCGCGCAGCATTCCGATCAGGCTGGTAAGCACCAGCGCCAGCAAAGAGACCATCAGGATAGCTACACCGGCCCCGCCGAGATAATGGTTCGCGGCATAGAAGGCCGGAAGACCGGCGATCCCTTCAAACTTATCCAGATGAGTGATGTAATCAAGCCAGCCGGAGCATCCCTCCGGGTATGCGGAGACGCTAAGCAGGATTAAACAGAGGTACAGCACCGTGATAACGGCAACGGAAATAACCAGAACACGGAACATGTTTCTGTGCTTGAACCGGTATTCCGCGGCGGAATGCGATACTGTCTCAAATCCGATAAAGGCCCAGGGCGACACAAACGCGATATGTATCACCTGCCGCAGTACGCTTGTGTCCGGGAGAAATGCGGGACTCATGGTCATCCCGGAGCCGCTGTGCCCTGCCATGGCGACAATAAAGCACACTACGATACCGACCGTGAAAAGCAGTACCATCACCACCATACTGCGGGCGGTTGTCTTTTTGCTCTTCATGCAGAGCAGACCGACAAGCCACATCACAGCCAGCGTTACCAGCGCCTCGACAAGGTAGACTTCGTATCCGAATATCGTAAAGAGGTAGACTTGCTTGAATATCCCCTGAAGGAAGTACCGAGCAAACAGCGGGATGCTTGTGGCGTTGGCCCAGAAGATGGAGACATAAATCAGGAACATGAACCAGCCGATCAGGAAAGCGCGGTCATGACCAAAAACATATTTCACGTAGTTGTAAAGCCCGCCTGTGCCCGGATAGCGGTTAGCCAGGAAATGATAATGGTTTGAAACCATCAGCATCATTGCAAATCCGATCAGCAGACCAATGATGGAACCCAGAGGCCCTGCCGAGGAAAGATAGGAGCTGCTGGTAACAACAAGAGAGCCCCAACCGATCGCAGAGCCAACCGATAAAGCACAAACGGCCAGCGGTGAAAGATAGGGCTTTAGTTTCGACGCATCGCTTGAAGCAGATGATGTTTCGTTCATGGTAGCCTCTCTACGTGCACATTTCTTAAAAGGGCAAGTGTTCCGCTGGCGCATACGCAAGCCTCTTTATGGGATATTTTCCCGCAGGGCTGTGCCTGCTCGCGCTATTGACGAACATCTCGACAAGCCGGAAGCTGCTGAACCGTGCTACTTTGTATACATTTCAGAATACTTCTCTGTGATTTCGGTAGGCAGCTCAAAATGCTGGTAATCTTTTCGATCCGTCCAGTCTCCGCCCCATTCGAAGCCCTTTTCAATAAAGAGCGTATAGCACAGGTCGCCTTTTTCTATCTTGTAATCGAAGTCCTGCGTCCTGTCAAGATAAGGTGCTCCTGTGGCCGGCTCTATTACCTCTGTCTGCGTGCCGTCATCGTTTGTTACAAATTTATGGTATGGGTTGTACAGCGTGTTGATATCGACTGCCATTCCCAGCCCATGCTTTGACACCCTGTTCGTATGCGATATGAACCGGAAATTAAAGCATGACGAGTTGTTTTCTCGCATCATCGTCTCGTCATCGGCCATATAGTTATCCGGAAGCACCATTCTCTCGATAGGATATTCTGCGTCATAAAGCCTTTCGAAGATTTCCAGAACATCCTCTGCAATCAGCTTGTGTACGACCATTTCTCCCTGGTGGGTATTGCCGTCCTTATCTTTGTGCAGGATCAGCAGATAACGAAGGTCCTCCCGGGGAACAATACAGTCCGCTTTATAAGTCTGTCCTCCCGTCATCCTGTCGAACAGCTCATCCGATATTTCATGAATGGAAAAGCCTTCCCGGGATACTGTTCCCGTACTACCCGGCTGCACATCGGCTGGTTTTTGACTGCACGCGGACAAACCGGCAGCAAGCAGAAAGACCATTATCAATATGCAGAGTTTATTTTTTATAGCGCGCATTTTTCTTACCCCCTGTTGGTCATAAACGCTTTATCCTCGTCAAGCTCGTTTTTTACGGATGGTCGATGGCAGGATTCTTTACTGCCTCGCATCATCTCTTCAAATTCAAAAGTCCATGAGCGCCGCAGAGCGGATGATTAAAAGTACTGTAAACGATATGTTCCCCATATGGAAGACATCGGAAATAACCAAAAACGATCGGATGAGGAGCATAAACATGTTTGGCCGGAATCATTCCGACGGATAGCGGTTAATAAATACGATGCTCTTCAGGTGGATCCATTGAATTCTCGTGCATAGTAATTGAGATTGAAATAGTAACGCTGAGAAACGTTATCATGACGCTGGTAACCGCAATCAAAGGTGTCGTTCCGCCGGCTACCTTCCCAAGCTCTTCTTCCGACAGCTTCATGCATTTCATCCGGTTCTTCGGCCGTGATTTTGTAACCGTATTCGTCAGCGATAGGGATCCACACTTCCTTATAGTCCGACTGTCCGGCATCGATCTTTTCTTTTATTTTTTCACTTACTTCCCCTGTAAATGCCTCGTCATTCTGAAGTCTTTCATAGAATTCCTTTGACGTTTTCATCGAAAGCCTTCTTAATCCAGGATTTTTCTCTGCATAGATCTGTGATACAGAGGTACTATACAGTACTTTATTTCCGTTGGAAAGATATCCCTTTCCTATTTATGCGGCCTGATCCCGCTGCGCCTGTGTCCCGAACCAGTCTTTCATGATCTCATCGAGGCGCGCGTCATCAAAGTAGTCCTGATATGCGGGAATAATCGCATCCTCGCCGATAAAAGTGATTATATAATCGGCAGTCGGATCGCCGGCCAATTCCGCGATCGGCATTGTCCCCGTTTCGATCGGGACGTCAATGCTGCAGCCGCTTTCCACAGAAACGCCGCTGGAAACCGTTACAAGCCACTGGCCGCTGGACATCGAATAGCATAAGCCCTCTGCGTCGATTCCGACCTGGACGTTGCAGGATCCTCCGCTGGAAGGTTCCCCGATCAGGACTGCTCCGGCTTCCTGGAAGCATATCGGAAACAGATTGCCGCCGGAAAAGGCATATTGCGTCACCAGGACGCCATAATGAAAATCGTATCTTACTTCCTTATCCTTTTCATCATAAACTCCGTCGAAGTTCGCATCGATTTCAAAAGTAACGGTCATCGGCTGATTGGTAATATGGTTCCACCCATAGAGCTGATCCTGCCCGGTCGTCATCGCGAGAATCGCCATCATCACATCCGGACTTCCTCCGCCATTACCGGACACGTCGAATATCACATTCTCAATTTCCGGGTTTTCTGATGCCTTTTTCAATCCCGTTACAACAATTCCGAGGTCGTCCTGCGGGAATTCTCCCGCGTTATTGTAATAGCTGTCCCACGCTGCTTCATCCGTTTCGAAGGAATCCAGCCGGATAATTGCCGTGCTGCCATATTCACGGTAGGTGTCTTCCCCCCAGAAGAGAGTTCTCTGTATCGGGGTCAGAAAGTCCAGCAACTGCTGCATCGTGACAGGATCGTTCTTGATGGCTTCAACATAGGCCGAATCTATTCTATCCCCGAACGATGTATCCGGATCGTTAGAATAATCCGCAGCCATTTCCATTCCGCCGTCAAATACAGTATGCCCCCCATCGCTCAGATATCCAAAGAACAGCGTTAACATGGCGTCGATATAATCTTCAAGGGACGAAGAGAGCAAGCCCTCTTTGATTGCCCGACCATCTTCCCCGAGGCTTTCCAGCGCCTGATCGAGCCCCTTGTCTTTAAGCGCTTCTTCTAAGACTGCCTTCCCGGGATACCCGTAGAAATATTCGAAGTTGAAGCAAAGATCTGCATAGCACTGCTTTATAATATCTTCCGGCCTGTTTTCCCCGCGGACCTGCGCCTGCAGCGCGTCGGATCTAAACAGTCCGTCTGTCAAGTAGTCATCCCGGAAAGCTCCTTGTACGTAAAGGTTCTCGCCATTGTAACGCATAAAGTTGCCCGCGACGTCCGTCATCATGTTTGACAGCGTTGAAACCGGGAGATAGATATCGCTCTTATCGGAATAGAGCTTGATGCCGTACTTTGCAAAATCGATTGTGACAGGCGCTGCCTCCCCCTCATAGACGATATCCGTAATTCTGGCATAATGAACGTTCGCATCCTTTAAGCCCAGCGCCCTGTCCTCAAGCGGCATCGGCAGGGCAAAGAAGGCGTTCCAGTCCTGCACAAAGATCCGGTCTTCCTTTGTATCACAGAGAAGCCTTGCGCCATTCCAGTTTTCCAGTTCATACGTCCCGTCCTTGCCTTCCTGAACGCTGAAGGACGGCCGCCCCAGGAGTTGTGTGTATTGATTGATTCCTATATATGGAATGTTCGGCATCCCATCATAGAATCGAAGGTTAAGCTCTCCCGTCTCTTCCCCATAGGAGAATACCTTGACCGACCGATTGGTATAGCTGGGTTCTTTCGCGCATGCTGCAAGGACAAACACAAACGCGAATGTCAGCAAAAACAGGATCGCTTTCTTTGCCATATCAATACCTCCAATGAATTGCATGTTATTTCTTATTCTGCGGAACGCCGCGCTCTGCGTCTCTATCCGGACGCCGTTTCACACGGGGGGACTAATCATGAGCGATCATATAGCGGACAATGGAAGCACAATGCTCTGCAGCATCTTTTTTAAACAATTCATAGCTTATTTCCTCAGAATCATCGGCTTTATCAGAAATAGCACGGATAATGACAAATGGAGTACCATTTAAATAACATGTCTGCGCAATTGCGCCGCCTTCCATCTCACAGCACATACCTCCGAAATTGGACGTAATCGTTTCTTTTTGTTCTTTTGAGGAAATAAACTGATCACCCGTACAAACTCTGCCTTCGAAAACCTGAACGTCAGGAGCGGCCGCATGCACAGCCTCTACAGCTTTCTTCCGCATTGTTTCGTCCGCAGGAAACGCAGAAAGACCTGTATACGGAATCTCCCCTTTTTCAAAGCCGATGGCTTCTACAGTAAAGTCATGCTGACAAGCGTCAACTGAGACAACGATATCACCGATATTGATCTGATTGTCGAGTGATCCGGCAACACCAGTATTAATGACTTTCGTGCATCCGAAATGATTGATCAGCGTATTTGCGCAGATCCCGGCATTCACTTTGCCCATGCCACACTGGACGATGACCACATGCACGCCATCCAGCTTCCCTTCACAGAATTCCATGCCGGCGATGGTGGTTGTTTTGGAATCCGCAAGTGATTCTTTGAGGGAGTTGACTTCTTCTTCCATTGCACCTATAATGCCTGTTTTTTCTGATGCAGTTCCATCAGTGTTTGAACATCCTCCAATTACAAGTGCTAAAATCAACACAGACAGTATCAAACAAATCGTTTTCTTCATAGTATTTCCCTTTTTATGTTTATCACTCTTTTTTCAAAACCAATATGTCTCGGCAAATCCCATATCTCTTGGTATAAATCTTTATCTGCAATAACCTGCATAGACATCTCCCGTTTACGTCTTTCCTGTAGTCACGACCCGGGTCGAGACATCAATACGACTGATTCGACGTGGCACGAGAAAACGATATTGCTGTCAGAATACTCAGGCCTGTCTGTCATACCCCGTTTGGGAACATATCGTCAATGTGAGTTCGTGGAAACATATCTATTAAATATGTTCATGGGAGCATATCGACCGTTCCTGTTTAGCCAGGAGGATTCAAGAATAGAACGAAATATGGCCGCTCAAACTGAACAGCCCCATTTATTCATTCCTTTACCTTTGTCATTTCGAACGCGGCGGTAAATGTTTTGCCATCCTCGTCCTCACGCAGGGCGGTCCAGTTCATCTTGTCGCCGTCAATAGTGATTTCCCACCATTCACGGTACTCCTCATCGCCGTCTATCCAACGGGTGCAGAGCAGATTGCCGGCCGCAAAGTACTCGTTCAGAGTGTTCTCACTGGGGATCCAGTCGTCGCCGTCCTTTACGTAGTAGACATAGGTGCCGTCGTCTTTGTACTCCCAGCGGTGATTCTGACCATCATCAAATACCGAGTCTTCGCTTGTGCGGCACCCTTCCCATGTTCCGATTATGTCGTCGCTGTAATCGTCATTGACCTTAACAAAGGTTACAGTTTCTTCTCTAACTAACGATTCATTTCCTTCATGCGTAATTGTTAATTTTCGATTCGCAGTAAATCCGCTGTTATTAATGCTGGTGACAGTTAATTCATCTACAACCGGTTTCCCATCAAGGTTCGTCGTGGTAAGAGTTACAATACTCCCATTGATACCTACTATGCTCTTTTGATTATAAAAAAATGGAGTTCCATCATCAATTGGTGATACAGATACACTTGAATAAGCCTCAGTAGTTGATACGATATCAAATACAATCTTTTCATTTGTCAGCGAGGGCTGCCCGTCAACCTCGGACTTGATCCATGTTCCGACAATATTCTTTTCAATATCTGCCTGTGTGACTCCGCTGGAATCTGCATCAGCACTTTCCGAGGCAGCACCGCTTTCAGCCTTCTGCTCCACCGCGGACTGACTGCTGCAGGCGCAGAGCGAAAGGACGAGGGTCAGTGCGACCATAATTCCAATCAGTTTTTTCATTTTGTCCATCCCTCCATTTTGGATAAATGTAATTTACACTTTCTCCCCGCTATTGTAACAGAATAAGCAGTGTTTTTCCATCCATGCCAGGAGCTGTCGACAAATTCCGTAAACGTTAGGAATCCCCGCCGCCTCGGTCAAAATCATATTGGGTGGTGAAAATCCCTATATTCCTGGCTTCTTCCAACCTGGAATCATGTGTTTTTGGACAGTAAAACAACAGTCTCCACATGCGGCGTCTGCGGGAACATATCCACCGGTCGCACGGAACGGATGACAAAGCCGCGGGCAGGCAGATATTTGCAGTCGCGCGCGAGCGTCGCGGGGTTGCAGCTGACGTAGACCATGCGCGATATATTGCTCTGGCAGACGGCACTGAGGAACGTTTCGTCGCAGCCCTTGCGGATCGAGCCATTTCAAGCGCTCGATATTTGGCTGCGAATACCCTCTTTCCTACCAGCTGAGCTTCCAGATCATGAAGCCGACATAGCCGTCGTCCTCTTCAAATACTTTCTCGAAGGCCGGCTCGTCGGCAGAAGCCTCGTCATCCTCAGGGTCCGATACTTCGCTCTTCATTATTGTATCACCTGAGATATAGAGCCTCCACAGCATTTCTTTCT
>JAEEGL017122606.1_pt1 | contig 10488 bp, 12 predicted proteins | sample 9134231 | NCBI WGS metagenome assembly JAEEGL01 (sample SAMN16246548, study PRJNA631951) | gut metagenome | biome: gut microbiome; feature: rumen; material: fiber-attached | host: Bos | place: Iran: Karaj | collected 2018-10 | reverse complement strand
GCGGCGCAGTATACGTTTAAGGGAACACGAACGGGAGGGATCCTTATACGCTTTGATATGATTCTCTCCGTGGTAATGCTCGGTATCGGCCTTGCCATGGACGCCTTTGCGGTATCGGTATGCAAAGGCCTGAGCGTAGGCGACGTAAAACTGAAGCATCTGGCCATAGCGGGGGCGTGGTTCGGCGCGTTTCAGGCCGCTATGCCGCTGCTCGGCTATCTGATCGGCGACAAGCTCCACGGCCATATTGAGCAGATTGACCACTGGGTGGCGTTCGTGCTGCTGGCCGCCATAGGCGCGAATATGCTGAAGGAAGCCTTTTCGGGCAAAGAGGAGAAACCGGCGGACGCCTCCTTCGGCTTCAAAACCATGCTGATCATGGCGATCGCCACCAGTATCGACGCGCTCGTGGTAGGAGTGGCGCTGGCGATGGATGCAGAAACCAATATATGGATTGCGGCCGCATCCATCGGCGTGATCACTTTCCTGCTCTCGGCGCTCGGGGTAAAGCTGGGCAGCATATTCGGACGGAAATATGAAAAAAAAGCCCGCATCGCAGGCGGCGTCATCCTGATCCTGCTCGGGCTGAAGATATTACTGGAGCATCTGGGCGTACTGAAATGACGCCCACTGTTATGTTTGTTATGTTTGTTATGCTTTGATTTTAAGTTATATATAATTCCATGGTATCCTTCCATGAAAATAAAAAAGGATAAATAAAACGAAAATTACACGTAACAAGCATAACAAGCGTAACACATTTTCAGGAAAACAATCCGGCTTTATACATTTTCTCCGAAACGCTGCGGAACACCGGGGCGCAATCGGCGGAGGCGCTTTGGCCCCGCTCGTTGAAGATCACAACGGTATAGGCGGGCGCTTCATACGGAAAAAAGCCGCAAAACCAGGTGCAGAGCAATTCGGCGCCGTCGTCGTTATATTTTCCTGTTTGCGCGGTGGCGGTTTTCCCGGCGGCAAAAAACAGCTCGCTGCCGCCGTTTTTGCCCGTGCCCTCCTGCACGTTGCGCAGCAGGCAGTCGTTTATGATCCCGCAGGTACGCGCCGAAAGAGCGCGGTATACGATTTCGTTCCGATAGCGGGCGTATACCTCCTTGTGTTCATCCACCAGCGCCTGCATGAGAACCGGAGTCTTGTAGATTCCCCCGGCGGCAAGCGTGTTGAATGCGGCGGCCATCTGCAGCGGCGTTGCCAGCAATTCCCCCTGCCCGAAGCTGAGATTTGCCAGCTCCCCCGCCCCGATAGTTTCGGGGCTCGGCAAATTTCCCGCGGCGCCGATCAGGTCGGAGCTGAGCCGGTTTTCCGCCCCGAAGCCGCATTTTTTGCAGATTTCCGTTAGCTTTTGTGCGCCGACGGTTTGCCCGAGGGAAATAAAGTAACCGTTGCAGGAATTGCAGATCGCGCCGGCAAGATCAAGCGTACCGTGGGCGGTGGAATGATAGCAGCGGAACACGTTGCTGCCTACCGCGGTGCTGCCGGTGCATTCGTAATCCTCCGGCGGAAAAAGGCCTTTTTCCAGCGCGGCGGCCGCAACGAAGGGCTTGAATACGGACCCTACCGGGTACGCCGAAAGCGCCCTGTTCAGAAAGGGCAGATCTTCGTCTTTCAGCGAGGCGGAAAGATCCAACGGATCAAACGCAGGGACGCTCGCCATGGCGCGGATCTCCCCCGTGCCGACGTCCAGCACCACAGCCGCGCCGCGCTTGATTCCGGATTCCGCCAACGCCTGTTCTACGATGCGCTGCACGCGGGAATCGATCGTAAGCACCACACCCGCCGGGTTATCATAGCCTTCGTCAACCACCTGCAGTCCCTCCCCCGCAATGGGCTGCCCGTAAACGTTTGCGGTGTATTTCACGCCGATGCGGCCCTGCGCCTGCCACAGGATATTATCGTACGATTTTTCAATACCGCAAACGCCGCGGTTCCGGCTGTCCGTATAGCCGAGAATATGCGGGCAAAGGGTATCTTCCGCATACCGCCGCACCGTAGTCACGTTCACGCAGAAGGGCGACTGTGTTACGGGGGCCTCCGTTTCCACGGTGATACAGGGGGCACTGTCCTCCCGCGCAGGCGCAAGACCGGCGGCAAACGACCGGGTTTGCTCATTCAGCAGCAGCGCCGCCACGTTCCGCGTTTCGGCGTTTACCAACGGGTTCATATTACAGTCGTAGATATACCCGCGCGAAACGGAGATCTCAATGCGTTTTTCATCGCTCCCGGTTAAGATCGCGGTATCGGCGCCCGTTTGCAGATAGGCCAGCCGCGTGAGAAGCCCCGCGATACCGGCGCACAAAAACAGAAATACAAATACAGGCCGTTTCCGGACCGTGATTTTTCTTTTATGCCGCAAGCGGCTCACCTCTTTGAAAAAAGTATCGCCGGAAACCGTGAAAATATTACAATTCGGAAATTCCTATTGTAATTTTGCTTTGTTTGTAGTATACTTTTTTCATTCTGGGGAGAGGATGTGCCGAATGCCGTTACGTGAAATGCCCGGCTTTGTGTTCTCGCATAAAAACGTTTTGCGCGCAATCATATGCGCGCTTTCGGCATTTTTTCTGCTGGTGCTGCAGTTCGCGTTTATGAAACGCACCGTGCTCGAGGTGGTATTCGACGTGTTCGTCCCCCTTACCGCCTGTGTCACCTTCGGCTGCTACGCAATCACCATGGCCATGGACCGGCCGGTATGCCTGATCATGCCGCCCACGGCATACTTTTCTTCTCTGCTCATCCGGCAGCTGATCTACGTTGAAGTGGGCGTGGGCGAAACCTACCCCATTATAACGCTTTTGGAATTCCTCCCTTACGTGTTTTACTGCATATGCGTGAGCACGTGCAAAATCAAAAAAGTAACAAAATACGTGCTTTGGGGCGGGTGCATTCTGATCTCCGTTTATATGCTCGTGATCCTTGTGCTGCTGATCTTCTTCAAGATCATGCTGTTCTCAAAGGCGCAGTACACCGTAGCCAATCTCTTCGGCACGGCGGCGGTTCTGTGCATTTACATCGGTATGCTGCAGGAGCTGCCCATTGTGGGCATTCAGAAACGCGTGCGCGGCCACGCCGGAAACCAGACCACCGCTTGATTATTTCTTTACTTGTTCCCCTTTCTTTCAACCGAATACGCGGGTATGGTGAAATTGGCAAACACGCCGGATTTAGGTTCCGGTGGAGAGATCCTTGCAGGTTCAAGTCCTGTTACCCGCACCACGTCGTCGCAAGCTCTGTATCGCTTGCGGCGATTTTCTTTTTATCCTTATGAAAATCGCCGGTGCGCTCACTCCGCTGCTCCTCCTTCCCGCAAAAAGTCACGCTCGGCGCGCCTGTTCGCTTGCAAGCGCGCTCACGACGGCGCTTTGTCGCTACCAACTTTTTGCGGTTCACGAAAACCCAACCGGAAATAATATTCGGCACAAGCTCTGTACCGTACGTAGTTAAAAAAAACGCCGCCGCCCGGCACATCTGTGCCGGGCGGTATTTTACAGGGAGTTTACGGTTTTATCCATATATTTTCTGATTTCATCCACCATTTTTTTGTTAGTAAAATTGGCTTCCACCTCGTCCATATCCACCGTTCTGCCGGAAAGGAGCCCCTGGATGAGCACCTCCGCCCAAAGAACCTCACGCGTATCCCGATGACGGAGGTATTCAAGCAGATCAATACTCATCTTCTGATTGATCCCATCCACCATGCCGGTGAAAAAGTCGCTGTATTCGCCGAAATACCTGCCGATATCCTCCATGTTTTCAAAACCGATGATCACGTCCTCCACGCGCATCATTTTTCTGTTTTTCAGCAGGACGCTGCCGCCGTTCAGGAGCTTATCTACCGTGGTATTCAGTTCTTCGCACAGCGCCAGCAATAGGCCCGTGTCGGGAAGCGCGTCGCCATTCTCCCATTTGGAAACCGCCTGAAACGAAACGCCGAGCTTATCGGCAAGCTCCTTTTGCGTCAGGCCGGCGGCTTTCCGCAAATGCTGAATGTATCCGCCGATTTTCATCGTATCCATTGCAATCCTTCTTTCAGTTTTGTTTCGATCCGGATCGCTTTTATCATACGACAAAACACGGCTTATGTAAATAATTGAATTGTTGAAACAATTCTATTTACAGTTGATATACCCCATTGCAGCTCATCTTTACACGAATGATTCCATATTTAACCGGTAGAGAGATAGGGATACTGATATTTTTCAAGCAGCTTTTGCGCGAGCAGCGTTTTCCCCGTATGGCTTGTGCCGGTAATCAGAATGATCATAGGTTATTCTCCGGCAGCGGGACGGGGTAGATCGATCCAATACCGCTGCAATTCAACGTTGGCCTCCGGTTCATATACGGTACTCTCATAAACGCCGCCGTTTGCGAGGATCGTGCGGCGGCTTGCCTCATTATTCACCTTGCAGCTGATCAGCACGCGGGTAAGACCGATCGAAATGCAGAAGTCCAACCCATGCCGCAGCATCCATTTTGCATAGCCCTTTCTGCGCTCGGACGGGCGCACGGAATAGCCGATATGCCCGGCGTATTTTTCAAGATAGGCGTTGAAATAATGGCGCACCTGCAGCATACCTACAATCTTGTTGTCGCTTTTGCGTACGCTGATAAACTGCGTGGCCTGCACCATACCTTCCGGAACGGTTTCGGGATCCATAAAGCTTTCGATCACCCGCAGCCATTCGGCGGGGTCGGAAAAACGGCGCAGCGGGCCGCATCCGTCCATAGAATCACCCGCGTCCAGAAATTCCTGCCGGTAGGCGCAGATCTCCTGAGCATAGTCCGGAGTGGGCATAATAAAAATCAATTCTTCGGGTTCGCGCATAAACGTTTCTCCATTCTGTAAAATAAACCGTCCTTATCCTCGGCTTTTTCGTAAACCGTGAAGCCGAGGCTTTTATATAACCCCACTGCGGCGGTGTTATCGCAGTTGACGCCGAGGGCGATCTCAAGAAAGCCCTTTTCTGCAGCGACGTTCAAAAGGTACTGTGAGATCGCCTTCCCGTATCCCCTGCCGCGCTCGTCCTTTTTCACGATCAGGCGGGAAAGATACAGCCGCTTGCCGGGGGCCGTGCCGTATTCGGGGTTATCGTACACCAGATCGCATTCGGCGATATACGCGCCGTTTACGGTGAGGATATACACTTCACGGTTTCCGGCTTCGATCTGCGCAACAAATGTCTGCGTATAGGGGCAGGCGGCCATATTCCAGATCGCGCCGCACTTCGGTTAATCTTCAAGCCCGATTTGTTTGATTGTATAAGGTTTCATAGCTATTTTTCTTTCCGTGCTTTCACGATCAAAAACGTCGGCTTGATGTATTCATCCGCATACGCCGGGTATTTTTCGATCACCCACGGTTCCGGCAGAGGCTCCTCTACTCTCTCAATAACAAACCCCGCGTTTATGAGCGCGTTGATGATTTCTGAAACGCGCCGGTGATATTTGACTACGCCGTCCACAAACCAACGGGTGACGCGCTCCCCGGGGACGCCGTAATCCGAAAACACGTAAGACAGCTTCCTGCCGGAAGGCGACTTGTTAAAATGCCCTTTGCCATCTATCGTTGCCGTAATGATCGGGTGCTCCTGCGCGAACAGAAGAGAACCGCCGGGATGCAGAACCCCGGAAAGCGTTTTTGCGAACGCCGCAAAATCTTCGATATAATGAAAGGCCATATTGGAGTAGATCAGATCAAAGGTTTCACGCAGATCCGCAATATCCGTCATGCTCATATTCAGGTAGCGGATCGCGCCGCTTGCGTTTTCTGTCCGGGCGATTTGCAGCATTTTTTCGGAGATATCGATCCCCACAACGCTTTTCGCGCCGCGGTCAAGAAAATCCGCGCAGTGCTTTCCGTCTCCGCACCCGAGATCCAGAACCGTTTTTCCTGCCACGTCGGGCAAAAGCGCGTCCAGCGCGGGGTCGATGATCAGGTCGTTGGAGTTCTGTTCCTTCCGTCGCAGCGCCTGATACCCTGAAAAGAATTGCTCGTCGTCAAATATATTCTTCATATCCCTGTCCTTTTAATCCATTTGCTTAACGAAAAAGTATTTTGCCAGCGCCGGGCAGGCGGGGTTTTCTCGGACATATTCCAGTGTAAAACCGCATTTTTGATAAAAATCAGGCGCCTGAAAACGGTATGTGGTCAGGTTGATATTATCAAAACATTTTCCTTTGAAGTGTGTTTCCACGGCGGCAAGCAACCGTGTGCCGACACCCTGTCCGCGGCAGTCTTCCGCCACGATCAGATCGGCGATATGGACTTCCCGATAAAAGGAATGCCCTTTGATCACGCCGACCGCTTCGCCGTTCTTCTTCGCAGCAAACGCAAAAGGCGTGTAATTGCAGACCACACCGTGCTGTTCGGCAAACGCGTCGAATTCACGGTCGATCCAATCCCCCAACGCTTCCTCAAAGGGATCGACGCTTTCGATCTCTATTATTTCTTTCGTTTTCTGCTCGTTCATATCTTTTTCCTCCATGGGTTCCGGAATCAAAAAATCTTATTATTTTGTCAGCACAGCCCTTCCGTATTGAAAAAATACCCGAGCGTATGCACGAGCTCGCCGCGGTCAAACAGTTCTTTGATTTGCGCTTTGTTCATCCACCGCACCTGTGCGACCTCGTCCGTGGTCGCATTTTCCAAGGTAACAAGGCCGTCGTAAGAAAACAGCCACACGTCGAGAATATCCGAGAAGCGGACGCCGTTTACGATTCTGCCGACGGTAGAAAACACAAGCTTCCCGTGTTTGGGCAAAAGCTGCAGGCCGACTTCCTCCCGCGTTTCCCGCAATGCGCCCGTGAGGCTGTCTTCGCCTTTCAGCACCGAGCCGCCTACACACTCCCATTTGAGCGGCAGCGTTGGACGGTCAGCGCTGCGCTGTGAAATCAGATATTCGCCTTTGCTGTTTCTGATCCATACGTGAACGACAAGATGATAGAGCCCCCCGGTGATCGCGTCGCCCCGGATATGGCTTCGTCCCGTGCGTTCCCGGCGCTCGTTATACAAATCCCATACTTCCATAGCCGACCTCCGCGGGCTTAAACGTCCCGCTTGTCCTCAACATATTCCAGAAACAGTTTCTTTCGGAACGCGCCGTTCGCGCGCTGTTTTTCATCTTTGATATTCAGCAATTCGTCAAAGGAAACGCCCGCGTTTTCCGCCAGCGCTTCTACAACCTCCAGCACGTCCGCAAGCTCAACGGGAGCTTTGCTTTCGAGATACTCCGCCACTTCTTCCAGCAGCTTTTGTTCCAATGCGACGGCAAATTCCGCATCGGTCAACGTGCGCGTTGCGGCTGTATCTCCGTTTGCGGCAATGATTTCGGGAATACGGTCCCGGATCAGTTTGTTGTATTCTTTTCTCATTTGCATATTCCTTCCAATTCCCGTTCCAGAACGTCCGCATATTTCTGAACCGCAGGCCCGATGGCGGCAGCATACGCCTGCAGCGTTTCATCTTCTTTGAATATGCGCGGCTCTTTTCGTACCTGCAGCGCGGTTTCCAGCGCCGCCGCATCGGGGCAAAGCCCGTTTTCGAGCGCCCATTCGCCCGCTTTCGTTTTGGCGATGATCCTTCCCGTGCGCAGGGTATAGATACAGCGGGAGATATCCAGCAGCCAGCCGAAGGAATAGAGGCTCCTGCCGGTTTTGCCGCTGTATTCGCGGATCGTTTCATAATGCCGTCGGACGTCCGTTTTCAGGTCCTCATAGATCGGGCGGCGCATCTGACCGCGCACGTCTTTGCCGTACAGCAATACGCCGTGATCCAGCAGCTCCAGTTTACAGAAGCTGTCGAATACGTAACGGTCGGCGATCCGTTCTCCGGAGGTGCCCCAATATACGACCGTATCCGGCGCATCCGTAAGAAAAGCGGAAAGCGACAGCATACCGCCTTCAAACAGACGGTAATACGTATTTTCCGGCTCGCCCCCGGAAAGCTCCTGCCGCAGATGCACAAGGCGTTGGGCTTGCTCAGATGATATTTGTTTTTCGGTAAGCACCAAAAGATCGATATCGCTCCAACCATACTGAAAATCGTCAAGCGCAACGGAGCCGTAAAGATAAACGGTGGGCGCGTTCTCTGCAAGGATCGCGGCGATCGCGTCTCTTACTGTTTGAATACTTTCTTGAAGCCGGTCATCCGCACCCGGATGCGGCCGCTTTTCTCTGACCCTGCAAAGAAATGCCTGACAGTCCGCACGGTAATGATAACAGTTCCCGTTTTTGTTCTCCCCGATCCGGGTAAAACCGTGGCTCTCGATGATAGTTTGAGATCTCGTATTTTTCTTGTTCGCGTAAGCCTCCGTATAAAGAATGTTCGGTGAAATGAAATCGGAAACAAAAGCGAACACGCTGCGCAGGACGCCACGGCCCTGAAATGCGGGTTTTATCTGCGCTTCTTCGATCATAAAGGTTGTTTCATTCGTGTAATACTGCAAATAGCCGATCAGATGCGCCCCGCTGAAAATCAGAATGATTTTGCGGTTTTCTTTTTCCATTGCGGGGCCGACGGCGCCGCTCCACAGGGTGTAATCTTCATCATAGGTATTGCCCGTGGGTGCAATCACGCTCATATTTTCATGCAGAATAGAAAATAATTGCGGCAGCCAACGCTGAACTTCATTTTTATCTAAATACTGACAGAATAGCAATGGAACCTTCCGCATACTCATAAATAAAATCTCTCTTTTATCAGCCTTGCCGCTTCGGCGGCGGAAAGCCCGGAATTATCAATGCGAATGTAATTCTCAAAGGGGATCTCACCGTCAAAGCTGACACACCGGTAGTTTTTATCATCCTTCAGCAAACGCCGCTTGGACGTTTCCAGATCCCGTTTTGACGCCTTATGTTTCAGGCGGTTTTCCGTTTTGTTGCGCTGCAAACGGATCTCCTGCGGCGCGATCAGCTCCGCATAATAAAACGCGGCCCCGTACGGACGGAAAATATCTTTTACGTGCTCGATATAGTCCCAGTCCGATTGGCAGTCGAACGCCCACATATAAGTGAAGATCATACCGTAGTTATCGGACGCGGCGAATTCCCGGAAAATCAGCTCGCGCATGTCCCGGATCACTTTTTCGTTGAAAGAACCGAAGATCTCCAGCACCGGTTCGATCGTCATATGGTTGTGAAACAGCAGCAGGTCGGTGATTTTCATCAGCTCCTGGCCCACGGTCATTTTGCCGACCGCCGCGTCGCCGATCAAGAATAAAAGCTTCATCAAATAATCCCCTCATATTCCATCGTCCGCAGATTGCCGCCGGTGCCGTCCAACTTTATAAACGTACCGTACCCCACGAAATGCAGACCGCACTTTTCCATCACACGGCCGGAAGCGAGATTCGGCTCCGCATGGCTCGAACGGAAGTGCGTTGCGCCGAAGGTGGATTTTGCGAAATCGATCATGGCTTTCGCCGCCTCAGTCGCGTAGCCCTGCCCCCAGCAGTCATACCTCAGGTTGTAGCCGAAGCCCCAGAACCCGGGGTTCCGATCCGGCGCAATGCTGCCGCTGCCGATCAGATCCCCGTCCGCCAGCCGCACAAAGCCGAATTCATAATTATCGGTTTGTTCTTCAACGGAACGCAGCCATTCGTTCAGTTTTTCTTTCTCCGTATACGTGGGATAGACCATATACCTTGCCACGCGCTCGTCGCTGACCCATTTCCATACGGCGTCGGCGTCCGCGAGCGTCAGCGGGCGCAGCAGTAAACGTTCTGTTTTTATTTCATAATGATGCACGTCATTTCCCCCTTTTATAACGAAAACCTGGAGTAATATACAATGTGCCGCACGGTAAACTGCTCCGGGCAGCGGCTCATAAAATCCAGGTGCCGCTGCTCCCAAACCCTGAACGTATCCGCATCCATGGAAGCGAGCGTTCCGCGGCAGGCGCACATTCTGCCGTGCCAGCTCTCGCGGGTAAAGGGCAGCGCCGCGTTGAAAATCTCGGTTTTTCTGCCGGGAAACAGATCGTCAAATAAATCGGCGCCGATCCCCTTGCCGCCCGTCCATTTCGGGTTCATATCCTGCACAAGGCCGACGCTGCGCGCCGCGATGGGGTCGACCAGATCCCAATCCATCGCGATTTTGATAAACGCTCCGCCCGGTTTCAGCAGCCGCCGCAGCTCGAAACGCATTTTTTCGCGGTCAAAATACCAAAAGCACTGGGCCGCGGTGACCGTATCAAAGCTGCGGTCGGGCAAACCGGTGGCTTCAGCAGGGGCGACGAGGTAGGCGATGTTCCACCCGTTTGCTTCGGCTTCCCGCCGCGCAAAGGAGATCTGCGCTTCCGAAAGATCCACGCCGGTGACGCTTGCCTTCGGGTTATACAGATTTTTCGGCAGCACGCCCGTGCCCGTGCCCAAATCGAGCCACGCCGTACCGTCGGCGGCAACGCCGAGCGAGCGCAGCCGGTCGTACAGCTCCCGCGGGTAAATATCCCGATACGCCGCGTAAGAAGACGCGGTT
>JAEEGL016245223.1_pt1 | contig 10488 bp, 10 predicted proteins | sample 9134231 | NCBI WGS metagenome assembly JAEEGL01 (sample SAMN16246548, study PRJNA631951) | gut metagenome | biome: gut microbiome; feature: rumen; material: fiber-attached | host: Bos | place: Iran: Karaj | collected 2018-10 | reverse complement strand
TTGCATTCCTGGGATTCCCGGGTCAGTTCCCATCTGGTGCGGCCGGCTTTGCGGGTCGGGATGGTAAACAGCGGCACAATGACAATGCCGATCAAAGCCAGAATCCAGTTCTTACGGAACATGGCAATCATGGCAATGACCAGCGTGATCGAATTGGAAAGAATACTCGTAAAGGTGCTGGTAATCACCTGCCGGACACCGTCGATGTCACTGGTCATGCGGGTGATGATATCCCCCTGGGAGTTTGTGGTGAAGAAGCGCTGGGACATCTGCTGCAGATGGCGGAACATGGCATTGCGCATATCAAAGGTAATATGCTGGGCAATCCAGGTGTTCAGGTAGCTTTCCGCCACGCCGATCAGGTTGGCCGACAGTGTCACCAGCAGCGACATGATGATCAGTTTGATCAGCTGGCTCAGGTTCCTGCCGATCAGGCCCTCATCAATGATCCGGCCGGTCAGGATGGACGGATACAGCGACAGGGCCGAAGAAACGGCAATGCACAGCATCACCAGCAGAAGCTGTTTCCAGTACGGCCGCAGGTATGAGAAAATCCGCCGGAGCAGGGCGCCGGTGACTTTCGGCCGGTTTGCCTTTTCTTCCTCAGTCAGAAAACCGCCGCGGCCCATGCGGCCCATGCCGGGTCCCATTGACATGATGATCCCTCCTTCCCGCCTGTTCCGTTTTATGACGGACAAAGTCGGATAACTTGTAAAAATAGTATCACAATCCCCTTGACAAAATAATCAGAACATAAAAAAGAAGAAGGATTCCTGCATCCTTCTTCCCTGTTTCCGTCATTACGGGCCGGGTTACTCGCCGTCGTTGTCCCAGTCGGCTGTCCGGTCGATTTTCATTTCCCCGAGCGTACGGATCATATCCTGTGCCCAGCGTCTGCCTTCGGCGCACTTGGCCCTGGTAAACGAGGTCAGCAGTTCAATGGCTGCCGGTTCATTCATGACCTTGAGCCGCCGGTAGGCTTCCTTGACATATTCCGCCTCCAGGATCCACTGGTCTTCCAGCTTTCTGGCTGCGTCATGGACAACCGCATGGTTTTCCGCATAGTTGGCTTCCACCAGGTACAGCAGGGTCTGATATGCCCAGTACGGGCGGTCCGGATCATAGCGGAAATCCTTCTCCGTGCAGCGGAAATGGGTCTTCTGGGCGGTATCTTCATCCAGCCAGTTGTAGCCCTCCGGAATCTCGCTGATCCCCATGAACCACGGGATATACGGGGCCACACACGGCTTCGGGTTGGCCCGGTAAATCGTCGTCAGGCGCGGGTCGTCATCGAACAGGACGATCGAGCTTTCCAGTGTCATGCAGTTGCAGGGCGCAAAGTGCGCGAACACATGCGGGCTCTTCGTGCCGTTTTCGGTGATGCTGTAGTCTTTGCCGTCAAAGTGGTTCTTCAGAACCTCACGGCATTCCTCCAGGCCGATGTAGCGGGACGGTTTTTCCGAGAACTGCCGCAGCTGCTTCGGCGCATGCCCCAGCAGGATCGGCCAGGCAGTATCAGCCCGGCGCCAGTCAAACTTCTTGTCCCCGCCTTCCTGGTAGGCCATGGCGAAGTCGAAATCGGACCAGTCATCCTTCTTTGCCGGGGTGTACCAGCCTTCATCGATCGCGTTCTGCACCAGGTTTTCCGACCAGTAGTAGTTGGCATGCAGCTCATCCTTGAAGTCCACTTCACGGATGCTGTACCAGTTCGGCATATAGTAGACTTCGTCATCCGGCACCCGCTTTGCGACCCAGTTGTGGCCGCGCGGCACCTGCACAACCCAGGCTTCGTCCTTGTCGGCGACATTGTAGATGCGGGCACTGTAATAACCGTATTTCTCCACCAGGGAACCGATGATCTTCACGGCTTCCCGGGCGCTTCTGGCCCGTTCCGCCGTCAGCCGGCGAATCCCGTAACCGAGGCCGCCGCCCAGGCTTTCATCATCGTTTTTACGGCACGGAACTGCCCGGTTCGAGCAGACCAGCACCCCGTGTTCGTTATAGAACAGGTCCGCGAACGCCTCCCCGCCCGGGGCCCGGACTTCTGACCAGTAATAGGCAAAGGTCTCCGGCACTTCCGGCACCACCGCGCTGCCGTCATCAAAGGTGATGGTTTCCCCCGGGGCGTGCTGCTTGCGCGGTACCAGGTAGGCCGCTGTCAGGCCGTGGGGATCATCTTCATTATGGGCAACGATAACCCGGCCGGTGGTCGATACATCACGGCCGAGGATGATGGTACTGCAGTTGGCGTTGAATTCTCTTGCTTTCTCGACAATCATATGGTTTTCCCCTTTATCTGTTTACAGAAAATCGCGCAGCAGACCGGCATAACCGGCCGGATCAGCGGCGACAAACCCGCCGTAGCCGAAGCCCGGCAGATCAAGGATATGCGCATCCGGATAAGCCGCCGCAGCTTCCTTGCGGCAGTGTGCTGCCGGATCCTGATCGGCAAACAGGAAGACCGTCCGTTTCTGCACGTCCGTACTTAAGGCAGGATAGCGGAAATCAAAGCACGCCTCCAGCTGCGCCTTCACGCTGTCATCGCCGGTTTCCTTCAGCACCTTCAGCATGTTTTTGAACAGCTGGTCCTGGGCCGGCACCGGGGTGCCGATGATCTGTTTCAGGGCGCTGTGCTTCTTGACCAGCTGCAGGCCGCCTTCCTCGTCCAGCCTGACCGCCTGGTGCACAAAGTCCATGAACTGGGACGTGATGCCCATGCGGAGCAGTTTGTTGAAGTGAAAGAACAGGCCGCCGTCAAAGAAATTCCGGGCGGAAATATCCGGCTCCTGAGCCAGCATTTTCAGGCCGATAACGGCCCCCAGCGAAATGCCGTACAGCAGTCCGGCATGGTCAAGGCCTGCCTGTTTCAGCATCGCCAGTACAGCTGCGGCCTCCACATCCGCCGAGCGGAAGACACCTTCCCCCAGCCCGTCATAGCGGACTGTATAAATCTGCCAGTCGTTCAGGGCATTCCGCAGTCCTGCAAGACTTTCCTCATCAGCGGCCAGCCCCGGCAGCAGCACTGCCACCGGCCCGGTTTCGTTTCCTGTTTTGATCAGTTTCATGGTTTCCTTCTTTCTAGCGGCGGATGATATGATCCGTCTTCAGTCCGGCTGTTGTATATGGTTCGGGATGATGCTCGGCAACCCCGACGGCCAGCACTGCCTCCAGTTTCAGCTCAGCCGGAAACGCGAGCAGTTCCCGCAGATATTCTTCCGTGCTGCGGCCGTCTTCTGCTTCCCGCATGCGGCCCTGGATCCAGCAGCTGCCAAGCCCCAGGTGATCCGCCATCAGGTGCATATTGCCGAGGGCCAGGCTGCAGTCTTCCACCCAGGCATCGTACCGGTCATCCCCGAGTACGACAATAGCCGCCCCGGCTTTCTTCAGCATTCCGGCAGCGCCCTTGCGGCAGTGTGACATGCGTGCCAGCAGGTCCCTGTCCGTCACCGGCAGAAAGCGCCAGGGATAGGCACCCCGGCTGCTGGGCACCGCACAGCCGGCCTGCAGAATCACTTCCAGCTGTTCCGCCGGCACGGCTTCCCCGGTAAAATTACGGACGCTGCGCCGGTGCAGCATGATTTCCAGCAGATCGTTCATCAGCGGACAAAATAGACCCGGCCTTCGTTGCGGGGTTTCGGTTCCGGATCTTCAGCCGGATAACCCAGGATCACGTTGCCGATACCTTCGTAATCCCCTTCAATACCAAGCTTCTTCAGCAGTTCCCTGCCGTAGTCAGAGGCAAACTCTTCCTTAGCCCGGTGAATCCAGCAGCTGCCGACACCGATCTGGTAAGCGGCCTGCAGCATATTGCCGATCATCAGCGCCCCGTCATAAACATGGGTGGGAATGGCCTTGTCAGCCAGCACCACCAGCACGGCCGGAGCCCCGTAAAACGGATCCGTGCCCGGACGGCCCATGATTTCCGCATTCATGGCAGCCAGTTCATCCCGGACTTTCCTGTCGGTAACCGCAATGACAATCGGTGACTGACGGCCCATGCCGCTGGCCGCGTAGAGACCTGCTTCAATGATTGTCTGAATGTCTTCTTCTCTGACCGGCTCCGGTTTATAGGAGCGGATGCTGCGTCTGGCAAGCAGATTGCTGATTTTTTCATTCATATTGGAATTACCTCCTGCAGGATTATTTTATCATGTAATTCGGTTGACGCTTTTTTTCCTGCAAATTTATAATATCGGCAACCAATAAAGGAGGTCCCATGTCAAGAGTAGTTGTAAAAGTCGGAACCACCACCCTGGCACATCCCGGCGGACGGCTTAATATCCGTCATGTCGAGGAACTTGTCAAGGTTCTCAGTGATCTTAAGAATGCCGGCCATGAAATCATCCTGGTCAGCAGCGGCGCCATCGGGGTTGGTGTCGGCCGTCTGTCCCTGCCGGGACGACCGGCGGATATGCCCGGCAAGCAGGCAGCGGCAGCTGTCGGTCAGTGCCGGCTGATGGATATCTATGACACCCGTTTCAGTGAATATGACCATGTCGTCGGCCAGATCCTTCTGACCCGTGAAGACCTGGATGATCCGGAGCGGCGCAGCAATTTCGAAAACACCATGGCCAAGCTGCTGGAATGGCATGTCCTGCCGATCATCAACGAAAACGATACCGTTGCCACGGCGGAAATTGCAGTTGGTGACAACGACACCCTGTCAGCCATCGTCGCCACCTGCATCAAGGCCGATCTCAACATTCTGATGAGTGATATCAACGGCCTGTATACCGCGGACCCGCACAAGCATCCTGATGCCGAACTGATCAGCGTTGTCCCGGAAGTCACCGCTGAAATCATGGCGCTGGGCGGCGGCAGCGGCTCATCCCAGGGAACCGGCGGGGTGGCCACAAAACTGCGGGCCGCCGAGATCTGCACATCACACGGCATTGATATGATCATCTGCAACGGTTCACATCCGTCCCTGCTGTATGACATCATGGACGGCAGGCCTGTTGGCACCCGTTTCATCGGAAAGAAGGAAAGCGTATGAAGACAACCCGGGAAATCCTGCAGCTGGCCCACGCCGAAGCTGCCCTGACCCCGCCGTCCACTGAACAGAAAAACCAGGCCCTTGCCGCCATGGCAGATGCCCTGGAACGTCATACTGAAGCCATTCTGGCCGCCAACCGGATCGATATGGAACAGGCCCGCGGGCATATCTCGGAAGTCATGCTGGACCGGCTCATGCTCAACGCCGGCCGCATCAAAGGCATGGCTGACGGCATCAGGGCCCTGATTGACCTGCCGGATCCAGCCGGCCGGGTACTTGATGAATACGTCCGTGCCGATGGTCTGGTCATCCGCAAAGTCGCCAGTCCGATCGGGGTCATTGCCGTCATCTATGAAAGCCGGCCGAATGTGACCAGCGATGCGGCGGCCCTGATCGTTAAGAGCGGCAGCACCGCCGTCCTGCGCAGCGGCAAGGAAGCGTGGAACAGTGCCCATGCGGTGGTTGAAGCGCTGCATGAGGGCCTGCTGGCAGCCGGTCTGCACGCGGAACGGGTGCAGCTGGTCGAAGACCGCACCCGGGCCAGTTCCAACGAACTGATGACCGCCACCGGCCTGGTTGACCTGCTCATCCCGCGCGGCGGCGCCGGTCTGATCAAGGCCTGCGTGGAAAACGCCACAGTCCCGGTCATTGAAACCGGCACTGGCATCTGTCATATCTATGTGGATGACTCGGCTGATCCGGAAATGGCCCTGAAGATCATCGAAAATGCCAAGTGTTCCCGGCCGTCTGTATGCAATGCCGAGGAAGTACTGCTTGTGCATGAGGCCATTGCCCCGGCCCTGCTGCCGCGGCTGCAGAAGCTGCTGACGGAAGGCCAGAAGGAAAAAGGCCGTCATGAAGTGGAACTGCGGCTGGATCCGAAAGCCATGGAACTGATCCCCGGCACCCCTGCCGGTCCGGATGATTTTGATACGGAATTCCTAGATTATATTCTGGCTGTCAAGGTTGTCGGCAGTCTGGAAGAAGCCATGCGGCATATTCAGGTGCATTCCACCCACCACAGTGAAGCCATCCTGACCAATGACCAGAGCCATGCCGACCTGTTTACGGCAGGTGTTGACAGCGCCGCAGTCTACGTCAATGCCAGCACCCGCTTCACCGACGGCGGTGAATTCGGCCTGGGCTGTGAGATGGGCATCTCCACACAGAAGCTGCATGCCAGAGGTCCGATGGGCCTGGCGGAGCTGTGCACCAGCAAGTACGTCATCCTGGGCAGCGGCCATATCCGGTAAGAAAAAATGCGGGAAAACCCGCATTTTTTTCGTTTGTTGTTTTTACAACAATCTTGTGAAATTGTAAATTTTATTCGCCTATGACCATCTCCGGATTGTTTCTGTCAAGGATGGTCTTTTCCACTTCGGCATGGAGATATTTTTCGGCATTTTCCTGCACAAAATCCATTAAAGCTTTCAGATCATCCACGCGTTCCGGTTCCAGATTCTCGATAATCATGAACGCGTTTCTGGTCCGGCCTGTGATCATGGTGCGCTGACCGTCACGCCAGTTGAAGCAGCGGCAGACAGCCCCGGCATCATCCTTGTAGACCAGTTCCCCCGGCAGTGAAGGATTGCTTTCCTCTTCACCGATCAGATGGAAATCATCACCGCCCTCCGTGATCGTCAGCCGCAGGTCGCCGACAAACGTATCCATGTCTTCCGAACCTACCGGCAGCGCGTACCGCAGGCTGGCAGAATTATAGATGTCCACCAGCGGATTGATCGTATGCACCGGGTTTTCACCGGTGGAGCGCTTCAGCAGTGCTTCAATGCTGCAGCGGACCCCTTTCTTGGTCTTGAATTTGCGGAATGCCTGGCGCCAGACCTGTACAACCGGGTTGTCACTGAAATTCTCCGCAGTCAGGTACTGCGCTGCCAGACGGTTGCTTTCCGCCAGCATATCAACCAGTTCCTGCGGCGATTCTTCGGCATTTTCATACCCGCGCAGCAGCATAACGCCAATGGTCGCGTCCGGGAACAGATCCCAGAAAGAGCGGTCAATGATAAACTTTTTCATTTGGAGTCTCCTTTATTTCTTTTCGTAGCCGGTGATCATCGTTGCCAGAAAGCAGAAGATCGTCAGCCAGGCAAACAGTTTATGGTATTTCATGATACGGTCTCCTTTCCGTATCATTATAGCAGTCAGTTAGTCATAACTTACCACAAAAAAACAGGCATAGCCTGTCAGATCTTTCTTGCGCATGCAATGGCCAGCGCGCCCGGCCCGATATGTACGGCAATGCTCATGGAAAGCGGCGTCCCGCATACGGAAAATTCCGGGAACGCTTCCTGGATCACGGCCTTCCAGGCTGCCTCTTCTTCGCGGCTGATCCCGCAGCAGGAATAATACAGTGCCATCTCGCCGCGTTCCGCTTCTTCCTTGAAACGGGTGTCCAGGTCATGGCGCATCGCTTCCAGCATGACCTTGCGGGCCTTGTGCTCGCCCCTGCACTTCTGATAGGTGTCCAGCGCGCCGCCCTGGATCTGCAGCACCGGCTTGATATGCAGCAGTGAGCCCATCGCTGCCGCAGCCGGGGTAATGCGGCCGCCCTTCACCAGGTACTTCAGCGTATCAACCATAATATAAATGCTGGAGTTGGCTGCTTCCGTCTCCAGGATCGTTTTGATTTCTGCCGCGGTATGTCCCTGGTCCCGCAGGGTGCAGGCATCCAGGACCGACTGGTACATGGTCACCGAAATCCGGTGATTATCCACCACCTGGACCCGGCCGTCATAATCCCCGGCCAGAATCCCGGCTGTCTGACAGGATGAGGAAAGACCGCTGGACATGGGGATATAGACAATCGAGTCGTATTCTTTCAGGGTTTCCTTCCACAGCCTGGCAAGATAACCGGCCGAGGGCTGGGATGTTGTGATGATATTTGCATCATCCTTCTGAATGTGAAAAAACTCCCCCTGGAAGATATCCACATTTTCAAAATATTCCTTACCGTTGATCAGCACCGGCATCGGCACAACCTGCACGTTGTAACGTTCCGCTTCCTCTGCCGTCATGCCGGAATTGCTGTCGGTAATAATCGCTGTCTTCTCCATCGTCTTTCTGTCTGAACTCCGTTATAATGAATGCAATACAGATTGTATCGTATGAGTGACGGTCTGTGCGCCGGTATTGCGATACAGAATGCGGGGTTTTGTCTATGAATTACCACACCAAAGACCATGAAGTCGTTGAAAACAGCCTGACCCAGGCCCTCTTTGAACTGATGAACCGGAAACCGTTTTCGGAAATCACTGTCACTGAACTGGTCAATCACGCCGGGGTCGGCCGGGCCACCTATTACCGCAACTACACCTGCAAGGAAGAGATCATCGAAAACTATATCTACCGGCTCATGATGGAGTTCCACAGCCAGCACCCGGTCGACTCCATGTCGGAGCGCTTTACCGAAGAACGCCTGATCATGGTCTTCCGTCACATCCAGCCGTACATCCCCCTGCTCACGGTTTTGAACCGGTCAGGCCTTGGCTTTCTGTTCCTGGACCTGCTGAACCGCAGCCTGCTGCAGATCCACCAGAATGACATCCGCGGGGAAAAAGACCGGATCCTGCTGCTGGCCTTTGCCGGGGCGGAATTCAATATCATCTTTACGGACCTGCTGAACAACCACGCGGACCAGGAAGAACTGGCGGAACAGATCTCCGGCCTGTTCCTCGGCCAGCAGAATACCGGCATGGAATAATGTCGGTTTTTTTATAATATATAAAACGATAAAGTTGATATCTGTTATAATGCAAAAAACATGAGGATCCATCATGGAAAAAACAATCATTAAGGTCATCGATGATCATGCTGATGAACTCATCGATCTCGCGACAAAGATCTGGGAAAACCCGGAAATGGGCTGGACCGAAGTCAAGGCAGTAGCCTGGACAGCGGAAGCACTCAAGAACAATGGATTCGATGTGGAAGTCGGTGCCTACGGCATGCCGACCTGCATCCGGGCCGTCTGGGGTTCCGGCAAGCCGGTTGTCGGCTTTGCGGCGGAATATGACTGCCTGCCGGGTCTCTCACAGGATCTTGTCCCGTATCAGAAGCCGATCGTTGAAGGCGGCATCGGCCACGGCTGCGGTCACAACCTGCTCGGGGTCGGGTGCCTCGGTGCCTGCATCGGCCTGAAAGCCGCATTGGAAGAAGCCGGCGCGGAAGGCACAGTCATCTTCTATGGCTGCCCGGCAGAAGAACAGCTGACCGGCAAGGGCTTCATGGCCAGGGCCGGCGCGTTCAAGGAATGCGACTTCACATATGCCTGGCATCCAAGCAACAGCAGCCACGAAACGCTCGGTACATTCACCGGTGTTGAAGGCGTCATCTTCGAATTCTCCGGCCGGACGTCCCACGCTGCCGGCGCCCCGCACATGGGCCGTTCCGCCCTTGATGCTGCCCAGCTCATGAACATCGGTACAGAATTCCTGCGTGAGCACGTTACCGATGACGTCCGCATGCACTACATCTATCTCGACGGCGGCCTGGCCCCGAACATTGTTCCGGAACACGCATCCGTCAAGTACTTCATCCGGGCCCTTTCCAGAAAGGCAACTGTTGACGCTTACCAGAGAGTCGTCAAGTGCGCAGAAGGCGCTGCCCACATGACAGACACAGAGCTGAAGATCATCAGCCTTGGCGGCATCTACCCGACCCTGCCGAACCATGTTCTGGCCCAGGCCGTCCAGGATGCCAGAGCCATTGTCCCGCTGGAAGACTTCACCGATGAAGAAAAGAAATACGCCGATGAAATCAACCAGAAGTTCCCGCAGTACAAGGAAGGCACCCTGCCGCTGGACTACGAGGACCAGACCCTGCTGCACAACGACGTCTTCGGTTCCACGGACTACGGCGATGTTGAACACATCTGCCCGGGCTTCATGGTTTCCGAATGCACGGAAGCTTCCCTGGCCCCGGGTCACAGCTGGGCTGTCACGGCCTGTGTCGGTCACTCCATCGGCATGAAGGGCATGATCAGAGCCGCAAAGATCATGGGTATCGCTGCCTTTGACATCATGACCCATCCGGAAAAGCTCGCTGCTGCCAAGGCAGAATTTGAAAAGAGCATGAACGGTGAAGTTTACGAATGCCCGATCAGCGATGCTGTTGAATGGCCGTACAAGTAATCTTTCTGATGTAATACAAAAGGTCTGCCTGCGCAGACCTTTTTTTCATCTTTCTTCCCGGAAATAACTCTGTCCCAGGGAGGACGGTGCCTGATTTTCACGTTTCCGGCGCCGTGAGACGACACACAGCACCACAATTGTCACAAGATACGGCAGCATCTTATAGAGATTCTGCATATAGGTGACATTCTCCAGCTTGAGCTTCATGGCCAGATACCGGGAAATCCCGATCGGAATATAGACATAGGCCCAGTAGCACAGGCCGAACAGGTACGCACCCCAGGTGGCGTTGCGCGGCTTCCAGCTGGTGAAGATGACCAGGGCTACCGCCAGCCAGCCCAGGGC
>JAEEGL015372091.1_pt1 | contig 10488 bp, 5 predicted proteins | sample 9134231 | NCBI WGS metagenome assembly JAEEGL01 (sample SAMN16246548, study PRJNA631951) | gut metagenome | biome: gut microbiome; feature: rumen; material: fiber-attached | host: Bos | place: Iran: Karaj | collected 2018-10 | reverse complement strand
TTAAAGATTTAAATAAATGTACAAGTGATTTATATGAGTTTATGATTAAACAAGAAAAAAAAATTGCAAAATTTAAAGTTAATTTTATTATTATGAAATTAATTGAAAATTTTTATAAACCTTTTTTAGGAAAAGAAAATAAGATGAAAAATAAAAAGAATTTACTTTTATATTCTCAAAAAGATTTAGAAGAGTATTTAAAAAAGGATTTTGAATGTAAAAAAAATTTTAAAATCTTTTTTAAAATACATAAATATAATAAACCAATGTCTCTTTCAATAAACTTTATTTTAGATGAAAATATAAGAAAAGAAATTTTTAATGAAGAGAATAAAGAAATTGCATTATTAACATTAAGAACTAGAAAAGGACAAAAAATAAATCATTTTAGTATACTTATATTTAGTGATGAAGGAGAAAATTTAGAAATTGATTTATCAAAAAAAATATTAAATATATTTCAAAACATAAATAAACAAAATATATATAAATCAAATTTAGAAACAATATATGAAGAACAAATTAAAAAAAATAATCTTATAAAGACAAAGACATTTAAAACTAAACTAATATTATTAAATCAATTATATCATATTAAAAATATAGATGATAATTCAATATATAATTCAAAAAAATTAAAATTAAATTTAGAAGAAATTAATACAGAAGAATATAATAAAATAACTTATAAATCAGATAATGAAGAATATATTCATAAGAAAAAAAGAATAATTGATGATAAAGAAGAAGATGAATAAAATTTAATTATTGATATATTATGGTTAAATTATATATATTTTATTTATTTTACTTATATTTAATTAAACTATATTATAAATTATTTGATTAAAAATTATTATATACTAATATTTTTTTGACTAATAAAATAAAAATAGAATAAATAAATGACTTCACTCATTGAAGAAATAATAGTCTTGGATGATCCAAAAGTAAATTATAATTTTTATAATAAAAGTTAGAAGAAATAAAAAAATACACAATCCCAGATGATTTAAATGAAATTGATAGAATAACATATATAATGAAAAAAGGATATGTATGCCAAAAAGACTATATAATAAAAAATTTAACATATTTATATTTTAAGAATTATCCAAATAACTGTATTTTTATTTTTAGTTTAATAACAAAAATAATGGAAGATATTGAAATTTATGATAAATCTTCTCAAATATTATTTAGTGAAAGTTTAGGAGAATTAGCAAAAAAATTTTCAGAAAATAATAAAGATTATAATAAAGATCAATCAAAAGAGTTAACTATTATATTAAAACATTTTATGATAGGAATTTCAACTTTAGAAAAATCAATAAGTGATGAATATGTTATTCAATTTAATAATCTAATCGAAACTTTTTGTAATAATAAGTTTAAAATTATTTTAGATAAAGAATTAAAGGAATATGCAATTTCATTAGGAAAATTTGGACAAATTGCTCAAAATAAAAAGTTTTCAGTCTTTTTTTGTGTTAGTTTAATTAGAATTTCTAAAATAAGAGATGAAGAATTATATGATAAAATAATGTTTTTAGCAGAAGATACAGAAAGGGTAGTTAAATTTGAAATGGCTTATCATATTAGATTTATTATTTATTTAAATGATAGTAAATTTTGCCAAGAAAAAATTACGAATATTTTAAATTATTATTTAGAAGATTGTGATATAAATTTTTTAGATATTATTATAGAAAGTATTTTATATTCGAACAATTTATTAAAATTTAACGAACAAAAATCTTTTAAAGAACAATTAAAAAATAAAATAGAAGAAATTATTTGTTCTACTGATTTTTCAACTTTATCTTATGATTTTCATATAATATCTCATATTTTTTTATGTTTATTAAATTTTTCTTATGATAATGGAAAAGGAAATAAACATTTACATCTTATAATAAAACAATATTTAAAAAATTATTTTTATGTTACAGAATTACAATTATCAACTAATATAATAGTTAAATTTAAAATTGATTATATATTAAAAGTTTTTGATAAAATTTTATATATTTTTTCAAGAGAAAAAGATATTCAATTTTTAAATGAAATTTTTCCTATTGCAATGAAATATTATTTTCAAAAAAAAGAAAATACAGATATATTTTATGAAATACTTCATTTAATTATATTAAAAATTCCAAATGAATTCTTAAATAAAAATTTTTTTAATACCTTTTTATTTTTTCTTGAAGAAGATAATTATGATTCCAATTCCCCTTCATATAATAATACTATAAATTTACCAGAAATAAATACTACATCAAATTCAATTAAAGATAATAATTCACTTATTTTATTTTCACAAATTAATAAAAAAGAATATAAAGAATTTTGGTTTAATAATTTTGATATTATAATGCAAAGAATGATTGAAATTGAAAATGAAAAATTTTTTAGTTACTTTTTTGGAAGATTTAATAGTTTTCTGGATATAATTAAAAAATGTAAAGAATGGAGAATTGGTTTAAAATTATTTAAATCACTTCAAATGATACCAAAATATATTATGTTTAATCATGTAAAGTATACAAATTATGAAGATTACTTTAAAATTTTATTTAATTTTTGTAAAGAATTATTAAAAAAGAGTAGAAATATTCTTATTGAGAATGAAATTACTTTATTATTATGTCAGATTATTCATTTTTCAAAATCAAGAAATAAAATTTTAGATTATTTAAAAGAGAATTTTTTATTAAATAAATCTTTTTATAGAAGAAGAATTTATTGTTTATTTGGTGATTCAGCTTATTTAGTCTTTTCAAAAGAGTTTATCAAAGAAAAAAATATTTATTCTAATTTATTTCAAAATATTTTAATAAAAGATATTCCATTAATGCAAAGTTATATTATTAATATTATTACTAAATATGAATTATATGACAATGATATCTTAAATATAGTAAAAAATATTTTAAATACATCAAGTAAAAATGATATTTTATTAAATACTTCAATCAATAATTATTTAAAATTATCTTTAAATAAGACACAAAAAAATAACAATAATAATGAAAAAGAAAAAATCGAAATTGAAAATAAAGTTTGTGAGATTGAAAAAATTCAAAAAGAAAAAGAAAAAAAGAGTGATAATTCAATCAAAAAATCAATTAAACCAAAACATAAAAATAGTGCAAATGGATTTTCAAGTTCTAAAAAGAATAAATTAAGTTCAAAATTCTTTCAAAAAATTGAAGATAAAAATTTATTTTATAATACTACAAAAAATCAAAATAATAAATTTTCTGAAAATTTCTATAATGAACATAATATGACTTGTAATAATCATTTTCCAACAATAAGAAAAACAAGTTCTAATTGTTGTTTTAATTCTATAAATAAAACATCTAAATATTCAAGTCATAAAAAAATATAAATCTTGGAAATAATTTATTATTCTTGTAAATTTATTAATTATTGAAATAGAAGTAAAATTATTTAGTAAACTTTATTTTTATTTGTTGTAATATATATTTTAGTCTTCGTATTGATATTTAAAAATGTTATTAAAATTTTATTAATTATTAAAATATTCAAATAAAAAAAATCAGTTTAATTTTAATATTAAATTATTAATTAAATAATATAAATATAATAAAAGACAAATAAAACAATGTCATATAAATCATTTAGAATAAATAATATTGATAATAAGTATAATAATATTAATGATTATAAATATCTTGATAATCCCATTAAACCATGGAATATGATAGATTATTATGATGATTATTATAATATTTCAAAAAATTCTTCAGATCATTCTGTTGATAATATTTATGAAGATAATTTTCTTGATTTAAATGATGATATAAATAATGATAATCATAATTTTGATTTATCGCCTGATATTAATAATAATAATATTCAATTTAGAGAAATGAATAATTATTATGATAATATTAATAATATAAATCAACCAAAAATTTCTAATTTAAATACAATTGAAAAATTAAATATTGCAAATAATGTTTTAAAAAAAACAAATACAGATTTAAGGAATGAAAATAAGATTTTAGAAATTGAATTATCTAGAAATGAAAATCAATCAAAAAAGTTGTTAAAAGTAAATTCAATTTTTTCAAAATTTGATAGAAATCTACAAACATTTATTTATAATTTAAAAAAAAATTTAAAAAAAACTACAGAAAATAATATAGAAATGACTGATTTGATATTATCAACTGGAGAAAAAATTAATAAAATAAAACAAGAAAATGAACAAATTTATTCTATTTATGGAGATAAAGTTTTATCAATTGAAGATTTAAATAAAAAATATGCAAGAATTGAAATATTAAATAAACAAAATGAAAAAAATATAATTTTATTTAAAGATAAATATTTTGAATTAAATCAATTTTTAGAAAAACAAAAATTAATTTTAGATTTTTTAAAATCAAAAGAAAATGATTTAAATTTATTAAAAGAATCTATTAAAAAAAGAAAAAAAGATAATGAAGAATTAAAAAATGGACTAAAATCTACTATATACTCATTAAATGGATTTAATAAAAATATTAATAATGAAAATTTAAAAATTGATGAAAATGATTTATATTCAAAAGATTTTGAAATCAAAAAATTAAATGATATAATAATAAAAATAGAAGAAGATAAAAAAAGACTAAGTGAAATAAATGAAAAAATGAAAAATCAAATTAATAATAAATTTGATAATAAAAGTGATTTATTATTAAAAGAAAAAGAAAATGAAAATCAACTTGAAAATTATATTAATGAAAATACTATATTAAAAAAAGAAATTGAGGAGAAAGAAAATAAAATTAATGATTTAAAAAAGAAAATAGAATTAATAGAAGATTCATTAAAAAAAGGTGAAACAGATTTATCAAAATTAAATATTAATCTAGATGAAATATTAAAAGAAAAAGAAGAAAAATTATCAAATGATGAAAATAATGAAAATGAAATAAGTTTACAATTGAAAAATGCATTAGAAGAAAATATAAAAATTGATAATGAAATAAATGAATTAACAAATAAATATGAAAATTTACTTCAAAATAAAGATGATGAAATTTCTAAATTACAAGTACAATTAGGTGAAGTACCACTTAATTCTTATCAGACTATTCAAGGATTAGAAGATATTAATTTTAGTAATTTGGATTTTGATTCAAATAGATTAATTAATGATATTGATATTGATATTTTAAATAATATTGAAAATAATGAAAAAGAAAAAAAAAATAGTAATGATAATATTATTACAAATAATAATTTAGATCAAGATTTAGAGAATAAAAACCAAAATATAAAAAATATTGATAATATAATAAATGAAAATAAGGGAAATTAAGTTTATTTAATTGTTTATATATAAAATATTTAATAAAGAATAGATTTTAATATATTATATTTTAAAAAAGTATTATTTAAAATTATATTCAAAATAAATATAAGTAAGATAATATAAACTATATTATTATATAAATAATATTTGTTCCATATATCTTTACTTTTTAATTTATATTATTTATTAAATTTTTAAGAAGTCTTATAAAAAAAGATAATATATTAATAAATATTTATAAAATTATAACAATCTATTTCTCAAACAATCATATTTCCAATTAAAAGACAATTCATTATCCTTTATTAAATTACTGATTAATTTTTACACCATCAAATATAATTATTTGAATCAAGTAAAATTTCATATAAATTTTTATCACATCTTAAATAAAATTCATTAAAATTCATTCTTCTATTACTATCTTTTTGTAATTTAGTCAAAACTGGAGTTAAAGCAGATAATATTTGATTATCAATAGATGATAATTTTATATTTTTTAAAGATATATAACCATCATTATCAGAATCTAATTTATTAAAAAGTTCTTTTATTTTTTCTTTTTTTAATTTTTCATTTTCACTTAATGTATAATTTTCATAAATTGGAATAATAGGAACATTAATTTTATTTTTATATAATAATTTCCCTGTTTTTAAATCTTTAACTTCTGATTCTTTTTTCATAATTCTATTAATTATTTTTTGTTCATCTGAAATGATATTATTTTGTTTGTTTATATTACTATTTTTTTTCATTATTTTAATTGAAATAAAATAAAATTTATAATAATTACAAATTTAACTTAATTAATATTTTAAATTATCTTAAATAAAAATCATTTAAATAACTATATCAATTCAACAAAAAAAATTGGTAAAAAATATATATTTCCCAAAAATAAAAAACACTATTTACTATAAAACAAAATATATAAAAAATAAAAATAAAAAAAATCAATAACAATATTTCACAAATAAAAAATAACTAGTAGTAGCATAATTTTTTTCATTATTATCTAAACATTCCTTAACATAAGATTTCAAATAACCTAATTTAACAAGTTCATTTAAAGCATCATCACAAATATCATTTTTTTTATCTTTTTCATTTTTATCATTATTATTATTATAATCAATATCATTATTAGGAATAAAATTTTTACTTTGTCCTTTACTATAAAAAGACATATTATTAAAAGGATAAGGACTAATATTATTAATAAATTTATTATCATTAGAATCAATTGAAATGACTACACCATTATCAATTTCTCCATTATTATTTAATTCATATAATCTATTTAATTCCTTTACTTTAACACTAAATTTAATTAAATGATTTTTCACAATTAATTCCTTATCATAATTATCAATTAAACTCAAAGTAATTTCATCATTTAATAAAAAAGATGAATTAAAAGGAGCTAAAATAATACTTTTTGTAATAATATTTTTATTTTCATTTTCTTCTTCTGTATCCAAATTTTTAATATTAAAATTTTCTATCATATCATCTTTATTTTTAATATCTCTATAGTCTACATTACTTTTAGCTAAAAGTACTTTTTCAGCATTAGTAAAAAGATTGTAAATATTAAAATTATTAACATCAACATCAATTAACCAAGGATGAGTTAAAATATCATTAATACTAATTCTTTTTTTAGGATCAACTTCTAAAATACATTTTAATAAATGATTAGCTTGATTAGAAATATCATTAATACTATTATAAATACCTTTCATAATCCCATTATTTAATTCTTTAATATCATTTCCTTTAAAAGGAACAGTACCACTTAACATAGCATATAAAACAACACCAGAAGACCAAACATCAACTCCAAAACCTTCATATCCTTTATTTTTTAATATTTCTGGTGCAATATATGTTGGAGTTCCGCATTGTTCAAACATTAAATCATTATTATTTATTATTTTTTTAGATACTCCAAAATCACATATTTTAATTTTATTATCTAAATCAATTAAAATATTATCTAATTTTATATCTCTATGTACAATTTTATTTTTATGTATAAATTGTATTCCTAATATTATTTGTTTAAAAATATATTTTGCAATTGGTTCTGTTAATTTACTTCTTTTTCTTATATATGAAAGTAAATCTCCTGCTGAAATATATTCCATAACAATACAAATATGATTTTTTGTTTCATATGTTTCATATATTTTTACTATATGTTCTGATGTTGATAATGTTTTCATTATTGATGTTTCTATTTGAATTTTTGATTTTTGTCTTTCTGTTATTATTTTATTTTTATTTATTGATTTAATTGCTACTAATCTTCCTGTTAAAACATGTAAACTTAAATTTACTTTTCCAAACGCACCTTTTCCTAATAAACGACCATATTTGTAAAATTTCATTTTTGTTGAAGGATATTTTTTATTTTTTATATAATATTCTTTTATATATGAAGATATTATTTCTTTGTCTTTTAAATATTTTGTATATTTTTCTTTTATTGTACTTTGATTTGAATCATTTGATTCATTTAAATTATTTTCTGATTTATTTATATCTAATATTGAATTTATATATTTTAATAAGATGTCTTCGTTATTTTCTGTTGTTTCTAAATCACTATCTGGAATTTTGATTTTTGGTTTTTTTTCTTTTTTTTGTTCTTTTTTTTCTATTGATGTTGATGTTGTTTTTTTGTCTTTTGAATTTTTTTTTTTTTCCTTTTGATTATTGATTTTTGTCTTTTTATTTATATTTAATTTTGAATAATTTTCTATTAAGTTTTTTGTTTCATTTTCACTTTTTCTCATTTCTTTTACATTTATTACATTATTTTTATATAAATTTGATTTTATAATTGAAATTTTACCTACAGAATTTTCACTATGACATATTTTATTTTTTTTATTTTTTTTTTTATATGAACATGAATTATTTAATACAAAACTTTCTAATATAGTATATTTTTTATCTTTTTTTTTATTTTTTGAAATAATAATTTCTTTTGAACTATTTTTAGATTGATCTTTAGAATTTGTTTTTGAATTTATTTTTGATTTATTATTATTACTTCTATTCCCATTCATAAAAGCTTTTTGATTAAAAGGTTTATTTTTTATTTTTTCATTTTTATTATTATTATTATTCTTTTTTTGTTTATTAATTCTTTGACTTAAAGGAGTATTATTATTATTATTAATATTATATTTAATTTGAATATTACTATTACTATAATTACGTTTATTTTTAATTGATATTTTCTCATTTGAATTCTTTCTTGAATTACTTTGTGTTGGATATGAAGTTTTACTATTAATTTGATTATTTAATTTATATTTTGAATATTTAATAGGTAAATTATTTTTATAAATGTAATTTAAAGTTGAATTAAATATTGAACTATTTTTCAAATGAGTTTGTAAAATTAAATGATTACCTTTATTTTGAATTGTATTATAAGTTGTTTTTATCATATTTTTATATTTCGATGAAGTTGAAGATAAATTTTTATATAATAAATGATTTTTATCTGAGACTGAAATTGATTTTTTATCATTATCATCAATTGAAGAATTTATTTTTTTTTGTTTGGATTTTTTTTTTTTAATTTTAGAATTAAAATCATGAATTATTTTATTTTTAGTTTTTATATTATAATTCGAATGAGGAATATAATTATTTAAACAACTAGATGTATTATTATGATTATAAGTATTATTTGTTAAATTAATACTGCTATTTATTAATGAATTCCCAGTTGTAATTGCTTTTTTTTCTTTTATTTTTATTATTTTTGTTTTGAGTAAATTATCAAAATTTTGTAAATTATCAAAATTTTTCTCATTTATTTTATGATTTAAATTTATATGAGTAATAAGATTTATTTTATTAAAACTTGAAAAAGGATTTTTTTTAATATTTGAATTTTTTGGTTTTTCTATATAAAATCTCTCTGGAGAATTTTTTGAAGTTTTATAATTTGATTGTTTTGGTTTTGATGTAAATATTGAATTTCGAAATAAACTTAATTTTCTATATTTTTCTTTTTCATTTGTATTATTTGGTTGTTTTAATTGTTTATATTTTATAATATTAAAATGGTTTTTTAAACCATAATTCATATTTGATAAAAATTTATTTAATTTTTATTTTTAATAAATGATTTTTTAAATAAAAAATAACTTTGAAATATATTCAATTAAATAAAAAAATTTTATTTTTTCTAGACTAAAAACATAATTTTTAATATTTATAATTATCTTCATTAAATTCTCTTCTCCATTGATTTAATTTTCTATTTTTAAGACCAATCATTAAATTCATATAATTTATAAATTCATTATCATTACTTCTTAAATAATTTCCATATTTTTCATTCGGATTAATTCTATTAATTTGATAATTTAATTTTGTATAATTATTATTATTATTTGGACAATTTTTTCCTTGATTTAAATTATAATAAGGATTATTATTATAATTTGGTTGATCAATAACATAATTTTTTTCTAATGAATATGAATACTGTTTAATATTTTCTTCAGATGGAAATTCTAAATTAGGATTATAATAATTAGGAATTTTTCTAAATTTAGTATTATTATTTTGAGAAATTTTTTCTTCTTCAATTTTATTTGATTTAAATTGGTTAGGAATATTATAATATATCATATTAACTTGAATTTTATCTTTTAAACTATTTTTAACTTCATCAATATCATTTAAAATTTTTTCAGTTTTTTCACTAAAATATCTCATTCTTGTTGGAGTTAAAAATGATTTATTTTCATCATTATTATAATTTCTCTTAGGTGAATTATAACTTTTATACTTATTATCATTTCTATTATAATTTCTTTGATTATTATAATTAACATTACTTTTATTATAATTAAAATTTCCATAATAATTATCATTATTTTTATTAGTATCAATATAATAATCATTAATCATTTGTGTTAAAGTACCAGACATTTTCCTTATCTTAAATTAAAAAAAAACCTACATTTAAAAAATTAATAAAATTAAATAAAAAAACAAATAAAAATAAATAAATAAACCAATAAAAAAAAAATAATTCATTTAAAAAAAAAAAGCCAAAAAAAAAAAAAATGTACATACAAATAACATTTCTCATTCTAACAATCAATATAATA
>JAEEGL014760917.1_pt1 | contig 10488 bp, 6 predicted proteins | sample 9134231 | NCBI WGS metagenome assembly JAEEGL01 (sample SAMN16246548, study PRJNA631951) | gut metagenome | biome: gut microbiome; feature: rumen; material: fiber-attached | host: Bos | place: Iran: Karaj | collected 2018-10 | reverse complement strand
GCATTACATTAAAAACCCGCGCACGTCGTCACGAGGTGGGTGTCCATAATTAACCATTAGGATCCTTAGGAACTCCGCTAAGTTTTCAACACAGATTAATGCTCCGAACTCCCGAAATGTTTCTTTAGTCGGTTTTAAACTCTAAACTTTCATATCTTCTAGACAATTATAATATAACACATTTTATTAAGAATATCTAGTGTTTTAACAAAAATATTTTACATTTGTCACTTATTTTGTAAAATATTTTTTAAATTAAGTGAAGCATTATAGACTAAATTCTTGTTAATTCGATACTTTTCACTTACCAGTTTAATTGCATCTTTCATAGTACAATTATGTTTTAACATCTCATCAATAATTAATGATTCTAAACTATACTCTTCTTTATTTTCAAAATTATCTTTCTTTTTCTCAATTAATAAAACATACTCTCCTAATTCACTATTAGGATTAACGCTTAATTCCTCTTGTACTTCATTAACCAATCCGTAATATTTTTTTTCAAATTTTTTTGTTAAATCATTACAAACCGATATATATGGATTATCTAAAATATCACGTACTTTATCAAGGGTTTTCATGAGGCGCTTTGGAGATTCATAGATTACTGCAATATTACTAGAATCATGTTTTATTTTTAAAAGATCTTCTTCCATTTTTTTATTTTCTCGATCTAAGAAACCATAAAATGTAAATGAAGTTGTATCCATACCACAAGTCATCAAACTCGTTATCACAGCACTAGCACCCGGAATAGCGATTACTTCAATATTATTTATAATCGCTTCATGAACTAAAATAGCACCCGGATCTGAAATACATGGACATCCTGCATCCGAAATTAATGCAATATTTAATCCTTTTTTTAATTCATCAATTAAATTATTACTCTTTCCTTTTTCATTAAATTTATGATAACTAACAAGTCTTTTATTAATGTTAAAGTGTTTTAATAAAACACTTGAGGTTCTAGTATCTTCACAAGCAATAATATCAACACTATTTAAAGTATCAATCGCTCTTTTTGTAATATCACTTAAATTACCAATAGGTGTTCCTACAACATACAATATTCCCATATTTTCCTCTTTCAATCTAATTATATCAAACAAAAAACAATTGTGTCAATTATACACTATAGTTGACATTTTTTTACAAAAAAAAGCCACTAGTTATTTCTAGCAGCTTTCTTTCTATCTTCAGCGTTAAGAATCTTTTTTCTTAATCTAAAACTTTGTGGAGTTACTTCAACAAGTTCATCTTTATTAATATAATCTAAACAAGTTTCCAAACTCATAACTCTTGGTCTTTTAAGAACAACAGTATGATCACTACCTGAAGCACGTGTATTAGTTAAATTCTTTCCTTTAACAACGTTAATAGCAATATCATTATCATGATTATGTTCACCAACTATCATACCTTCATATACTTCATCACCTGGTTCAATAAACATCGTTCCACGGTCTTCCAATTGTCCTAAAGAATATGCGGTTGCTTTTCCGTTTTCCATGGAAACTAAAACACCAAGCTTTCTTTCACCTACAGTTGTACCAGCAAGTGGTCGATATTCTTTATATGCATGATTTAAAATTCCATAACCTTTGGTTAATGTCATAAATTCAGTTGTAAAACCAATAAGTCCACGAGATGGAATAACATAATTTAATCTTGCTTGATTATCGTGATTAGTCATATTTTCCAAAATTCCTTCACGAGAGCCGAGTGTTTCAATAACACCACCTACATAATCTTGAGGTATATCCATTTGCAAATCTTCAAATGGTTCACATTTAACACCATCAATTTCTTTAATAATTACTTCTGGTTTAGATACTTGAAGTTCGAAGCCTTCTCTTCGCATATTTTCAATTAAAATTGATAAATGAAGTTCCCCACGACCTGATACAATAAAACTTTCTTGATCGTATGGTCTAACACGTAAACTTACATCACGTTCACATTCTTTCATTAATCTTTCTTCTATTTTTCTTACTGTTAATAATTTACCTTCACGACCTGCGAAAGGACTTGTATTAACCCCAAATGTCATTTGTAAAGTAGGTTCATCAATACGTAATGGTGGAAGAGCTTCTTCATGTCCTATTTCACAAACTGTTTCACCAACATTTATATCAGGAAGTCCAGCGATAGCGATGATATCTCCTGCATGTGCTTCTTCTATTTCGATTCGTTTAAGCCCTAAATATCCAAACATTTTTTGTACTCTAAATTGTTTAATTGAGCCATCAAGTCGCATACAGGAAGCCATTTGACCAGTTTTAACACTTCCTCTTTTAACAACACCAATACCAATTCTTCCAACAAAATCGTTATAGTCAAGTAACGCTGGTTGAAATAGAAGTGTTCCATCACTTACTTTAGGACTGGGAATATTTTCTATTATAGAATCTAATATATAATCCATTGTAGGCTCTTGTGTATTAATATCAGGATCCAAACTACTTGTTCCATTAATGGCACTAGCATAGACAACTGGAAAATCCAACTGTTCAATATCAGCACCTAAATCAATGAATAAATCCATTACTTCATCTATTACTTCTTTTGGACGTGCGGATTCCTTATCAATTTTATTTACCACAACAATCGGTGTTACATGGGCTGCTAGAGCTTTTTTTAATACAAATCGTGTTTGTGGCATAGTTCCTTCATAAGCATCAACAACCAAAAGTACACCATCAACCATATTCATAATACGCTCTACTTCCCCACCAAAATCAGCATGTCCAGGAGTATCAAGTATATTAATACGACAATCCTTATAGTTAATTGCTGTTGGTTTAGCAAGAATCGTTATTCCTCTTTCATGTTCTATATCATTACTATCCATTGAGCCAATAGTTTCGTTATCACGAAAAGTTCCACTCATTTCTAACATTTTATCAACTAATGTTGTTTTTCCATGGTCAACATGCGCAATTATAGCAATATTCCTTATATTATCCATTTTTCCACTTCCCTTTTTTAACTTTCCTAGTTTAGCATAAAATTTAATTAAAATCAACTATTTAAAAGAAAAAAGATTGCAAGCAATCTTTTATTATCTTGTTCTAGTTCCTCTTTCTATTACTTCTTTCTTAGTAAGGCTATTTGGGCAAATAATTACACCACATCCACCTTCTAAGCCTAATAAAACCATATTATCTTTATCCATCACCTTATTGCCAGTTACTTTAATAATATCTTCACTAACTCGAACAATTGTAAATGTTTCATTAAAATCTCTTAATCTACCATATCTTTCCCTTTCAACAAATGGATAGTTAGCACGGTGATTATGTTCACCAAATAAGTTTTTAGGTAAAGAATCAATTAAATATACACAGTTATTTTCTACAAAATCTCTTACATTAATTAATAATGTAACGTAATGTCCTGAATTACTTATTGAACCAAAAGGTCTTTGTAAATCTAATGTTCCTGCAGTCATATTATATAAAATAATATTTGTATCTGGATTAATACTATATATGTATTTAATCATATTAAGAACACACGGAATACCTTTTTTATCAAAGTTCATAATACCACATATATATGCATTATTATCATTGAAATAATTAGTTCTTACAGATGATAATATTGATTCTGCATTTTCTCCACCATTAATAATAGGAATATCAATACTATTTCTAATACCGTTCATTGTTACAAAACGACCATTTCCACTCAATAAAAATTCATTAACATTACGATAACTACTGCCAATAGCAATAACATCGGTTAATAATGATGATGCTGTATTTTTTGAATCAACATTAAATGCTAAAGATAATCCATTAGTAATAGATAATGGTCCACAACCACCAGAACTAATATTAGTTCCTTTATATTTAGTACCACTCCACATTTCATCCTTTTGCGAATAGCCATTAAAACTTCTTAATAAACTCTCAAACTTAGCATGTTCTTCCCTATCTTCTATTTCATCCATATCATAATAAATTGCTGATGTTTCAATCATATTTCCATTATCAGCTTTAGCTTTAAATTGGCCATGAACAAAAACAAAACCACATGCTAACAAAAGACTAATAAATCTTTTAGCATTAACAAATAAATTCTTAATTTTCATATAATCCCCCTGATTTCTCTTTAAATCGTTGCATATTATAACATATTTAAATAAAACTGTCAAATTTTGTAAATAAAGCATTCTGATTAAATCAGAATGCTTATTATTTAATTACAAGTATAAGATGAGCCTTGATAATTTGTATCCGTTATTTCAACTGTATTCTTTGATAAAATACATGATCTATCTGCTACAACACAATTTGATCCACTACAATTATTATTAGTTACTGCGACAATCACAAAATGAAGCTGAGCATTAGTCTCTGATAAAATATATTGTTTATCATCATCACCAAAATATGATAAGTTAAATCCAACACCATTGTAATAACCAACAGAGTTATAGTACCACTTATTAGTATTAAACTTACATTGTCCAGTGCTACTAGATGTTCCATTCCACTGATTATAAACAGAGCCCGGATCCCCAAAAACAGAAATCGCATTTGTTTGACATGGTTCTAATTTAGTTCCACCAGTAATTATTGCATTAAAATCAGAAGAACAGCCACTACCATTATCAAAGCAGAAATAAATTCTATTAATTGGTATATCGTTAGTATGTTCACTAGATAATCTTGGTCCAGTAATCTTAAAATAATATCTGTATGGTAAGTCTCTATTACTTGATTTTTTGAACTTGAACTCATTTATATATTTAATTAAACGAGCACCACTTATAGGTCCAGATCCTCCAATTGCATATCTAGCGCAACTTGAAGAACTTGCCTCAAAATTCGGTGTTCCTTCGAAAGTAGCTTTTACACTATATTCTCCAGCTGCCGTTGGCTTAGTCCCTATCGTTGCACCACTACAATTATTACTATTATAGTAGTCGTACCTAATCTCTACATTTGTCAAAGAATTATTTGTTACCTGCGATCTTACAGTAGCTTTTACATCTGGTGCAGATTGTCCACTCGTATAACTATATTCGATAGCATTAAGGGTGGTTGTTGTTTCTGCTTTTACTATTTTCCATTCTACATTACAACTACCATTAAAAGAATAGCCAGAATTTGCAACACAGGTTTGGTGATATGTTCCAACATTAACTGCACTAGTTATTCCACTAGCTGTTGAACCACTTGGACAAATAATTCCGCTTTGTTGTGATAGCGAATTATATTGTTTATCAGTTGGACTTTGTGGACAATTTAATGTTCCACCGGATTGTCCAGATTGTTTAAGAACTTTACAAGTCTCTGATATTATTATGCCAGTACTATTATCTTTACAGTAAATAATGTATGATGAATCTTTATCAGGTGATCCTTTAGCAGTATTAATTTCTTTGCCATCAGAACCTAATTCACCACGCTTATTTACCATTTTACCATTTGAACACGTTGCAATTTGCTGCATATTTCCATTATATGTTGGGTTAAGGCAGGTTATTTTCGCAGTTGTTTGACTATCAACTACCTCTATTCTACATGTATCAGTTTTATTATTATTTGTTTTTACAGTTATAGTAGCACTATTTCCTGCTTTACCGCTTTGTGCAGTTACACGACCATTACTAACAGTTAATACTGATGAATTACTTGAAGACCATGTTATCACTTTATTTGTAGCATTACTTGGAGATATCAAAGTAGTTAAAACTATTGTTTCCCCTGCCTTTATTGTGCTAGGACAATTTCTTATATCAATACTTTCTACTGCCACTGATGTGCTTGTTGTTCCAGAACAATTAACTGTATTACTTGTCGTTGTATTTATATAATATTCAAGTGCCCCATCTATATAATTAGTACTATCAGTTGGAACAATTTCATTATTATTATAATCATATTTTTGTACTCTCAGTTTATATAAATAACCATTAGGGGTTAAAGTAATAGGAGAATTATATTGATTATTAGGAATACATGTATTTCTAACATTAACATTTTGATAACAATATTTAACATATTTTACGCCAGAATCTTTCTCAATTGTAATTACTGCAGGCCTTGTAGAAATAATATTCTCACTTGTGGAATTACACACTTTAGCTGGCGTAACCTCGTTTGTATCTTTATTAATTCTTACTTTTATTAATGTAAACTTTTCGCTTGTATCATTACTACCATTATTGTTATTATCACCTTTAACTGTAACAACCACTTCTCTTTTTATCCCACTATCACTAGTTATAATTATTTTGGCAGTACCAGCTTCATGTGAATACAATGTCGTACTAACACCACTTTCAGTGCTTAGTGACACTACTCTGTAATTAGTTGATTCAAATTTTAACGTTTTATTACTAGCATCTGCAGGACTAACTGTTGGTGCTAAAACATAAGTTTTATCTTTATTCATTTCAATCGATGAACTAGTAAGTACAATGTCTTCAACATCAATTTTATTTGCTATTACTTCTACAGTTATTTTTCCTTCTACACCATCAATTGATTTAGCTGTGATTATTGATGCTCCTTCTTTAATTCCTGTAATTTCACCGTTATTTGAAACTGTTACATATTCTTTATCACTACTATTCCATTTCAAGTAGTGGTTAGTTGCACCATTAGGTTTTAATTCATATGATAAAGATTTAACTTCACCTTTTTCTATTTTATATACATCAGAAGAGAATATAATAGTCTCTGGAAGTAATTCCAATCCTGTATAATCTACTTCGCTAGACACAATAACATTTATAGTTGAGATGTATTTATCATTAATATTAGCAGTTATTTTCGCAACGCCCTCTCTTACCGAAATAACTTCACCATCCTCTGATAATTTTAAAATATCTTCATTATCACAACTAAATTCTTTACTTGTTATTTTAGCATTTGGTGGTGTTATTGATAAATCTTTGCCTAAATCATACTTATCACCAACACTCATTAATAAAGTTCTATTAGGAAATAAAGCTGTCATTAACTTAACATTTTCATCACCCTCAAAAACAACAATTTCAATGGTATCATTATACTCTTGGCCATTACTATCAACATACTTTGCAGTTATTGTAGAAGTACCAAAACCAATTGCACTTAAGCCACCATATGAATCAACAGTTATAGCCTCAGGATTACTACTTTCCCAAGATATAGCTGGATTCGAATTATTTGAAACAGTTACTTCCAAGGTATATGTTGTTGATATGGTCATTGACGTGATATCCGAATTAATTTTAAATTCAACATTACCTGTTGAGCTTGAACCTCTATTATTAAGAAGAGCCATAATAATCATAACAATAACTACCACTATTAAAATTATAATCCATTTTTTGTTATTTTCAAAAAAACTACCCGCACTGTTAGATGAACTTTCTTCATTATCAAAATCATTATTTTCCATCAATCTACACCCTATCTTTCATATTCTATACTTTAATAATATCATACCTTTTTTTTAAATTCAATCATATTTTTAAGTAGCAATATCGTTTCTTGCATATAGTGCATAATCATCATCACTTATTACTTTTTTGTAATTTAAAGAATCTATATTAAATAAATAATGTAATGAATCACTTTCATGTAATAATAAATAATCAAAATTGTATTTTTTAACAAATTCTCGATAATCTATTCTAAGTTTATCCACATCCACATATTCTTGAAAATAATCAAAATCACCATTATTACTCTTTAAAAATATTTCAGCACGAGGATCAATATAACAATAATAACCTCGCCATTCAAGATAACTACCATCTGCAAAATTATTATATATTTTAGTCTCTTTCTTATCAGTAACATGTTCATCAAGATATGAGACATATTTATCAAGTGTAGAAGAACCATCGTAATTAACACTCATAACACATAAAAAGCTAATAATTAATATTAATATACTATTGAAAATATAGTATTTTTTGGAGAAAATATTTTCTTTATATTTCTCTTTAAAAAGAATACAAGTAAGAGGAAACATTGTTGTAAAAACAAAAAACCAAAATGATTTTACTGCATCAAAAGCCATATATCCTGTTCCGATAAGGAAAAGAAAATGGCGTAAAGATAATTTTTCTCGATAAAAAGAATATAAAGTGACTATTATTATTATTACCATAATTATTACTTTCGAGTCAAGAGAATGAAAATTTGGAGAAAACAACTCCATAATATTATTATTTAATATTGAACTAGATCCATAAGAAGAAAATCCATAGATAATGGTTTTATATCCATAAGGATTGATAAATCCTGTTATAAGCATTAATCCAAATACCAAAAATATATCTTTTTTAGGATATCCCTGTTCATCAATACCACGATATTTTATTCTAAAAGAATTTATTAAATAAGGAGTTAAAATAATTAACAAAACAATAAAATATATACCATGCATATTAATCTGCATAAGACTTATTAGTGGTAAAAAATATAAATATTTTTTATTTCTTGTTTTTAGATATGACTCTAATAAATAAAGCATTATTGTCAAATTTAGAGTTGTAAAAATATGTGGTCTCGTACTAAAAAAGTATAAGTAATATAAAATCATCGTAAAAATAGTAATTATTAAAGATGAGCGTTTATTATTAGATACACGATAACACAATTTATAATAAAAATAAGTAATTAATTCCATAACAGTTACCATGATAGCTATAATACCATAAACACCAGTATAATGATAAACTAAATAATATAGTACGCCACTTCCCCAACTTTGATAAATAAAATCAATATCATGAATAACATTAATCGCTTTTATAGGAAAACCATTTTCTATAACATATCGTCCTTGATTAATAGTAAACCAAAAATCATTATCAAAGTTAAAAGAAAAAAATAAGCATAGAAAAGGTAATAATACTAATATCATAATAAATGGAAAACATATATTTTTATTTGATAAATGTAATCTATCTAGTATTTTTTTCATAATTATCTCCTATGTTAATATAATAATATTCAAATAATTGACGATGCTTTTTAGCAACTACATCTAATATCAATCCACACATAAATAATAATATTGATATTATAAGAATAACACCAGAAAATATTAGGGTTGGAAAACGCGGTACTAATCCTGTTTTAAAGTATTCAACAAAAACTGGTATCATTAACACCATTGATATAATAAAAAGAATTAAACTAAATAGTCCAAAAAAGAACATTGGTCTATATTCTTCAAACAATTTTCCTATAGTTTTTAAAACCTTAAATCCATCGCGCATCGTACTTAATTTAGAAACACTTCCATCTGGTCGATCTTTATAATCAACAGGTATTTCCTTGATAGATAAATTCTTATCGAGAGCATGAATAGTCATTTCTGTTTCTATTTCAAACCCTTTGGATAAAACAGGATAAGTCTTGACAAATGCATAACTAAAGGCCCTATATCCGGTCATAATATCATTAATGTGACTCTTAAACAACATATTTATTAATTTTCTTACTAAAACATTGCCAAAGCCATGAAATCTTCTTTTATTTTCTTGAAAATAAGTTGATGACAGTCTATCACCTATAACCATATCATATTTATCATCTAAAATATACTTACACATTTTTCTTGCACTTTTAGATGGATAAGTACTATCACCATCTACTATTAAATAACATTCTGCATCTATATCTTTAAACATTCTTCTAATTACATTACCTTTTCCTTGTTTATATTCACTACGAACAATAGCACCATTTTTTTTAGCAATTGCAATTGTTTTATCAGTAGAATTATTATCATAGACATAAATATCTGCTTCAGGTAAATCTTTTTTAAAATCGTTAATAACTTTACCTATTGTTGATTCTTCATTATAACATGGAATTATTACTGCTATTTTACTTCTCATATCTATCCTCATTTAGTTATATAAATTTGTATTATCAATTAATAATTCATTTTTATTATATTTAGTTAAAACTTTTAATACATCATCTTTATATTCAATGTTAATACCAATTAATATTTTTGACATACTATTCGGTAAAATACATATAGAATATTTATTAATAATAATATATTTAACAGTTTCCCATTTTAATTCATAATTTTCTTTTTCACTAGTATATTTAACACCATCATTATCAAAACTAATATATATTGAACCCTTATATTCTTGCATTTGTTTAATTTTTCTTGAAATTATAAAATAAGACATTCCAGTGAATAAAAATATAATTAAAAAAAGTATTATAATGTATGTTTCTACATTATATTTACATAACATTGTTGTTAAAATATAAACCGTTAAAGTAATCAATGCATATAATCCCAGTTTTAATATATCTTTACTCTGTCCACATATTTTTCTATGTGGTTTTTTACTAAGTATTCGATATTTTTGCATAACATATAAAACCTCATCATAAAACATTTTATTTCCACGTTCTTTTACTTCTATTTTCATAGCACTCTCCATAAAAATTATAACATATTTCTCTTTGATTTTAAAAAAATTAGACAATATTTCAT
>JAEEGL014163445.1_pt1 | contig 10488 bp, 10 predicted proteins | sample 9134231 | NCBI WGS metagenome assembly JAEEGL01 (sample SAMN16246548, study PRJNA631951) | gut metagenome | biome: gut microbiome; feature: rumen; material: fiber-attached | host: Bos | place: Iran: Karaj | collected 2018-10 | reverse complement strand
TGTTCAAATCGTGAGGATAACGTGATATACTATACATAGCGATAAATCCTTTCTATAAAATGTTTCGTTTATAATTACATTTTAGCAGATTTATCGCTTTATTTGTATATATGAGGTCTCACATCAATTGTAACACTACAATCATATTTTTACATTTTTAGCAAGACCTATGGAACAAATATATTTAATTTTTTATCAGTATTTTCTTTATTTGCACCATCTTTCATAAAAAACTAATTTTTTTCAGATTAAAATCTTTGTATTCTTAGAAAACATATATTTGATTTTTATTATAACATGTTGCTTCATGCATTATATTTGTTGATTACTTGCAGATCCGGTATTTTTCATGAATATAAATTACTGCATATCTATAAAATTATTACGAAAAATGAATGAAACACTTAATCTTTCCGGTTTTCATGATGGCTACTCTCTTCAGGGGGCTCGCCCTTTTATTCTTTATATGTGCCAATTCCTTTTAAAAACGGCCTTTTACGGCCGTTATATTTTTGTAATTACCATAATAAAATGGTATTTATTAGTCTGTTGGTACCTAAATGGTACCTAAAATATTAATCTTATATATTATCTAATATTATTTGTTATTTACGTGAGTAAAAGACCTAATATTAAATAACCAAGAAATCTTATTAATAATCTCATCATCAGTCAAATCTAACTCACTTAAAATTAAAATATAAAATAGTATTTCCATAAATTTTAAGTCTTTTGTATTAACTTCGTTAAATTCAATATCCATGTTTCCATGAGCCATGTCATTTCTTAATTTATTAATTCTTTCGGATATATCAGTAATCATTCTTTTAGTAATGTTTGTTCCATATATTGTTTTAATTGCTGAAAGCGAAACTGGATAATCATTAATTACATTTAATATATAAGTTGAAAATGGAATTTGAGGTTTAAGCAATGATTCAATAGTATTATTAAATTTAATCTTATTTTTTGATAATCCATTACATAATTCTATTTTATTATTATAAGCCATTTCTTTGATTCTACTCAAAAGCACATTATAATCATCGTTTCTAAATTTTTCCTTATCGTATTTCCAATTTATTATTCTTTCAAAGGCGATTAATATTCCTAACATTCGTGGTGGATTATAAACTTTAGATAATTTATATGATCCACAAATATGGCTTGTATAAATTTTACCTTCATCTAATAATTCATATAATTTTCCAATATTAGAAATATTCTCATATCTTATTAAGTGTTGTACATTTTTATAATTTGTTTCTTTTGTATATTCATCGCTAATATAATAATTTCCTATTATTTGTTTCTTTTTTTGACTATTATAAGTGTACACTTCAATAGAATCAAAGCCATTATTAGTTCGATAGGTTAGAACATCAATTACAAGTTTTTGAAGAAGAACAATTCTGTATAATTCGCTAATGTCTTTCATGTTATCTTCAAACTCGAGAGATATTTTTGACCATATTTCAAGATTGTTAGATACATCATAATTCTTTTTCCATGCCATGTCACCAAATACTTTAATTTTATTTTTATTATACTTAAATACTCCTAAATAAGTTCTTTCTTTTGAATTGATGTTCACAGTATAATTCTTGAAACATCCATTTTCTAATTCAAAATCATCATTAATATATTGTTTTGTATCATAAAAATAATTAATCTCTTGACTTAAAAAATTCAATCCTCTAATATCCTCTATACACTTTTCTCTATTATAAACATAAAGCCAATTTACTTTATATTTAAATATCCCATTACTTATCCATGGTGAATCTTGTACACATATTGTAATATTCTTTCCATCTAAACATTCACCATCTAAAATAATATCATTAATAAAACCTTTTTCATTTTTTTTAGTTATAGGATCAAGAATTGTGTTTACTTGATATGTAATTAATTTTTCAGGATTACAGGGAATTAATTGTATTTCATAGTCTTCTATTATAAAAACATGTTTTTCACTTCTATAAATAATATAACCTGTTAACTTATCAACATTCATGTTTCCACCTCGATTACATTATATCAGGTAATGTAGTTTTTATCAAAAGTCATTTATTTATATAACTTGACTTTTATTTTTAAACGAGTGATAAATATAACGATTTGAAGGAGGAGGAAATGAACATAAACACTGTAGTTTTAGTCGGTAAATTTGAGTGTATTGATAAAATTGAAGATGAATTCTCTATTTTAAACATAAACATAGGTGATGATGAAGGAGATGTAATCGTTCCTATTTATCTTAATAATTCAATTGCTAGTCAAATAAAAGAGAATTGCAATGCTGGATCAGTAATTGGTATTAAGGGCAAAACTTACATTAAAAATAACAATGTTTGTATTATTGCTACCAAAATATCTTTACTCGTAAATGCTAATAAATAATTGTATAATAATTACAAAACAAAAGAGTCATTATTTTCTGACTCTTATTTTTATATTATATGTAAATTGTAAAACTCAGTATTTATAAGTTTATCACGTTCTAAAGCATCCATTTTATTATCTTTTAATTTCAAATCAGCACTTGTTCTAATTTCATCTTCTTCTACTGTAATAAGATCAACAGTTTGAACATGCTTGACATAATCTGTTAATTCAATTAAAAAATCTGGATCATCCTTTTGCTCTTTTACCTTACTTTTTAATAATGAAAGTACTTTTTTGTTTGATGGATTATGATCAAAGTGAAAATACTTACCACTATTTTTTCTATTTACAACACCTTTTGCATTATTAAAAAATAAACCACGATACTTGTCATATATAATTTTCTTAGGAATTGTAATATCTTTTTCATTTTTAATTATGTTTTTTTTATCTTCTTCTGATATTAAATTGAGAAGTAACTTATATGCTTTTTTACTTATTCTATAATTTAAAAAATCATCACTCAATTGTGTCCAAGTTGAGCATAAAGTGGAATTGCCACCACCACCAGCCATTAGTTTTGCATTAAAATTTGCATCTTCATAATCTACTGAAAAAATCTGATAGAAAAGTAAAGCAGTATCATTAATCCATTCATCACTTATCTTCTTTTTCATTAATTACACCTCAAAATACACATTTTTAATTCTGATCCAATATTTCACTATAGTATTCTTTTAATTCGCTTTTGTCGGCAATTATTTTAACGTGAATTGCTATTGTAGGCTTTAATTGTCTAACATCTTCTAAACTGAAAAGATATCTATCATCTTCTTGGTCAACTTTTTCTATTGTTACAAATAAAAGATTATTTATTTTTTTACCTGTAATATCTCCACCAGTTCCTCTTCCTATTCTATTTTGCATTTTTTCAACAGGAACTGAAGCCTTATTATTAATAATATCTCCACCTATATTAATTATTGAATTATTCAAAAATATAGGGGTGAAAACTTTACCAGGATTTTTACCTGCTGGTCTAATCTCAGATCCATCTGTAGAAATAATATCAAGGTTATCTGTTCCATCAACACAATCTATTGTGATTGCTAATAATTCATTATCTTTGTCTAAAGTTACAAGAGTATCAATACCAAGGTTTGTAAAATAACTTCTCAAGATTTCTCTTTTTGTTTCCTCATCAAAGTCATTATAATTAACATTAGTGCATTCTGGACTATATCGTGAAAAAATATCTGTTTCCTCATTAAATTGATTAATTAAAGGAATGTATTCTGGATTATCTCTAAGGAAATCATTGTCCATGAGCAATTTTCCATTTTCATCATATTGCTTAATATCCCTCTCGCCTGCACGAGCAAGTCTATCCTTAAACTCCAATTTAACAATGTGATTGTTCAAAAACAAGTCAGCATCATATGATGTAGGATTACCATATTGAATTAAGAAATTTTCATAATTATTTGGATCATAATAAATATATCTACATAACAAAGTATTTTCTTCTGCTCTTAAATATGGTAAAACATTTGCTGGTAATTCTCTTATATAACTATGAAAAGAATCGACAAAGCAAGATAAATTGTACATATTAGCAATTGTCTGTGCTAATACACATTCTATAATTGTTCCTGGTTGTAAAGCACTTTTTGAGTTAAATTGTCGCTCAATTTCAGCATATACACCTTTTACTTTTTTTATTTTTCTGGTTATTGTTGGATTTATCCTTAAAAAATCATCAAATGTTTCAACGTTTTTATAATTATCCTTATAAAACTTTTCAATTTGTTTAACTTCTTCATCAGTTAATACTGTTTTATTATCTTTTAAATATACATCCCCTAAGAATTCGATTAAAGTTTCATTATTCATTATCATCAAACTCCTTATTACTAAATAGTGAGCTGCTATGTATTTTGTCAAAAATACCAGTAGACTCGTTAATTCCTAATGCATCAAAGAATATTTTATTTATTCTGTTTCTATATTCGATTGGAAATTTTATATTTTCCTGACTTTTACCAGCATTCATTTTGTATACTAAATATTTTTCTTCACACTTTTGCATTTCAGTTGCTATGTTGTCAATTTCCTTTTTTTGTTGGTCAGTCAATCTGTTATAAAATATTGGTATACTATTAACAATAGTTAATGGACAATTAATTCCACCATCATATAATCTCCAGTACCAATATGCAAATGTAGAATTAAGCATACAATATACATAATTGTATTTTTCTTTATCCTTAACACATATGACTCTTTTGCCATCACGTTTTAAATTTTTCTTTGATCCTACAGTAAAGTATCGACAAGTTGTAGGTAAATATATTTTTTCACCAATATTAGGATTAATAATACTTCCAAGTTTATCATCTGAATTTGTTTCCCAACAATCTAAAATCTTTAATAAATCTTTATGGCACTTATAAAATGCTTTTGTATGAGAATTAATAACTTGATATCTATCATTTATTAACTTTAATAAAAAATCATTATTTAACATTTTATTTCGTTCTTCTGTCTTAAATCTTATTAGTGGACTGATTCTGAAGCCATTAATATTTTCAACATTTTCGACAACTGTAATTGCTGCTCTAACTGAATTACCAGTATTACTATTAAAAACCCCATGTTTTCTTCCATTAAAAATATTACCTGGAACATTATCAAATGAAACTATAAATCCATTATAATTATTCATAATTTGCCTTAGTGAATAAAATTTACCACTACCTATAAAACTATATGGTGTTATTATCACTGAAGCAACACTTTGTGTAATAATCTTTTCTATAAATGCAGAATATAATTCCTTTGAATCACTTATAACTTTGGTTATTTTCCAATTTTCACCATATTCTTTTATTTTAAAATATGGTGGATTAGATATTACTCTACAATTCTTTGGTAATTTAATATTTTCATCTAAAAAATCACAATGCTTTGCTTTTATTTTGTTCAATAACTCTTTTCCATACTTTATTGCAATTGAATATTTACATATATTTAGTGCTGTTTCATCCAAATCATATAAATATAAACATCCATTATTTATCAACCTTATTGTTTCATCGATTCCAATGCACTCTAAGTATGACAATATTAAATTGCCACAACCACAACCAACATCGCATATTTTTTCACCTTTTAAGTTTATCATCCATTTAGACATTAATATCGAAACATCTTTTGGAGTATAATATTTTCCCATTTCTTTTTTATTGATCTTATTAACATGCTCAAGTCCTATTTCATATAACTCTCCAAAATTATCTACTACAAATATATCTGATTCAAGCGTTTTATTCAATGTTTTAGATAGTATTGAATGCCATGTTTTAGTTAGACCATTTTTATCAATATCATTAAAATAATTGCTCATTTCATATTTAGCCATACCAATACCATCCTTTCTATTATCATTATATCATATTTTCACTATTTTTTTATATTTTACATTATTTTAATTAAAAAAATATAATAAACTTGTATTATTTTCATTTTAGAGTGATATATACTACACGGAGGTGTTTATGTTAAGAAAATCTACTGACGAAGATATTAGCGATGAAGAATGTGAAAGAATAATTAATCCTTTTTATGATAGCTATCACACTTTTATTGAAGAATATGTTATGCCTGAGGTTATTGCATATTATCTGGCTAATTCTTTTTATCGTAATGCTATGTGGGAAGCAACATTCTTGCAGCATTTTAATTCTGCTTCTGATATGTTTAATCTAATAAGTGAAAACTACGAGAAAACTAAAGCAGAAGTTATTAAATTGCTTCGACTAAAGTACGCATTAGAAATAATTAATGAAGATCCTTTAGACTTCAAAAGAATTGAATATCCAATGTGATGTTCTTTTTTTATTTCTTTCTCTATGTCTTTACTCTATACTCTTATATCTATACTCTATCTCTTATCGGACAAATTTAGGACATTGTCCTCTTAATGTCCTTTAAACGTCCTAACTTACTATTGGAAATTGTCCAATTCAAGTCCAATTTAATTCCAATTGTTTTCCAATTTATGTCCAATTATTTTCCAAAAAACTCACGTAAAACTTATAATTGTGTGTATTTAGGTGGCAGGTCGGTGTTGAAAAAGTATCATTTTATATTGAACTACCACCGGGGGGGATGTTACATTGTAACAAAAATGTAATCACAATGTAATCACATTGTAACCAAATTATAATTCTCCATTTCTAATTTCAAGAATTCCTCTCATATATCCTACTGATTTCTTGTCTTTTCTTGATGCTTCATCTAAAGCATATTTCACTTCTTCTTGGCCATAAACTTCTAATAAAAGTTCAAGAGTTTTTACTTCCTCACTACCAAGACTTCGGCCAAATCTTTCCTCAGTTTTTTTAACAAATGAGCAATATAAATTATAACCAGAAGTTCTATCATCTAAATCTACTTCTAAATTCTTTATATCTAATATCTTATCTCTTTCTTCTATATCTATATCTGGTGGACATGAAGGAGGACATGGAGCACTATCATCTTCATTCATTAGTTGTCTTGCCCTTTGATCCTCTTTGCTTCTTGCACCACTTGTTTTTTCTACAAGCTTTATTCCTGCTGGTATATAATAAAATTCGCCTCTTATTTCAATGAATTTAAATTTAATCAAAACATCCAAATGCTTTTTAAATTCTTTTTCATCTACTCCTATTTTATTGGCTAGTTCTTTACCGGAATATGGAATTCTATCATCTCCAAGTTTTTTCTCTAAATATCCTTTTTTATTAATTGTTAAAAAGATTAGTTGTAGATAAATTATTAATGTTTTACTTCCTGAATCAGTTTGCTTTAAATATTCTACAGCATCTTCTTGAAAAAAATCATTATATAGTTTATAAAAATAATACTTTGAATCTTTATTGTATATTGCCATATTTAGAAACCTCTTTTAAATAGTTAATGTCTATATTAAAATACTTTAATACTTCAACCATAGGCACTAAACCTCTATTACGAACTTTAGAATCATCCCCATATAATGATATAGCTATTTCACTTCTAATAGCATGGGCTTTATTTCTTCCTACACTACCAATTTTCATGATATCTGTAGCAGATGCCCATTGACTTGATACTACTTGTAATAATTGTTCAGCTGTTAGTTTATCACTATTCATTTTTATCACTCTCCTTATCATCTAATAGTGTTTAAGCTTTGCTAGACTTCTAATTACAAAATGTTTTGAAAACAATCATAAATAGTCACCCTCTCTCTATCATCGATAAGTCTATTTTACATTTAAAATGGAATCTTGTAAATGGTTTTGATATAATTTTAGTTATTTTTTACATTTTAAATGTAATTTTAGTTGACTTTAATAAAAAATAGGTGTAAATTGGTATTAGAGGTGAATAGTATGGAAATTAATACTAAAAATCAGTTTTCTAAAAACCTAGCATTCTTTATGAAATTGAAAGGTGTAGATAGAAATACTTTATCAAAAGACTTAAATATTAAATATACAACTATATGTGAATGGCTTAAAGGTAATACAATGCCTAGAGCTGATAAAATGGATGTAGTTGCTAAATATTTTGATATTGATCCATCTGATTTAGTTAAAAAACCAGACGAATTGGTTGATAATTACTTCTGCCCTATTATTGATTATGTTCCAAAAGATATGACAATTGATGAAGCATTGAAAACACATATTATTACTGGGACACCTGTTCTTAAAAAGAACCCTAATCAATTTTTGATAGGTATAGTTAAAAACTTTAACGGTGGAGATGAGCCATTATTCGCTCCTGGCAATGTTTTGATTTTTGATAGAAATGTGAGCCAAATAAATGAAGATGACATTTTATATATAAAAAGAAATAATCATCATGGAGAAATTGTAATAAACACACCTGATAATAAAAATATCTTGTTCTTGGTTGTTTATAGTAATGATGAAGATATAAATAAACAAGTTATATTAAAATATACAAAGGATTCAAATGATATTGAAGTATTAGGAAAATTAGTTGGAATATTTAATCCTATGCCAAAGCTTAAGATTAAGAAATAAAAAAAAGACCTACTGCGCCAACAGTAAGTCAAATTGGATAACCGCAAAGTCTAGCAAACTTTAAACACTATTAGATAATAATGTAATTGGGTTCCCTTTTACATTATATCACTTTATTGAATTTTTCACAAGAAAGGGACGATATAATGCCTGTTTATAAAGCTAAAGATAAAACTAAAGATGGTCGTGCTTGGTTCTTTATGGTAAGATATCAAGATATGGACGGAAGAAACGATCGATATAAGTCAGGAAAATTTGCTACTAAAAAAGAAGCAGAAGATGCCGAACTTGAATTCAGGTTAAAAATCCATAGACATGAAAATATGGATAATATAACTTTAGATGAGATGATTGATATTTTTATTGAAAACAGGACTACTACTATTGAAGTTAAGCCTACCACTTTATATAATTATGGAAATAAAAAATCCTATTTAAAAAGTTTATTAAATATCAAATTAAAAGATTTTAATATAAATCATTACGATAATTGGAAAAAGCAAATGAATGAAACAAATATCTCAACACGATATAAAAACGATATCTTAAAGTTTTTAAAATCTGTTTTGAATTTTGCAATGACATGGTATGATTTTAATTTGAATAAGGTATACTCAAAAATGACTAAGTTTAGTAGTGCTTCTGATATACCAAAAGAAATGATGTATTTTACTTATGAGCAATGGAAGCAATTTATTTCTGTTGAAACTAATTTACAAAGTAAAGTTATGTTTGAAATACTCTACTACTGTGGTTTAAGAAAAGGAGAACTTAGAGGGTTAACCTGGAAAAACATTGATCTTGTAAATAAAACACTATCTGTTAAAAAACAAATTACTGATCGTGGTGGTACTGTTAAAGACTTCCAATTCTCAACGCCAAAAACAAAAAGTAGTATAAGAACACTACCACTTAATAAAGTGCTCTTAAATGACCTTAAAATGCTCAAAGAACAAGTATCTAAAGAACATGGATTCAATGATGATTACTTTGTAATTGGCGATGCATTTCCTATTTCAAGTAATACTATATCATCAAGAAAGAATCGCAATTGTGAATTAGCAGGTGTGCCACAAATAAGAATACATGACTTCAGACATTCTTGTGCTTCATTACTTGTTAATAATGGGGCTAATATAACGGTAGTTGCTAAATATCTAGGACATACTAAAATTGAAGAAACATTAAACACTTATACACATTTATTCAGCTCTGCTTTAAATGAAGTTGTAAATTTAATTGACGAATTAGAATAAAAAAGTTAGGATTTCTCCTAGCTATTTTTTATCTATATGATCCTCTAACAACATCAATCTTTTTCTTATTTTGCTCAACAAATGTATCAGCCCATTCTTCAAAATCACCGACATCTATTTTTCCAACAAATTCTAAATTATAATCTTGAACATTTCTTGGATCTGCATCATACATCATAATGCTATTATCGATAGTAATATACCATCTTCCATGTGCAAAGCTATTTCTAATTTTTTCTACACTATAGTCTATACCGCCAATATTAATTGTTTCTTCTTTACAGCAGTGTGTGATTACCGAATCAATATACGTAATAATAGGAATTCCTGCTGTCATTTCTCCATCTAATAAATCTTTGAAAAATCTTAAATTATCAACTGGCTTTCTCTTATTTATTAATTCAAAAGTTTCTTGATCAAAGCTGTCATTAGGATTAAACGGATTATTTCCTCGTAAAATTCCATGTACATTTTTTAATATACTATTTTGAGTTTCATTTACATCTTCCATAAATCTTTCACAGAATAATATTTGATTGTCTAATATCCAATCCTTTAATAAAGGAACAGGTATAACTTTTATCAAGAAATAAAACATTACATTATTAATATCTTGCTCTAAAAATTCAGGATTTTGTTTTCTATAACGTTGTATGTATGATTCTAACTTTTTCTTTTGTTCTACTGTTAAATCAAACTTTACTGGTGCACTTATAGAAGATGATAAGTTTTCAAACATCTCACTTCTTTGTCCTATTTCTTCA
>JAEEGL013535143.1_pt1 | contig 10488 bp, 7 predicted proteins | sample 9134231 | NCBI WGS metagenome assembly JAEEGL01 (sample SAMN16246548, study PRJNA631951) | gut metagenome | biome: gut microbiome; feature: rumen; material: fiber-attached | host: Bos | place: Iran: Karaj | collected 2018-10 | reverse complement strand
GGGACCTGGGGCCGGCTGCACCTGAATATCAGGCATGACAGCAGCACAGCTGTGATCTTATACATCCTGGCGGGCAATGACCGGGTGTTCAGTCTGGACGGAGAGGAGACGATCCTGGAGGAGTGTCTGCTGGATCCTTCGATCCCTGTCAGGCGGAAGATCCGCTTTCTCAAGGAACTGGGGGCTATCCGCAGCGCCAATCACGAGGATATCGCCCTGTACAGCCTCAGCGGCCGTTATCTCTATATCGCCGTGGAGATCGTCGGTGACAAGGACGCGTCGGTGGCGGATTTCTGCGTCTATACACAGGGAGACAACTTTGAGCAGACGTTTCCGGAGATCTATCGGGAAAGAAACGGGTTCTTCCACCGCTATATGTCGATCTATTCCACGATCTACAACGATTTCCAGGATAAGATCGATGAGCTGCCGAAGCTCCTCGACATCGATACCTGCCCCGCGGAGCTCCTGCCGCTGTATGGTTCCTGGCTGGGGATCGATCTGACGGGAGGTTTCCTGCCTGACGATATCTGCCGTTCGCTCGTCAAGGAAGGATATCAGCTCAGCCGCCGCAAGGGGACCAAGTGGGCACTGGCCAGGATCATCGAGATCGTGCTCGGGTGCGAGGTGGATATCCTTGAGCACAATACCATGCGCGGGTATCTGCTGTCCGACGGTGCGCAGATCCCCGAAAATCTGCGCGGAGGCGGTATCTATGACGTGTCGATCCTCGTACACGGCAAGATCAAGGAGACGCTCAGGCACCAGCTGATGTTCCTGCTGGATCAGTTCAAACCGGTGCGCACCAGGATCCGTCTGGTACAGCTCTCCGATACTGCCGTGGCCGACGGCAACACCTATCTGGATATGAACGCTACGATCCCGCTCGCGCAGAGGCCGCAGCTCGATTCGGAATCCGTGGTGGGAGATGTACTGACACTGGAGTAAAACCGAACTTCTTTGTGACATTTTTGTACGATATGTGCTATAATATTTCAGTATGTGCTATCTTCACAAAAGAAGAAAGGATGGATAAGACATGACGATCACGGAAGTAAAAGAGGGTGAGGAGCTGCGCCTTGCGGTGGAGGGCCGCGTAGACACCAACACAAGCCCCGAGCTGCAGGACAGGATCCTGAAGTCGTTTCAGAAGGCGTCTAATCTGACGCTCGATCTCGAGAAGACGGCGTATATCTCATCCGCCGGCCTCAGAGCACTGCTGCTGGGTCACAAGACAGCGCGCTCCAAGGGCGGTTCGCTCGCGATCACCAACGTGACGGACGCTGTTATGGAAATCTTTGAAGTTACGGGATTCGCGGATATTCTGGATATCCGTCACTGATGATCCGGTTTTCGGACGTCGAAAAACGCTATTCTGAAGACGAACCGCCGGTACTTGAGGGATTTACCGAAAAGATCGAGGACGGTGAATTTATCATTCTGACCGGCAGGAGCGGTGTCGGAAAGACGACGGTCCTGCGGCTTCTCCTCAGGGAGATCCTGCCGGACAAAGGGAGCATCGAAGTGGATCACAGAGAGCTCACGAAGATGCCCGCGTCCGAGGTTCCGATCTATCGACGAAAGATCGGTGTGATCTTTCAGGATTTCCGTCTCATGCAGGAGCGCTCCGTCTACGACAATCTCGACATTGCCCGCATGGTGGTGGGATGGAGCGCCAAAGAGACCGAGAGACGGATCATGAATGTTCTCAGGTTTCTTTCGATCGACCGGCTTCACAAGCGGATGCCCGCGGAACTCTCCGGAGGCGAACAGCAAAAGGTCTGTCTCGCGAGGGCGATCCTCAACGATCCGACGCTGGTGCTAGCGGATGAGCCGACGGGCAACCTGGATCCGGCGGCCTCGCGGGAGCTGATCCGGCTGCTGGAACTGATCCACAGGCAGGGAACGACGGTCATCATGGCGACGCACAATACGGAACTCCTGGAGGAGGAGCTCACCTGCCGCGTCATAAACCTTGATGAACGGCTTCACACGAAACAGCCTGTCCGGGATGATACACAGGGGATGAACAATGAGTAAATTCAAGGTAGTACTGGTACTGGCAGCAATGCTGCTGTTCGCGTCAACGGTCTGGGGATATCTCCAATCGTTTCCTTCCACCCTTTTGGGAGCACTCTTTTTTCTACATTCCTTCTGTCTGATCCTGCTCGCGTATTTATACAGCATGGAACGCAACGACTACACAGGCATGGAGGAGCTTCAGCAGGAACTCGCCGTCCTCCGTTCCCAGTCCGAAACGGAAAAAGTCACCCTTGAGCGCGCCGTTGAGGCGAGCGAAAAGGAACTCGCAAACTCCCGCGAGGAGCTGCAGCACCTTCGCGAGACGCTTTCGCAGAGAGAGCAGCGCGTGGATGAGCTGACGGATCGGGTCACGAACGCCAAAGCGAAGATCGACGAGATGCAGACGGATATCAATGATTTCCTGCCGCCGGTCGATGAAGCGCCGGTCCTGACGGATATCATCAAACTGGCGCGCGAGTCGGCTGAGGAGCTCGATTCCTGCGCGAGAAAATCCGGCGTGAACATCCGCATCTCGGCGGCGCAGGAATCCCTGTACGTCAAGGTGCAGCCGGTGCGGATCCGCATCATGTTCCGCAATATCATTGACAATTCGATCAAGTACATGAACCGCGCAGGTTCTCTCGTGATCACGATCTCCGCCATCGAGGATGACATCTTCATCGTCCTCAAGGACACCGGCGAGGGTCTGGCAGAGGATGAGACAAAGCACATCGTCGAACTCAATTTCCAGGGCTCCAACCGCATCAGCGGCAACGGTCTGGGTCTGACACAGGCCAAGGCGATCGTGGATTATTACGGCGGCACGATCTACGGTAAATCCTCACCCGGCAAGGGCATGGGGATCTACATCCAGCTGCCGATGACAAAGACCGGAGAAAAGGCCGCGGAGGCATCTGGAGAAGCATCTGCCCCTGCGTCTGAGGAGGTGTCCGAATGAAACGCGGCTCCAACATCCTGCTGCTGATGATCGTCCTCTATGTGGCTGTCACGGGGGTCCTGGTGTTTTTTATGAACCGTCAGGGCGCTTCGGTCAAACCGACGCCGCAGCCGGCTGCGGAGGCCGCATCGACTGCCGACCTCACGGAGCTGATCAAGGGAGATGCTTCCGGCGGTCAGGAGACGGTACCGGAACAGACGGTGATCATCCAGGAGCCCGAGCCGGACGCAGAACCGGAATCCGGGGCCGAAGCGGATACGGGAATCGAACTGTCTGACTCAGGGGAGCATTTCTACAGGTTTACCGCAAGTCATTCCACCATGGGACTGCGCGTGCGCAAGACCCCTTCGATGAAAGGGGATATCCTCGACAGGATCATGCCGGGTGCGACCGGATATGTGATCGAGCGCGGAGATACCTGGTCTGAGATCATCACCGAAAACGGCAAGAGCAGAGGCTACAGCTTTAACGAATATCTCACCTTCGAGGAGATCTCCGAGGTCGACTACAAACAGGGACTGGCGGACGCACTCGGAAAAGCGGCTGACGCGCTGCAGACGGAGTGACATCATGCGTATCGACGATCGTCTGGTCAAGCAGAATCAGGAGCTGCTCAAGAAAAAGAAGAAGCGGCAGCAGGACGACGACGAAGAGACCCTGACGTATGCGACGCGCCCCAAATTCAGGGATCTGAACAAGGAAAAGGGCAAGTTCGAGGGCGGCTTCGGAGGGATCAATTCTACAGAGAGCATATTTGACCGCACAGCGATATTTCGGACCGATACTCCGGGGACGGGAGTATAAGAGGATTAACCATGGCGGGAAAAAGCAAGAGTGAAGACAGTGTTGTTGTGACACCCTTTAAGGATTACGGCGAGTACATGGATCACGTCTTCTACGTCGTGAACCTCGCGCTGGACAGTTATCTGGCCTCCATGAAGATCGTCTACGCCGCCGGCAACGGCGGATATAAAAATGTTCTCTACCCCGATCTGGAGATCGCCGGGGACGTCTGTAAGGAAAAACTCGAGCAGTTCAAGCTCCGCAGCGCGAGCAGCGGAGCGGACGGTGGCGCCGCGGAAGAGGAGGAAGCCGCAGAGGAGGATTCTCTGTTCGGCGACATGGACGCGGAGCTACTCGAGCTGCTGGGCGGCTTCGGCGGAGACGTCGAAGAGGATACTTCGACTACGCCGCAGGCGGCAGCGGAATCCTCCGGCGGCGGATCTTCCGAGGGCATGGGACTGGAGGAGCTGCTGAAAAACACCCAGGAGAGAGCCCGGGCCACGGTTGCCGCCGGCACTCCCCTTCCTTTCTTTGAACTGACCGACAAGCTCGAATTCGAGCCCTTTACCGTGTTCTGCTACGCGTGCGGGATCCTGTCCTCGACGCAGACGGACTACTCCGGTGTCTTTCAGATCGTCAACGAAAACGGCGGCCTGTCCGCGCCAACCATTGAATCCGCAGCAAAGCTCTACTTCGGTGACAGATTCTCGATCACCGCGGCATACGGCGACATGTCCGCCTGCCTTGAACAGCTCCTCCCGATCCTCAGGCTTGATGTCCGGGAGAGCATGCCGTTTTCTACAGTCATCTCCCCCGACAAGCGCGTCATCGACTTCCTGTTCGGCCGGCATCCGCTCAGGCCCGATGAAAACTATGACCGCTTCTTTGCCATCCTCGCCAACGACGAGGAACTGGATCCCATCATGGCAAACGCCGCTGTGCTCGATGCCATGGAGATCGCCTACGCCGAGGGGACCCGGATCTTTTACTACTACGGCGACGAGGGGAGCGGACGCAAGTTCTTTGTGCGCAATTTCTGTGCCAAGAATTCGCTGCGCGCCATCACGATCAACTGCAAAAAGCTCTTTGAATATGATTTCCAGTTTGTCAGCCGCGCGCTGTGGGCGGTCACGCGTGAGTGTATCCTGACCAACGCCTGCTGCTGTCTGACGGATCTGCAGTACCGCGACGAGGAAAAGGAAAAGTTCTTCGGCTACATGGATCTGGCGTTTGCCAAGCTGACCGAAAAGAACATCACCGTGTTCGCCATGTCCAAGCTAAATATCTCGATGAAGGAGATCACCAAGGAGGTCTTCGCCGAGTTTGAACTGCCGACCCCCAGCACCACGGAACGTTTTGAATGCTGGAAGTATTTCGCGCAGAAATACCAGTTCGACGAGGATGTGGATCTGCTGGAAATGTCCACCAAGTTCGTTTTTACGGCCGGCAAGATCAAGGACGCCCTCAAGGAGGCGAGGAACCTCTCCCTCATGGACAAGGAGACCGTGATCTCGAGAAAGAACCTCTTCAAGGGCTGCAACCGGCAGATGTCCTCCGAGCTTTCACAGAAGGCCACCAGAGTGGAGGCAAAGTTCGGCTTCGACGACATCGTCATGAACCCCAGCCAGCGGGAGACCATCACACACGCCATCGAGCAGATGAACTTCAAGAAGCAGGTCTACGAGACATGGAACTACACCAAGAAGTACCCGTACGGCAGAGGCCTTACCGTGCTGCTCTTCGGTGCACCCGGTACCGGTAAATCCATGATGGCGCAGGTTCTGGCGCATGAGCTGAACCTCGAACTCTACCGTGTCGATATCTCCAAGGTCGTCGACAAGTACGTCGGTGAGACAGAAAAATCGCTGTCCATGATCTTCCGCGAGGCCAAGAAGTGTAACGTCGTCCTGTTCTTCGACGAGTGCGATACGATCTTCGCGAAGCGCTCGGACGACGGCGGCTCCAACCAGGCATCGGCCAACAACAAGACGGCCCTGCTGCTGCAGGAAATGGAAGCTTACGACGGCGTCTGCGTGCTGGCCACGAACTACAAGCACAACATCGACCCGGCTTTCTTCCGAAGAATGAAATACATCGTCGAGTTCCAGTTCCCCAACGCGGATACCCGCGAGATGCTCTGGAGGACGACGATCCCCAAGACCACGCCGCTTGATGAGGACGTGGACATTCGGTATCTTGCGGAGAAATACGAGTTTGCCGGCGGTAATATCAAGAACTGCATCCTGAACGCGGCGTTCCTCGCCGCGGCCGACCCGACCGCCAACGGCAATGTCTGCATGCGTCATTATCTCAATGCGATCAAGTACGAATTTGTCAAGGTCGGCAAGGTCTTCACCAAATCCGACTTTGAACCGTACGCGGAACAGGTCGGACTCGCGTAGTCCGAAAACGGAGGACAATCCCAATGAGCTGGAAACAGGAACCCGCTGTGAGACTGACAGGCATCGGCGAGGAAAACCGCGGTGCCTTCGCACATCTGCTCCCGGAGGGGCTCTCCTCCGAGACAGTGGAGATGGGGGCCATCGCGGACGGGAAAGCGGCCGGTACGGCGGCTTTCTACGCCGAAGGGGGGATCCTCGTGCTGGACTGGCTCTATGTGCGGCAGGACCTTCGCAGAAAGGGCATCGGCAGCGCGATCCTCTCCGGTATCCTGGATGTCGTCCGGGAATGCGGCGCGATCGCTCTCCAGTGCACCTTTACGGACGATAACAGCGAGCTGAACGGTTTTCTTGCCGCCCGCGGCGCGGTCTTTGCGGATGAGGGAGAGTTCTACCGGATCCCTGTTTCCGATTTTCTCAAGTCCGATGTCTTTAAGAAATTCGTGAACAAAGAACCGGATCCCGGCACCGTGTCCCTCGCATCGCTTTCCGACATGCAGCTGCGTGCGGTAAAGAACGCGTTCGTAAACCACGGACAGAACGCGGATATGCTCGAAGCGGGCGCCTATGATCCCGAGACCAGTTTTGTGATGACAGGTGCGGCGGGCGAAGAGCTGCGCGCCGTGCTTCTTACCCAGAGAAAAGACGATCTTCTCTACATCCACTTTCTTGCCAATTTCACCTCTCATCCGACGGCCATGATGGATCTTCTGCGCGCCCTGAAGGACGCGTTACCCGCGGATGAGGAACTGACACTCGTGTTTACCGGCGACGAGCGCATCCGCGCGCTCGCACAGAAGCTCTGCGGCAGGGAAGTCGCTGCCGCGGGTTCCTACAGAAGCGCCAGGATCGAAGCAGTGTAAAGGAGCGGGCTATGTCGAATACTACTCTTACCAAAAAAGCATCGAAGAGCAAGACAGTTACTGCGCCGGCCCAGCTGTATGAAAAGCCGGTTTTCACGGAACAGGAGCTGGAGGATTCCAGGCAGGCGTATGCGCCCGTACTTGGACAGGATGTTCTGGCGGTCAGACTGCAGTCCCTGGCGCATGATCAGGATACCCGGGTCTCCTGGCTCTCCCGGAGGGAACTCCCGGATGAAGCCAAGGATCAGCAGATGGATGAGGCCTATGCGAAACTCGGCAGACAAAGGCCTCTTTCCGCTACGCAGAAAAGAAAGCGCCGCAAGGCGTTCGCTGAAAAATCCGAGACTGCCTTTACGCTCCAGAACGAGATCCAGAAGGTCACCGAGCAAAGAAAGGCGAGCTTTGACGAGACGGCCGCGACGGCCAAAAAGAAGCGCGGTGACGAGTTCAATCCGAATGAGCTTTCCGGAGAGTTCGCGGAACAGGCCCGCGACTGGGCTGCGGTTTACGGCAGAAAAGAGGACAAAAAGTCCAGAGAGGAGGGGATCGAGGTCTTTTCAAGTCTGACGGCGCCCACATCCTTCAAGAGTCTGCGAGTCGCCAGTGATGATGTTTTCCATTATATTATGGCGACAGACATGTCGCAGTTCGAGTTCAAAAACGACGTGGAGCTCGCAGCGGGATTTGCCGAGAAATATGAACAGCTCAAAGCCTTTGCGGGTGCGTATATTTATCTGGACAGGTATAAGGAGAACGGCGAACCCTTGCCGAGGGATCTGGATGCCTTTGAACTGCGCGCGAAGATGTCACTCGCCAAAGAGATGCTGACCTGCTATGAGAGCAAGATGAAGATCATCTCCTCCCCCTATTATACACTGCTGGCCGGCAAGGATTTCGAAGGAATGAGCGATGAAGAACTCGATGCCATGATCGCCCGTTCCACCGAGGCGGAGCTTACGACTTATCTTGAGGGAGTAAAACAGAGCAGAGAGCATCGCTTCGGCAGCGGCAAGAGCGCACAAAAGCTGCTGGAGACCATGGTCAAGGAGGATCAGATCAGAGATGAAACGGAGGGCCTGGAGACGCTCAGAAATCTGGAGGAGCTGCTTGGAGGTCAGAGTGATTTCAGCCGAAGCACCGTGCTGGGTGAAGCACTGGTGGGACGCCTCGGAGCGCTGGCAGCCGGGCAGTGCCCGGAGATCACACGCGCCACGGTCCGCACGGCGCTGATCTCCATTCCCAGCGGGCTCAACGGTATCTTCGAAAAGGATTTTCAGGAGATCAACAACAAGGTTGAGGATCTCCTGGAAGGAAAAGAAGTGGACGGCAAGACACTCGCCCCGGAGCTTGTGGAGGAGATGACGCAGCGTCAGAGCGAGATCATGCGGCTGCAGACCCAGATCAACCGCGATCAGATCGCGGTAAAGATGATCACTCCTTATCAGGATGCATGGAATCTCAATAATCCCCGCTACTCACCGGAGATCCGGGATAAGATCCGTGTGGCACAGGCCGCGGTCGAGAACTTCCGGAGCAGGATGCAGGATGAAAGCATCGGTCACCTGAACGAATTCGGCCGCGCGCACGAAGCGATGGCCTGTTTCAGGAACGACCATGGTTTCATCTTAAGCAAGGGCAAAAAGCACTGGGAACGCTGCATGGCGGAAAAGGACAAGGTCAGTCTGCCTCATAGTATCACGATCTGCGGCGAGGCCATGCAGTTCCCGGACATTTCTCTCCTGGACAGGTTCAAGGGAAAAACGTTCCGTCCGCATAAGGGCGTTTCCGACGAGGACATGAAAACCGCCTGGAATAAGGTCGCGGAGTGTGCGAAAGCGGCCGCGGCCTATAGCCAGTACGTCAATGCGCACAAAACGGAGATCGCCGGCACGGAGGTGCTGGATCTGACCACCTGGTATTCTGAAAAGATGCTGAATGATCTGACAGCAGCGGTGAGCGAATTCGAGACCAAGCTGCCCGGCTTCAAGGATGCGCCCGCGATCGACCCGATGGCTGCCGGCACGGTCAACCAGGACAGAAAGATCGGAGAATTCTGGGCTGGAAAGGTCGTTCATAACGTTGACCTTCAGAAGGATCCGGAAATGCAGCGGGCCATGGCGGAGCTGGAGCAGGAGATACATGACACGACAAAATATCAGCCGGAGGCGGACTCGACCGTGCTAAGGCATGCCGGAGGCAAAGAGAGGTGGACGGTCCAGGGGCTCGGCAAAAAACGCATCCAAGTGCTTTTGACTCGTGCGATCTCGGCACAGGACATCTCTCCTGAGCAGGCAAAGAGCATGATGACCAAGCTGTATGCCGCTGAGCTCGCGGGACTGGATACGCAGGAAAAGGTAGATCAGGCGAATGCCCAGGTCGATGAGGGGGTCCTGGAACTCAAGCAGTTCTATCTGTCCCAGCTCAGACGGCTGGAAGAAACCTATGGGCAGCTTCCCATACAGATGCATCCGGAAGATTTCCTGCGGCAGATCAATACGCATTTCAATGAACATATCGGTGTCCTGCAGGATGTGAACCAGCTTATGCAGCAGGGCGCCGGGTTCTTTGATTTTGAGAACAGCGAGGAGGACAGGGAGTTTCAGCGCATCGCTGAATACTATAATAATGTCTTTCTGGCCTTGCAGATCTATGCCGCTGGAAAGACCACCGATGAAGCAACTAAAACGGTGACCGATGAAATGGTGGCCGAGTCGCAGTCCAAGGTCGATGAGGCACAGAAGGTCACCGGGATCGGCGGTCCGGCCATGGATGAGAAAACCCTGCAGCAATATCGGAACGGGGTCAGGCAAAGAGCTACGATGGAAGGCTGGCAGGTCAGGCTGGCCGGTGATTTCAAATACAGAGCCCCGGAGCGCAGCGCCGAACAGAAGGCCGCGGACGAACAGCATGTAGCGGATCTGAAAAGGGAGATGAACTGGGACGGCGCGGATCTGTTTACTTATGAAGTCCACAGGGCGCTTTCGGCGGATGCTGAGCTTTCGGACAACGCAGCCGGTATCCTGGAGGAAGAGCCGATCAAGAGTATGACGCTCAAGCAGGGTGTCGATCGGCGCTCTCTTCTTATCCTCATGCCGAAATTCAAATGCAAGCCCGGAACGAGTGAACCCCTGAATGAAGACGAGAAAAAGAAACGGGATGACGCGATACAGTATGTCATGGATTATCTGGCGCCCGAACTTTCGCGCAGGGACGAGCCGGATGAAGAAAAGCGCAGGGCGCATAACAAGGCGGTCAAGGATAAGCGCCATGCGCTCCTTAAGGAAGCGACCGATATTGTGCTGAACGCGCCCGGGATCCAGCTGTGGATGCTGGATGACGAGGATTATCTGCGTGATCATGCCGTGGAATTACAGCACCAGGTCTCCCGGTTTACCTATTTCCAGAACCTGCTGGCAGAACCGAGAAATCAGGAGTTTTTCAACACACTTGACCCGAAGACGCT
>JAEEGL013291172.1_pt1 | contig 10488 bp, 9 predicted proteins | sample 9134231 | NCBI WGS metagenome assembly JAEEGL01 (sample SAMN16246548, study PRJNA631951) | gut metagenome | biome: gut microbiome; feature: rumen; material: fiber-attached | host: Bos | place: Iran: Karaj | collected 2018-10 | reverse complement strand
TCAATCTCAAGAGCGACGACATCGTGAACATGGGCATGGCAAAAATGGCCGGAGCGCCCGTCCTGCTGGTGGGAGACATCGACAGGGGCGGCGTGTTCGCCCAGCTGTACGGGACAGTCGAGCTGCTGGAACCGGAAGAGCGGAATATGGTCAAGGCGACCGTCATTAACAAGTTCCGCGGGGAGGTGTCGATCCTGCAGCCGGGTCTCGATATGCTCTACGACTTGGTTAGGGTACCGTGCGCCGGCGTCGTGCCGTACATGTATCTGGATATCGACGACGAGGACAGCCTCAGCGAGAGGCTCCTCGCGGGCGAACGCAAGGAGATCGACGTGGCGGTGGTGTCGCTGCCGAGGATCTCGAATTTCACGGATTTCTCGCCTTTCTCCCGTTTCCCGGGCGTATCGGTACGCTACGTCAGAAAGGTCTTCGAACTGGGCTCGCCGGATCTGATCGTCATTCCCGGAACCAAGTCCACCATCGCGGACCTCAGATGGATGCGGCAGAGCGGGCTGGAGGCTGAGATCCTTAAGCAGGCTTCCCGCGGAACGCCCGTTTTCGGGATCTGCGGCGGGCTGCAGATGCTCGGAAAGACCATCTCCGATCCGTACGGAACGGAGGGCGGCGGAGAGATCGCCGGACTGGGTCTTCTGGATATCGATACCGTTTTCGCCAGGACCAAGACGCGCACGCAGACGGAAGGGGAATTCAGCGGCGTCGGCGGGATCTTCTCGGAACTCAACGGCCTGCGCTACAGAGGATACGAGATCCACATGGGACAGAGCAGCGACAGTTCCGCCGTCATCAGAAAAGGAAACGTCTACGGCAGTTATATCCACGGAATTTTCGACGAGAACGGGATCGCCGAGGTCATCACGGAAGCGCTGTACAGGGCGAGAGGACTCGAATTCGACGGAAACGCCGTCTTCGACATCCACGCCTACAAGGAATCCCAGTACGACAAACTGGCGGAAACGGTGAGAAAGGCGCTGGATATGGACCTCGTCTACAGGATCCTGGAGGAGGGGATATGATCCATCTGTATCACGGTAACGGCAAGGGAAAGACAACGGCCGCGGTCGGACTGGCGGTGCGTGCTGCCGGAAGCGGCATGCGCGTGCTCTTCGTACAGTTCTTCAAGAACGGAAGTTCCTCCGAAGTCGGCGTGCTGCGCTCTCTGCCGGGAGTCGATGTCCTGATTCCGGAAGTCTGGCACGGAAGATATAAGAAGATGTCGGAGAACGAACAGGAAGAGACCCGCGAATGCTATTCCGCCCTGATGCGGGAAATTGAGGCACGCGCGGGAGAATACGGACTGATCGTCCTTGACGAAGCGGTGTCCGCGTATAATTACGGGATGTTCGACAGGGAACGGTTCACGGCGATGCTGAAGGAATGGAAGGACGGCAGGGAAGCCGTTCTGACCGGGCGCGATCCGGCGCCGGAACTCAGGGAGATCGCGGATTACGTGACGGAGATGAAAAAGGAGAAGCATCCTTTTGACGGCGGCGTTATGGCGCGCAGGGGGATCGAATTCTGAAGGGATAACTTTTATGCAATATTCGGAAGAACGGCTTAATAGCCTGATTAACGGCGTTTCTGGTCCTGATAAGGCGGCCGTCAGAGCCGCTGAGGAACTGCAGGCGAGACTGGCGAAACCGCCGGGAAGCCTCGGTATGCTGGAGGAACTGTCCGTCAGATTGGCTGGGATGACGGGAAAAGTCAGAAACGAACTGAAAAACAGGGCTCTTCTGGTGTTCTGCGCTGACAACGGAGTGGTACGGCAGGGCGTTGCGAGTTCTCCGCAGTCCGTCACGCTCGCGCAGACGGTCAATCTTACCAAGGGAAAGACCGGCGCGGCCGTTCTGGCGAAACGGTTCGGCGTCACCGTCAGGGTATGCGACGTCGGCGTCAACGCGGAGATCGATGATCCCGACGTGATCGGCAGAAAGATCGCCTTCGGCACGGACGACATTTCGGAAGGACCGGCAATGACCCGCGAACAGGCGGTCAGAGCGATCCTTACGGGCGCGGATCTCGCCGCGGAAACGGCGGATATGGGGGCACAGGTCATCGGTATAGGAGAGATGGGGATCGGCAATACCACCACGTCAAGCGCGGTGCTGTCGGTGCTTACCGGCGCATCCGTCCGGGACATCACCGGGCGTGGCGCGGGCCTCACGGACAGCGCGTTTGAAAAAAAGATCGGCGTGATCCTGAAAGCGATCGCGGTGAACGATCCGGATCCCGGAGACGTGGTCGATACGCTGTCGAAAGTCGGCGGCTTCGATATCGCCGCCATGGCGGGCGCTTTCATCGGCGCTGCGGAGAAACGCATTCCCGCGGTGATCGACGGATTCATCTCCGTTGTTGCCGCGCTGTGCGCGTACAGGCTCTGCCCGGAATCCGTTCATTTCATGGTGCCGTCCCACGCTTCCTTTGAGATCGGTTATATGACCGCTGTGAAAGCGCTCGGCCTGAAACCGCTGTTCGATCTCGGAATGAGACTGGGAGAAGGAAGCGGATGTCCCATCGCCATGATGATCCTTGACGCCGCGTGCGCCGTCATCAGCGACATGGCCACCTTCGAGGAGGCAGAGATCAACGACTCCTATCTGGATGGGATTCGGAACAAGGATGCGTTCATCGTGAAAGGACAAGAAAGATGAATATTCTCGTATCCGGCGGGAGCAAGAGCGGGAAATCGGATCATGCCCAGAATTTCGCGGTAAAGCTTGCCGGCGGAGGAAAACTCTACTACGTCGCGACGATGATCCCGTACGACGACGAGGACCGGGCCAGAGTCGCCCGGCACATCGAGAACAGGGCGGGAATGGGATTCGAAACGGTCGAGGCCGGCAGGAACATCCTGACGGTTTTTGAAAAGGCGGATGAAAAAGGGACGTTTCTCGTAGACAGCACGACGGCGCTGCTGCTCAACGAGATGTTCCCGGATTCTTATACCGCGGAAGCGGATCCGGATGCGGCTTTCAGGTGCATCAGCGGTCTTCTCGGGATCGCCGGGAGGGCGGGAAATGCTGTTTTCGTCTCCGATTACCTGTATTCCGACGCGGCGAGGTACGACAGTTTCACCGAGTCGTACCGCAGTTCGCTGGCATCCATCGACCGCGCCCTGGCAAAGGCCTGCGATACCGTCGTCGAAGTCAGCGCCGGAAATCTGATCGTACATAAAGGAACACTGCCATGAAAAAATATTTCAAAGCGTTCGTGATGTGCCTGACCATGTTCTGCTCGGTGCCGTGTCCTCTACACATCTGGGACGAGGAGAGCAGACCGCTGATGCTGCTGTTCCTGCCCTTCGTGGGGACATGGATCGGCGCGCTGTGGGCGCTGACGGCCTGGGTGATGGGGATCCTCGGGATCCCGGTGTTCCTGAAGGCGGCGGTGCTCTGCGCGTTTCCGTTCATGGCGACCGGAGCGATCCATCTTGACGGGTTCCTGGACGTCACGGACGCCCTTAGATCCTGGCGCAGCGCGGAAGAGAGAAGAAAGATCCTCAAGGATCCGCATGTTGGGTCGTTCGCCGTCGTGGATACGGTGCTGCTGATCATGACGCAGTTTGCTGCGTTCTGTTCGCTCAAGGGAACGGAAGACCTTTTCACACTGATGCTGATACCGACCGTTTCCAGATGCGCCGCAGCCATCTGCGTCGACATGCTGCCGACGCTTCCGACCAGCGAATACGCGGGAAGCTATAAAAAAGCGATCAAAAAATCCCATGTGCTGTTCCTGGCCGCCGTGTCGGCTGCCGCAGTCGCAGCGGGTTTCGTCTTTCTCGGAAGGTACGGATTCGTCTCCATCGCCACAGCGGCGGGATATCTGCTGTACATGTCCAAGGGATACAGGTCGCTGGGCGGCATGTCGGGGGATATCTCCGGCTACGCGCTCACGTTCGGGGAACTCTGCGGCGTCATTGCATTCGTGCTGCTCTGAAAGGAGATCGATATGGAACTGATCATCGGCGGCGCGTACCAGGGAAAACTTGATTACGCGAAAGAAAAATACGGACTGAAAGACGCGGAGATCTGCACGTGTTCCGAAGACGGCGGGATCTGTTTCGGTTACCGCTGCTACGACAGAACGGAGGAATTCGCGCTTTGGTGCGTGCGCACCGGAAACGACGCCGTGGAACTGCTGAAGCAGCACAGGCCGGAGTGGGAAAACAGCGTCTTCATCTGCGAGGACATTTTCTGCGGCGTTGTCCCCATGGGCGCGGATATGCGCGCGTGGCGGGAGATGACGGGAAGAATGTGCTCGTACCTTTCTTCGGAGGCTGAACATGTCTGCAGGATCTTCTGCGGACTGGAACAGGTTTTGAAATGAGACTGATACTGATCAGACACGGCAGAACAGAAGCCAATGAGCGGCACCTGTACTGCGGAAGCACCGACATCGGGCTCTCTGCGGATGGCAGGGCCGGACTGGAGGACCTCAAAGACTGCGCGGTCTATCCTGATGTTTCCGGAATGAGGATCCTCACCAGCGGCATGAAAAGGTGCGCGGAAACGCTTGCCGTCCTTTTCGGTGAACTGCCGTACGGGACGGAGCCGGACTTCCGGGAGATGGATTTCGGCGTTTTCGAGATGAGATCCTATGAGGAGATGAAGGAAGATCCGGAATACCTTGAATGGATCGGAGGGGACAACGAAGCCAACACGGCTCCCGGCGGCGAAAGCGGGAAACAGATGACGGAAAGAGTGATCCGCGGTCTCGTGCGCCTGGAAGAGGAAGGAAAGGACGTTCTGCTCGTGACGCACGGCGGCGTGATCGCCGCGGTGATGGCGTATCTGTTTCCGGAAGAGAATAAGAACCGCTATGAATGGCAGCCGTCCTGCGGCTGCGGCTATGCCGTCGACACCGCCGGACATACGTATGAGCCTGTTCCTTCTTTTCAAGGAACGGGAAAAGAAGTATAATCCCGGGGAAAGAGTACCGGCGAAAGGGTAAATCGGAAAACGGACCTGATGCCGGCAGGGAAGAGCATGGATCAGAAGCAGACGCTTTGGACAAAAAACTATACGACCATCACGGTCGCGACCGCGCTCGGAGCTTTCGGAAACGTGGCTCTGAGTTTTGCTTTATCGTTTTTCGTGTTCGATGAGACCGGATCCACGCTGGCTTCGGCTCTGCTGATCGCGCTGCAGACGGTCCCGGCTCTGGTGATCCCGCTGCTCGTTTCTCCCGTACTGGACCGCTATCCCAGAAAACCGTTCCTGGTCTTCTTCGACGGTCTGTTCGCGCTGATGTATCTCCTCGCCGGGATCTGGCTGCTGCTCCGTCCGTTCGACTATATCGAATACCTTCTCGTGTCGCTTCTTTTCGCGGCGATCGGTACACTGGACGGGATGTCGTACAATGCCCTTTTCCCGAAACTCATCCCGGAGGGGATGGAGGAGAAGGGATTCACCGTTTCATCGCTTCTGTATCCCATCATCTCCGTGATCATGACGCCGGTGGTCTCTGTCGTCTACAGGAAAGTCGGTCTTTCCAATCTGCTCTTCTTCCAGGCGGCCTGTTCGCTGGCGGCGTGTCTCATCGAAAGAGGGATCGATGTGGAGGAGACCGTCACAGAGGGAACGGAACTGTCCCTTAAGCAGTGGTGGGGAGATATCAGGGAGACAGCCGGATACCTGAAAAAGGAGAAAGGCCTTTTCTGGCAGACGATGTACTCGGATTTCAGCAACGGCACGTTCAGCGGGTATGAGACGCTCTGGATCGCCTTCACCTCCACGACCGCGGGGTACAGCCCGACGACGTACGCTTTCTGCGAGGCGGCGTCGCTGCTGGGCCGGACGGTCGGCGGTTTGCTGCTGGTGAACAAAGAGACACCCAAAGAGAAGAAATTCGACAAGACGTTCAGGATCTATCTTCTGAGCGATCTGATGGATACGACGCTGCTGTTTCTGCCGTATCCGCTCATGGTCATCAACAGAGCGGTCAGCGGATTCGTTGGCGTACAGAGCTCCAACATCCGGTACGCCGCTTTTCAGAAGTACATTCCGGATGCCATGAGAGCAAGGCTCACCGCTTTCGATGACGTTGTCTTCTTTGTCATGAACTCTGTTCTGACGCTGATCATCGGAGCGCTTGGGGAGATCCTGCCGTACAGAACGGTCACGCTTATTTTCGGTCTGCTCTCCATCGCGCTGTGCGTCTTCTGCGTACGGGGACATAGGAGCGAGATCGAGAAGATCTATCTCGGCGGGGAAGCCGGCGAGGAAGCGGGGCACGATTCGGAGTGAAAAAAGAAAACGCCTTGTTTCGGGCTTGCGTACCGCTGAAACATGGCGTTTTCAGTTATTCTGTTATATCCCGGTCAATGGGATCAGGTGAAAAAAGGACCGTTCCCGCGGAACGGTCCTGCATTTTTGTTCGGCACATGATCCGGCCGTTCAGCGATGAAACTATTTCTTATCGGAGGCGCTGACAGCATTCTGATCCGGGGACAGTCCGCGGCTGCTGCGGAACGACGCGCAGCTGTCTCTCTGCGCACAGCATGAACAGCCCGCGCATCCGCAGGAACCGCAGGAGCACCCGCGCTGACGGCGGAGATGCCGCACGGCGAGCACGACGGCAGCAAGGATCAGGAGACCGATGACGATATCCGCGGGGTTCATACGCAATACCTCAGGAAAGACCGAGCGCCGCGAAGAGCAGGCGGACGAGCAGGGCAGCAGCCCATGCGATGGCGCACTGCCAGCAGACGACGCCAAACGCCCAGTTGCGGCCGAGTTCACGGCGGATCGAGGCGACGGCGGCGACGCACGGCGTATAAAGAAGGCTGAAGACCAGCATCGTGACGGCGGAAAGGCTGCTGAGCGAGGCACGTACGCCGCCCTCGGTCCCGTAGAGGACCTCCATGACGGAGACCACGCTCTCCTTGGCCATGAAGCCGCTGATGAGGGAGGTGGCGATGCGCCAATCCCCGAGTCCAAGAGGCTTCAGCAGCGGAACGAGCAGACCGGATACGGCGGCGAGGATGCTGTCATGGGAGTCGGTCACCAGATCGAACTGCAGGCTGAAACTCTGCAGGAACCAGATACAGATGGTAGTGAGCAGGATCACGGAAAAAGCGCGCTGCAGGAAATCCTTTGATTTTTCCCACAGAAGCAGCGCCACGCTCTTGGCGCTGGGCAGACGGTAGTTGGGCAGTTCCATCACGAAGGGAACCGCTTCACCTGCGAAGACGGTGTTCTTCAGCAGCAGCGCCATCAGCACGCCGACCAGGATCCCGAGGAAGTACAGACCGGTCATGGCCAGCCACCCCTTGTCGGGGAAAAAGGCGTTGACGAAGAACGCGTAAATGGGCACTTTCGCGGAACAGCTCATAAAAGGCGTCAGCAGGATCGTCATGCGGCGGTCCCTTTCGCTGGGCAGCGTGCGCGTCGACATGACGGCAGGCACGGTACAGCCGAACCCGATGAGCATCGGGACGATGCTGCGTCCGGAAAGGCCGATCCGCCTGAGGATCTTGTCCATGACGAAGGCCACGCGGACGATATATCCGCTGTCTTCCAGCATGGACAGGAAGAAGAACAGCGTCACGATGATGGGAAGGAAGCTCAGTACGCTTCCCACGCCTTCGAAGATACCGTCCACGAGCAGACTGTGCAGGACGGGATTCACTCCGACCCGGGTCAGCAGCGCGTCCGCGGCGGCGGTCTGTCCCTCGATGAAGGCGGCCAGCAGATCCTGCAGCCATGCGCCGATGACGTTGAAGGTAAGATAGAATACCGCGCCCATGATCAGGATGAAAACGGGGATCGCGGTGTATTTCCCGGTAAAGACCTTGTCCAGATTGCGGCTGCGGATGTGCTCCTTGCTCTCATGAGGCATGACGACGCATTCGTCGCAGACGCGGTTGATATAAGCGAAGCGCATGTCGGCCATGGCAGCGCTGCGGTCCAGACCGCGCTCCTTTTCCATCTGAAGCACGATATGGTCCAGCATCTCGACCTCGTTCTCGTCAAGGTCCAGCTGCTCGAGGATGTTGGCGTCGCCCTCGATGAGCTTGCTGGCCGCGAAACGGACAGGAAGTCCCGCGCGCTGCGCGTGGTCCTGGATCAGGTGGATCACAGCGTGCAGGCAGCGGTGTACCGCGCCGCCGTGGTCGCTCTCGTCGCAGAAGTCCTGACGCAGAGGCGCTTCCTGATATCTGGCGATGTGCATGGCGTGCTGGATCAGCTCGTCCACGCCTTCGTTTTTCACTGCCGAGATCGGAACGACGGGAACGCCGAGCATGTTCTCCATCCTGTTGATGTCGATGACGCCGCCGTTGCCGAGGACTTCGTCCATCATATTCAGCGCCACCACCATCGGTACGCCCATCTCCAGCAGCTGCATGGTCAGATAGAGGTTGCGCTGGATGTTTCCGGCGTCGACGATATTGATGACGGCTTTCGGATGCTGCTGCAGCACGAAATCCCTGGAGACCAGCTCCTCGCTGGAGTAGGGGGACATGGAATAGATGCCCGGCAGGTCGGTGATCAGGGTGTTGGGAAGACCGCGGATCACGCCGTCCTTGCGGTCCACTGTCACGCCGGGGAAATTCCCGACGTGCTGATTGGAGCCGGTGAGCTGATTGAACAGCGTCGTTTTGCCGCTGTTCTGGTTGCCCACCAGCGCGAAGGTCAGTTTCTCGGATTCCGGCAGCGGGTCGCCGGTGCCCTTCGGGTGGAAACGTCCGCCCTCGCCGAGACCTGGGTGTTCAGTTTCTTTCCTTTTTACAGGCGAAAACGCCGCCGTTGCTTTCGCCTCGGCGGGCTCCGCTTCGATCTGCTCCGCTTCCGCGATGCGGAGCGTCAGTTCGTAGTTGTGGATGCGCAGCTGCATGGGATCGCCCAGGGGCGCCAGTTTTTCCACTGTTACTTCTGCGCCGGGAATCACGCCCATATCCAGAAAGTGCTGCCGCAGAGCACCTTCGCCGCCCACTGCCAGGATCCTGGCGCTTTCGCCGGGGCGGAAATCACGCAATGTCATAAATGAAATTATCCTCGATTCTTTAACTGTGCGCCGCGTACGGCGCGCTTTTCAGTTCAGCAGTTCTCTGATACGCCGGACAGCCTCCTCCACATAGGAGAGAGGACAGCCGAGGTTGACGCGCAGGAACCCCTTTCCGCCGAAGCGGTCGCCGGATTCGATATAGACGTGGCACTTCTCAAGAAGCAGTTTTTCCAGTGCTTCGGTATCTTCCGTATACCCGCGGACGTCCACCCAGGCGAGGTAGGTGCCCTCCGCCTTCGTGACCTTCGCTTTGGGGAAGTTCTCCGCCACCAGTTCGTAGAAGCGGCCGAAGACTTTATCCAGATAGGCATTGAGCTCGTCGGCCCATCCGTCGCACGCGCCGCTGAGCGCGGCCATGGAAGCGGCGGCGGTCAGGGGATTGCAGTCGACGTAGCCGCGAACGGCCGCGATCTTCTTCAGAAGTTCCTTGTTATGGGTGAAGAGATGGGAAGCGCCGAGTCCCGCGATGTTGAAGGTTTTGCTGGGCGCGGTGCAACACACCACGTTGTCCGCGTCCGGGAAGAGCTCCATCACAGAGTGATGGACGTTTCCGCCCCGGATAAGGTCGTAGTGGATCTCGTCGGAAAGCAGGATCAGGCCGTGCCGCAGGCAGATATCCTGCATCTTCGTCAGTTCCTCCGCGGTCCATACGCGTCCCACCGGATTGTGGGGACTGCAGATCAGCAGGACCTTGGCGCGGGGATCGGAAGCGAGACGCTCGAGATCCTCGAAGTCGATGGAATAGCAGCCGTCCTTCTCGATCAGGCGGTTTTCCAGCATCACGCGCCCGTCGCGTCCCGCAGCGTTGTAGAACGGGGGATAGACCGGCGTCTGGATGATGACCGCGTCGTTGGGTTCCGTTGTAGCCTTTACTGTATAGACCAGTGCGGATACGACGCCCTGTGTGTACAGGATTTCGTCGGGCTCCACCCGGAATCCGTGGCGTCGCTGCTGGAACGCAGCAACCGTTTCATAGTATCCGGCGGGGAAGTGGGAATAGCCGAATGTGCGGCGGTCCGCCGCGGCGTGGAGGGCGTCCGTTATGGCCGGGGCGCAGGGAAAATCCATATCCGCGACCCACATGGGAATGATGTCGTCCGGCAGCATACCGCCGTCCGGCGCGGAGTCCCATTTGCTCGAACAGGTGTTTCTGCGTTCCAGGATCTTGTCAAAATCGTAATTCATCTTCATGCTCCAAAAAAGTCCATGTCAAAAGGCAGTTCCTCCAGGCCGTACTCCAGAAACGGCAGAAGCTGGTTGAAACTGTATCGGATATAGTACAGGTAGAGGAAACCCGCTCCTACAGACAGCATCAGTCCGATGACGCTGAGGATGAGGGCTGCCGCCGCTGTTTTCTTTTTCTGGCTTGCGCGTCCCATAAACCCGAAGACGAGGCCAAGGACGGCGGCGAAGAAGCCGAAGACGCAGGTGAAGCACAGCAGAATAGCCACGATGCCGAAGATC
>JAEEGL012879204.1_pt1 | contig 10488 bp, 6 predicted proteins | sample 9134231 | NCBI WGS metagenome assembly JAEEGL01 (sample SAMN16246548, study PRJNA631951) | gut metagenome | biome: gut microbiome; feature: rumen; material: fiber-attached | host: Bos | place: Iran: Karaj | collected 2018-10 | reverse complement strand
CAGTCTGCAAAGCCGAATCGGGAGAGGATGGAATGCAGTTGCGTTTGTCGCGCAAGCGAATCGTCAGCAGGTTGTATTGCTGCCGGACGAGTTCAGACGACTTTCGGACTGAGTCCCGCATTCCTTCTGCACGCACTTGGGCTTCCGAGGGCGACTTTTCCGCCTGCTGCCAAGTCTGTTCTATACTGTCCAGCATCTGTCGCTCACTGCCCAGCTCCCTGCAAGAAAGCACAGCCAGCAAGCCTAATAATATAAATAATGTGTACCTGTTCATCTGTTGTCCGTTCTTAGATGTTTTAACACTAAGGCGCACAGTTAAGCGCGGAAGTCCGTTGTCTATTCTGAGTGCAAATTTATGGCTTTTCTTCATAATTGGCAAACAAGAAATGTCAATAACGGCAGTTTTTTCATAGAGTTGGGACTACTTGGGACTCATTTTCCTTGCATGAAGCACAAAAAACACATAACTTTGTCCTCAAAATACCAACAAAAGGTAATAAACTTAAACTTAACTTAAAAATAATACAACATGAAAAAATTATTCTTAACTATGTCTTTGGCAGCAGCTGCCATGAACATCAATGCACAACTTGTAGTAGATTCAGTAGGACGAGTGGGAATCAGAACAGGAAATCAGACTCTATCATCTACGCTTACTTTGAAAAACAATGTTAACGATGATACTGTCATATATAGTAATGTTGCGGGGAAGAAATATGGAATGTATTATCGAAACTTTTCCTCTGATAGTGATAGTACTCTCAGTTATGGTTATTATTCCTATGTGATTAATCGCGCCCACACCCCTTATGGCGGAAAATTTGTTGCTATCGGTAGTGATAATGCTAATACAACCCAATGTGTTATTGGAATGGCAGGGTGTGCCAGTAAAGGACAAAACGCAGTGGGGCTTTGGGGAAGGCCAGAAACGACACCTTCTTCGAATATGAATTTCGCAGGCGTATATGGTTCCGAGACAACTTCGTTTCTATCCTTTTCAAATTATCCTGGCACATATGCTGGCTTCTTTAGGGGCAAGGTTCGTGTGACGAATGGAATTTATGCTACTGTGCTCAGCCCCTCTGCAAACCCATCCCCTTCAGGGCAGAACGGAACGTCAATACTTTCTGAGAGAGGAGAGAGCGTGACAGACAAACTGAGTCAGGTACAGGCTGTGCAGTTCCTTCGCTACGACCCGACGCAAGAAGCAAGCACCTCAAGGGCGAGCCTTGAAGGCATAGACACAGACAACATGACGCCCGAAGAACTTGATTCGCTTGCAGAGACAATGGGAGATATCGAGCCCGAACGTTATTTGTCACCTGTTCAATATGGTCTTGATGCAGACCAACTGAAGGAAGTTTATCCTGAACTTGTTTATGAAGATGCCAATGGCATTGTCAGCATTAATTATGTAGAGATGGTTCCCTTGCTTGTGCAGAGCATCAAAGAACTTTCGGCAAGAGTAGCCGAATTAGAAGGCACATCGCCAAGGACAGCAAAAGCTCCTACAGACGCAACCGCCATTGAAGAGACTGTTGCAGATGTCGATATGGTCAGGATGGACCAGAACAAACCGAATCCCTTCAGCGAAAGCACAGTCATCACGCTCAACATCCCAAGTAACACACAAGTTGCGAACATCTTCATCTACGACATGAGTGGCAAACAAGTGCAGAGCCTTCCCGTCAGCGAGCGAGGCGAAACAAACATCACCGTCTATGCTAGCGACCTCGCCGCAGGTATGTATATTTATACCCTTGTTGTTGATGGCAAAATCTCTGTGACAAGAAGGATGATAGTAACTAAGGCTTAATGAGAACACCATGAAAAAGTTGTTATTATTCATATACGGGGCTATTCTGCCGGCATTAGCCTTTTCTCAGTATCAATCAAAGGAATTCACCTTGGACGATTCTGATGTGACAACTTCGGTTGCTCTTGGTGTCCTTGTGTCAAATGCCGACTCCGTGATTGTATTACATAATGCCTCAAGGGCATCGGGATTGTTTGTCTCTGGATGTGCAAATCTCGCCAATGATGATGAAAGCTATGTGAGAATCACCTTGAAAGACACAGACTGCAATGAGTATTTGATATATGAACTCTATCCTATTCTTGCGGAAAGCAGACAGTGTCCTTTCTCCAAGATAGGATTGGAAACCGCTTATCTTGACAACATCCAAGCCCAAAGCATCAGGATAGAAACCTTGAATGCGTCTGTGACATTGGACTCTGTCTATTATGTGGTGCCGGAAAGGTCTTCAAGAAATATGTCAAAGGCAATACCTAACAGGAAAGCCCAATGCGAGCACATCGCAAACAAGCTGAATGAAAGGCTTATTAGTGGAAACAAGACATGGAGGGCAGGTGTCACATTTGTGTCTCAAATGACTTTTGAAGAAAAGAAGTGGTTGATGGGAAAGAAAGCGCCAGTGCTTTATGGCTTTGATTATTACAAAGGCGGCATATTCGTTATGCCTGGCTTCAGTCGGTATGTTTCCCAAAACGCAAACACAAGGTCTTCCGACAATTACGTTACAGAATGGGACTGGCGCAATCGGCATGGGAAAAATTGGGTGACAAGCGTCAAAGATCAAGATACATGTGCTTCTTGTTGGGCTTTTTCTGCACTTGGCGCATTTGAATCATATATAAATCTGTATTACAATCAACTCCTAAACCTTGATTTGTCAGAGCAAGAGATAATTTCCTTGTATGTAAATAATAGTAATTGTGATGGTGGGTATATTACAGATGCTTTGAACCATATATGTTCTCTGGGTGCAATCTATGAAAGTGATTTTCCTTATGTAGCAAGCAATGCTCCATACAATCCTGCCATTGACATTTATGACAATCTAAAACTTGGCAATTATTCAGGTGATTATTATATTTCATATAAGGATTATCATTCTAAATCATATATAGAGGAAGAAGACTCAATCAAACGGATGCTTTTTAAGAGTCCTATTACTTTTGGAATTGATCCGTGGTGGCATTATGCCGTACTTGTTGGGTATAAGCAAATCCAAAGTGGTGAATATTGTTTCACATCAGAAAGTGATAGTATCACAGTCACTATTTCACAAGATAATCCATTGGTAGGACATCCTGCGTGGCTAATAAAAAACAGCACAGGAACTACTTGGGGACAGAATGGTTTTGGTTATGTCGCAATATCTTTGTCTGATGTCTATGGGATTCATAAACTATTTGGGAATGTTACCAGCCAAATACTAACAGACCATGATATTGTCTGTGAAGATGCTGATGGAGATGGCTACTATAACTGGGGAATTAAAGACAGCACTTTTACACTTCCAGCATGGGCACCAACAGAAGAAGACGGCGATGATTCGGATTGTACAAAGGGACCTATAAATGCATTTGGTAAGTTACAGGATACCATTCTGCCAGAAACAATGATTTTAGATTCCAACGACGGAAACGCATTTTCCAATCCTCCGTATCAATATATCCAACAACATATTAAGATTTGTAATAGTGCCGAGGTGACAATTACTGGTCATTTGTTCTGTTGTCGAGGTGTCAGCATAACTATCGAAAGCGGTTCTACCCTATACGTAGAAGGAGAGATAAATAATGTAATTTTAAAGCCTGAACCAGGAAGCCAAATCATAATAGAAAATGGTGGTCGAATAAAACATAATAAAGATGTTAATTTCCGAATACCTATTGGAGTGAAGTTTGAACAAAATTATGGCACAATAGAATAAATGCACATAATATGGATAATAATATTTTTATCGTTATGAAAAAGACAAAAATAATTCTCATTTCCTTATTTTCCTTACTTTGGGCAACATCTGTTTTTGCAGACGTAGAAATCAATGAGACCACCTTCCCCGATGAGTATTTCCGCAATTGGGTACTTGCTCAATCGTATGGTCAAGACGGCGTGCTGACAGAGGAGGAGATTATGTATGTCACAACAATTAATCTGATGGGCAAGAGAATTCAAAACTTAAAAGGAATAGAGCACTTCACGGAGTTGACAACCTTGTATTGTACTGGCAACCAATTGACAGAACTCGACGTGTCGGAATGCACTAAGCTGACAGATTTAGAATGCGCTTGGAATCAACTTACTACTCTTGATGTGTCAAAAAACACAGCACTGGTGGCGCTGAGTTGCAGTGGAAACCAACTGACTGCGCTTGACGTATCGCAGAATATCGCATTAGAAACTTTGGGTTGTGGTCTCAACATGCTGACTTCACTTGACGTGTCGCAGAACACGATGCTAACAGAACTATATTGCCAAGAGAACCAACTGACAGAACTGGACGTCACGAAGAACATTATGTTGAAGAGACTGGGCTGCCCCGACAATCAACTTACATCAATCAATATTTTAGGGCATACTGAATTGGAGAGTTTGCGGTGCGCAAGAAACAACCTTACACAACTTGATGTGTCGGGATGTCCTGCCTTGAATGAGTTAATCTGCATGAGCAACCAGATTAAGGGCGAAGCTATGGATGCATTAGTGGAGAGTTTGCCGACCGTAAATAGAGGTCATTTAGGCGTTATTAACCACATTGACGAGCAGAATGTGATGACCAAATCACAGGTTGCAGCTGCCAAAGCCAAAGGATGGTATGTTTATTATAATAACGACAAAAACCAGTGGAAGAACTATGAAGGCAGCGATGAACCTGTAATCTTTACCGCAGGCCAGATGGCAACGATTATATTGCCGACGGAACCTGATGCAAGCAAGGGCAAATACTATAGGCTCGACAGAGTCGAGGATAAGCAGATTATCTTTGAGCAGGAGCTTCAGCCGCAGGCTCATATACCTTATATTATTGTGCCGAGCGAGGACTTCAACATCGACCCCAACAATATGGATTTGGAGGGGTTGTCGTGTGATACAGCTTCTATTGGAGACGTTTCCTTCATCGGTTCTTACGTCAGCGAAGAGCTTGAACAGCAGGAGGGTTGTAACATTCAACTCATCGATACAACACCCGATTGCAGCATTTCCTTCTCGGGGGAAACGGGAAAGGGGGCTTTCCTTGTCGGAGCTTTGCGAGCCTATCTGACTTGGGACGACCCCATCGACCACGGAGGCGCTAAGGGCAGAGGCGACATGGAGATAGTGCTACGCGACTATGGCACCTCTATCGAGGAAATGAAGAATGAAGAATTAAGAAGCTTTAGCTCGACGAAGTCAATGAAGAATGATGTCTTTGACCTCAGCGGACGGAAAATTGTAAATGGGACTCCTCGACGACAATCGCGCCTTGGTTCTAAAGAATCCAAGAATTTGCCCCAAGGCATTTATATAGAAAATGGAGTAAAAAAAGTAACAAAACAATAAGTTATCAAATATGAAAAAGATTATCTTAACGATGTCTCTGGCAGCAGCTGCCATGAACATCAACGCACAACTTGTAGTGGATTCCCTTGGACGTGTAGGTATCGGGACACAAACGCCGAAGTCCATGCTTGCAGTTGGAACCAGCGGAGACATTTATACAGGCATGTATTGTGATGGAAGTGGAAATAATTATGGAGTACATTTCAAGAACTTTTCTAATTCGATGAGTGAAGTTTGTGGCGGTCAATTCAGTGTCAAAAACACTATAGGAACAATTACCGGTGAAAGATGTGTAGCTCTTGGTGGTAGTGATTCGAATACAATCCAAATTGCTGTAGGTTTGGAAGGATGTGCAGGTTATTCGTACACTTCTATTGGCCTTTTAGGGGCAAAGTGGTTACCCAGTAGTAATCCCACCAATTTTGCAGGAGTGTATGGTTCTGAGACTTTCGACATATCTCCCTCTTTTACAAATTATTCTGGCACTTACGCTGGCTATTTCAATGGTAAAGTTCGTGTGACGAACGGAATTTATGCCACCGTGCTTAGTCCCTCTGCAACACCATCAGGACAGAATGGTACGACAATACTTTCCGACAGAGGCGAGAGCGTGACAGACAAACTGAGTCAGGTGCAAGCGGTGCAGTTTTTACGTTACGACCCAACGCAGGAGGTTAATGCGACAAGGGCAAGTCTTGAGGACATTGACATAGATAATATGTCCCCAAAAGAACTCGATTCACTTAGAAGAACAATGCCGGAAGAAGAGCCTGAGCGTTATTTGTCGCCTGTGCAATACGGTCTTGATGCCAACCAACTCAAAGCTGTCTATCCAGAACTTGTTTATGAAGACGCCAACGGCAATGTCAGCATCAACTATGTGGAGATGGTTCCCCTGCTGGTTCAGAGTATCAACGAACTAAAAAGTGAACTTGCAGAACTGAAAGGCACTTCTCCAAAGAAAGCGAAAGCACAGCCAACAGCCATTGAAGAGAGTGTCGCTGATGTCGATATGGTTAGGATGGACCAGAACAAACCGAATCCCTTCAGCGAAAGCACAGTCATCACGCTCAACATCCCAAGTAACACACAAGTTGCGAACATCTTCATCTACGACATGAGTGGCAAGCAGGTGCAGAGCCTTCCCGTCAGCGAGCGAGGCGAAACAAACATTACTGTCTATGCCAGCGACCTCGCCGCAGGCATGTATATCTATACCCTCATCGTTGATGGCAATGTGGCCGTAACAAGAAGGATGATAGTGTCTAAGAACTAAATAACAAAAGGCACAAAAATGAGAAGCTAAAAAGTTGGTTAAACCATTAAACGTCTCTACAATGAATACGAGAAAGAAATTTATCTTGATGATATTACTTCTCATCTCATGTCCTATAGGGATAATAGCGCAAACCAGTTACTATTATTATAAGGGGAAACAAATTCCGCTGACTTTAAATGAGAATAAAGTCTGCGTGAGCATACCGAAGGACAAGGGGGGTGTAAGTAAAGAGCTTTTAAAAGATATCCAAGTTCTGGATACTATTCGAGATGACATCTTTGACATCTTTATTATCCAGCAGTCCGTTTTTAAACAATTGTCTGCTTCAACATCATGGGGAAAAGAAGCGAAATCTGTTATGTTGTCCCCATGCTACAGGACAAAAGAAGGCAAAGAGGTCTTCCTAACACCATATCTTAATGTTCGGTTGAAAAGGGAGCAAGACATTGATTTATTATTGTCGTATGCTGAAAGGTATGGACTAAGAGTCGTAAAAGAAGTCTCGTTAATGCCTCTATGGTTTATTTTATCAATCACTTCGGAGACAGGCAAGAATTCTTTAGACGTAGCAAATGCGTTATGGGAGAGTGGAAAATTTGCAGCTTCAGTACCCGACTTGCCCTCAGACAAGTTACAGTATTGTTCTAATGACCCAGATTTTGATAAGCAATGGGGGCTGTACAATAGTTACAATCCCGGCATAGATATATCTGTGTGTGCAGCATGGGGCTATTCCACTGGGAAAAATATAAAAATAGCCATTCTAGATACAGGAGTAGATCGGTATCATAATGATTTATTATCGAACATAAGTGAATGTAGTTATAACGCATATACAGATCTGGTGCTTGACCAATATCAAAACCAATTCTATACAGGACACGGTACCCTTTGTGCTGGTATAGCAGCAGCCATTAAGGACAATAACAATAAAATTGCTGGGGTTGCCCCAGAAGCCACAATTATTCCTATAATACATCCTTTTGACAGTTTGAACTGTAATCAACAGATAAAACTGGCTAGAGGTATCACTTGGGCTTATGAAAATGGTGCTGATATTATCTCTAATTCGTGGGGTTGTCCAACTAGACACTCTGCAATAGACGAAGCCATACTAAATGCCTTTAGATATGGTCGCAATGGAAAAGGTTGTATCATTGCCTTTGCCACGGGAAATAGTAGCAATAGCTTTATAAGTTATCCTGCAAATTGCAATGACACGATACTTGCCGTTGGGTCAATCATAAGAACAGGAAAAAGAGCAGCATCTTCTCAATATGGAACGGGACTTGATTTGGTTGCACCTGGAGATAGTATCCTTTCTCTAACCCCTAATAATCGGGTAGACACCGTGAGTGGAACATCTATGGCGTGCCCTCATGTTGCAGGTGTGGCAGCATTAGTTTTAGAACGTAATCCGGAGTTAACCGTTACGCAAGTTAATAGTATAATATGTCGCTACGCGAAGAAACTTCCCGATGTTACTTTCAATGAGATAAAGCCTGATGGATCATGGAATGAACAATATGGATATGGTCTGGTTGACGCCTATAGTTCAGTAATTAATACACCTGAAATTGTTTATATACAGGACGACACCATTACAGGAACGAGGACAATCTCCGCAGATAAAATCTATGTGGGGAAGGATGTCACTGACAGAAAAAGACATGGAGATGTAATCCTCGGTCAAGGTGATATCACAATGAAAGCGAAATCTGTAATAATTAAGAATTCAACAACAGTTCCATTGGGAACAAAACTGAAAATAGGAAACTTATAAAACAAAGAAGATGACTCTACATAGACAACTTATCTACTCCATTGCTGTCATCATATCAGTGACTACTCAAGGGCATATATTTCACCCTCTTGGCTTGGGTAGTGAAAAGTGTGGGCTAAATTATAATGGTTATTTCCAGCCCCAAATTCATGTTGAGGGCGACATCCTTTATGCTTGCACAAATCAAGGACTTTATTCCAAGGATTTATCCGACGAAGGAAGCACATGGCAATTAGTCGGATTCGAAGGTATCCCCCTGCAAGACTATGCCCGCAAAGGAGATAGCATATTGGTTTTGCGATATAACGAAAACGAAAGCTATTTGCTATTGTCAAATGATGGCGGACAGACCTATGAAGATATCACGCCAGAGATGTTTTGTAAAGCCAAACAGAATGTGTATTTAAGCCTTGTCCAGCATCCGACAGACTCGAACACATTGCTTGCTTCGTCTTGGGGTAATGGCGGCATATTTCAATCTAGAGACTTTGGGCAGACGTGGGAAAGTCTGTTCAATGATTCTCCAGAATACATAGGATACCACCCTTTGACCCCAGAGATTATTTATGAAAGCGGATCAAACATATACGGTCAGCCAGAAATAAACATCAGCTATGATGCTGGGCAGACGTGGCAAGACTGTTCGCCTTATTATCCTGGCTACAACAATTGGAACGATGTCTTTCGCGTAGCATTTCATCCAACTAATTCGAACAGATGGGTCGTCGGTGGTTGGGGATGTGTATACATATCCGATGATAACGGACACACATGGAATACGCAAAACATAAGAATCGACGGATACAAATTAGCCTCCCCCTTACGTCTTTCACTCTTCGACGACAAGAATAACGATATTGTCTATATGGCAGGTTTTGCATCTGGAGAAATTCATGTTATGTGCTCTATGGATGGTGGGACAACATGGAATGTCCCACATATAGAGCGTGCGGAATCCATTCCAGAAATCGTGACAGACCTGAAGCAATATGGCGACAAACTGCTGATTTATTCCGAATCGGATGTCTATATGGTTTCAAAAGCCGATTTAATCGCACAAACCACTCCTGTCACCTTCACTTCAGGTCAGATGGCAACGATAATTCTGCCAACAACCCCAGATGCAAGCAAGGGGAAGTACTACAGGCTCGACAGAGTCGAGGATAAGCAGATTATCTTTGAGCAGGAGCTTCAGCCGCAGGCTCATATACCTTATATTATTATGCCGAGCGAGGACTTCAGCATCGACATCAACAATATGGAGTTGGAAGGCTTGCAAAGCGATACGGTTTCCATTGAAGTTACGTTCGAGGGACAGGAGGAAAGCCAAAGCATCTGCTTCATCGGCTCCTACGTCAGCGAAGAGCTTGAACAGCAGGAGGGTTGCTGCATCCAAATCATTGATACGACGCCCGACTGTAGCTTTTCCTCCTCGGGGGAAACGGGAAAGGGGGCTTTCCTTGTCGGAGCCTTGCGAGCTTATTTGACCTGGGACGACCCAATCGACCACGGAGGCGCAAAGGGTAGAGGCGACATGGAGATAGTGCTGCGCGACTACGGCACCTCTATCGAGGAAATGAAGAATGAAGAATTAAAAATGAAGAATGATGTCTTTGACCTCAGCGGCAGGAAAATCGTAAATGGTAAATTACATGGTATTTATATAGAGAACGGACAAAAGCGAGCGAAATGAACTATTCACGTGTCGTTGGCGATTTACTAACGTGTCGTTTGAAAAAGACTATTTAGGAGTTACGAAGAGGAGTTATGAGGAGGAGTTAAAATAGGAAGTTATAATGGGCCGATACATTTGGCTCCTCATAACTCCTTTTCATAACTTCTTATTATAACTTCTAATCATAACTTCTTATTTATTGCTGTCCGGTAAAAGTTAAAAAGCTATCAATCATGTGTCCGCAGTGCCGATAAATAAACTCTACGGACTGGTTCGGTGCTTTTCCCCGACAGCAATGATATCACGGCCTTTTTTATTCACTCTGCCTGCCGATTTCTACTAGGTAATTCGTTGCTGCATCCAAATCATTGATACGACGCCCGACTGTAGCTTTTCCTCCT
>JAEEGL010227981.1_pt1 | contig 10488 bp, 12 predicted proteins | sample 9134231 | NCBI WGS metagenome assembly JAEEGL01 (sample SAMN16246548, study PRJNA631951) | gut metagenome | biome: gut microbiome; feature: rumen; material: fiber-attached | host: Bos | place: Iran: Karaj | collected 2018-10 | reverse complement strand
TTCACGTCCTGAAAGCGGAAGTACATCTGCGAAGCTCCTATGATATTGAGAAAGTCGGAGATCTGCTCGCTCTCCTTGATGTAAACGACCTGCTTGCCGCGCCTTTCGGTGAGCTTCGGCCGCAGGCCGAAGGAGCCTAGCAGTTTCATAAGATCGTCAGCCATCTCGGGGCTGTCGCACTTAAGTTCAAGATGATAAGATCTCGCCGGGTCCGTCACCGAGCCGGAAGCGAGAAAAACGCCGCGCAGCATAGCCTTTTTGCAGCAGCGTTTTTTTATTATATCCCTGGGCAGCCCGTCGGTAAGGTAATTGCTGCCCTCCCGCACGGAAAGTATCCCGACCTCGCGCAGTATGGCGTCCGCGTTCATGTCGGGGCTTATCTCAAGGCTGTATGCCCTGCTTCCGCTCAGGCTTCCGTTCTCCTCGACAAAAAGAGCGGCCTTCGCGCCGAAATAGCCCTTCATCAGGCTGATGAAAAGGCGCGCGACGGCCGGGTCCGTGGTAGTCACCTTAAGGCCCATTCCTTCCCCGCTCAGGGTGATGCTGCCCGCGAAGCGCATTATGCCCGCTATCTGTGCGAGCTGGCAGCACTTTTTGCCGGGGTCCAGCGTGGTCAGTTCTTTTTTTACATCAGAGGAAAAGCTCATTGAATGTCCGCGCTAAAGGTCGCGGTGTATAAGGGTAACTGTCTTGCCGAGCTCTTCGAAATGCTCAGCCAGCGCGTTCGCGACCGCGACGCTGCGGTGGCGTCCGCCTGTGCAGCCTATGCCTATGGTAAGGCTGTATTTGCCTTCGCGTATATAGCTCGGGATAAGGTCCATCGCAAGCCCGCAGATGCGCGCGACAAAGCTCTGGGCTTCCTTGCCCTTCATCACGTAGTCCCGGACCTTTTTGTTGTTCCCCGTCAGGTTCTTGAGGCTTGCAACGTAAAACGGATTAGGGATGAACCTCGCGTCCATCACCCAGTCCGCCTCGGCGGGTATGCCCTTCTTGAACCCGAAGGATTCAACTGTTATGGCGAAGCTCTCGACGTCTTCGCCGGGCGAGAGGAGCTTGCGTATGCGCGCGTTGAGACCCGCGGTCCGCAGGCTGCTCGTGTCTATCACGTAGTCCGAGACCCCGCGTATGCCGAGCATCAGCTCGCGTTCCTTCGCGATGCCTTCGGCTATGCTTCCCCGCCCCGACAGGGGGTGCTTGCGCCTCGTCTCCTTGTAACGGCGTATCAGGGCCTCGTCAGAGGCCTCGAGGAACATGACGGAAACGTCTATCTTGTCTTTTTTCAGATCTTCAAGGCTCTTTTCGAAATCCCCGAGGAACCTTCCGCCGCGGCTGTCTATTCCGAAAGCGACCTTTTCGAGTTCGCCTCCGCTCTCGGTAAGCCTCATGAACTCGTCCATGAGGGCGGGCGGCATATTGTCCACACAGTAATAGCCCAGGTCTTCAAGACAGCGCAGGGCATGGGATTTTCCGGCTCCCGAAAGTCCGGTTACGATGATGAGCTGCATCAGAGAGCCTCCGTTCTGAGATTGACTATGCGTCCGGGCTCCAGCCCCGATCCGAGGACCCTTGCCCAGGCGCGGTCCGCCCTTCCCACGTCTGCGGGAACATGCGCGTCGCTGCCTATGATAAAGCGGACGTCGTATTTCATGGCTGTCCGTATGCCTTCGACTGTAAGGCAGTTGTGCTTGTTGTTGATCTCCATCAGGGTGCCGGTCTCTTCGCAGGCGCGGGCTATCGCGTCTATATCGAAGGCCGCTTTTTCTCCCGGATGGCTCAGTATCTTTATGTTATTGCTGTAGAGCGCGGAAACGACGAGGTCGGTGTTATAGACGAGAGCAGCCCTGCTGCTGCGGCCTGTAAGACCGTACCAGTAACCGCCGAGCATAACGCCCGCGGCCTTGACAGGCTTTTCGCCAAGCGTTCCGTAATGGTAGCCCGCGATGATGTAATCGAAGAGCTTCTGTTCCTCTTTTGTAACGTCGAGCTCCCCGGAGGGGTTGATGATATTGGCTTCCACGCTCAGCCTGACCTCAAGGCCTGGGAAACGGCCTCTGAGGGCTTCGATATCGGCGCGCATCTGCGGAAGCTTTTTCATATCGAGGCCGAAGCCGAAATGGCCCGGGCCGTGGTCTGAGATCCCGAGCACGCTGAGGCCTTTTGACGCCGCGATCGCGGCGTTTTCGGCTATGCTGCCCTTTCCGTGGGAATAAGTCGTATGTGTATGCAGATCGTATGCGAGCAGGCTCTTATCCAATTATCCTGACCTCCGGTTCGAGCATTACGCCGCTGTCGTTGTAAACGGTCTCCTGCACCACTTTCATAAGATCGATGACGTCGGAAGCTGTAGCGCCCCCGGCGTTGATTATGAAGCCGGCGTGCAGCTCAGAGACCTGCGCCCCGCCGAGCTTCAGACCCTTCAAGCCGCTGTCCTGTATGAGCTTTCCGGCGAAATTGCCTGCGGGGCGCTTGAAAAAGCTGCCCGCGCTCGGGTATTGCAAAGGCTGTTTTTCGGTGCGGCGGCGCGTGAGATCCGCCATCTTTTCTTCTATCTGCGCCGGATCCGCCGGCTGCAGCTCAAATACCGCGCTGAGCACGACCTCTCCATTTTCTTCGAATACGGAATGCCTGTACGAGAGCTGCAGCTCTGAGGCGGCGCGCTCCTTTATCTCGCCGCCGGCGCCCGCGCTCTTCACGCTGCGGAGCACCGAAGCGACGTCCTGCTCGTAGGCGCCGGCGTTCATGAACACAGCGCCGCCCACGCTGCCGGGTATGCCACACGCGAACTCGAGGCCTGAAAGCCCGGCCGCTGCGGCTGCCCTTGACACGGCGGCAAACATGGCGCCGGCGCCTGCCGTGATAACATTGCCTTCGACCTTTATATCCGCCAGCGCCGGCGCCTTCCCTATGTGCACCACGACGCCCGCGTAGCCGCTGTCCCTGAACAGCACGTTGCTGCCGTTGCCGAGGATCAGGTACGGTCTGCCTTCGGCCGCCAGCAGCTTCAGCAGAGCGGCCAGGCGGGCGCCGTCAGCCGGTTCGCAGAAGTACGCTGCGGCTCCGCCGCAGCGGAAGCTGCAATGCTCTGCCATGGGCTCATCGCGCCTCACGCTCTCCGCGCCCAGCAGCTCCGTAAGCTTGTTATAGAACTGTGTATCGTTATTCATCGTCTTCTTCGGTAAGGGGTATCTGATAGCAGAACTGCAGTGCAGCTTCTATCCTGTTTATGAGCGCCCGTTCGAGCATCTCGCGGAACGGGTCGAGGCTGCCGCCGTTCAGGTAATCGGCGACCAGGCTGTTGTACTCGCGGTCGCTCAGATTGAGCTGCGGCAGGGGCAGCCCGGCCTGCATCAGGCTGTACATAAGCAGCAGGAAGCCTGTCTTTGCCGTATCTTCGCCGTACGGGTAGAGCCGCAGAAACTCAAGGTGCAGCCAGGCTGCCCTCTCTACAGGCGTACCCTGCAGCCTGCCCGAATTCGCCTTTTTAAAGAGCTTATCCAGTTCTTCAGGCAGCTCGCTGAAGTGCCCGGGTATGTGTTCCCACTCGTAAACTATGGGGTTGACGGTGCGCAGCGCCGGCGCCTCTCCGAACACCATCGAAGCCCAGCGTTCCAGCAGCTTTACGTCAGGCGAGCTCTGCATGCCTATTTCGGAGATCATGTCGCGCTGCAGCTCGCTGCAGCCGGTAATGAACGAATACGCGCCCATAGGCACGCTCTCGACTATCTTTCCGTCCAGTATGTCGACTATGTCGCGGCGCCTCAGAGGCGTGCCTTTGATCTGATAATACGAATAGATCCAGTACCAGAGGTCGCTCTGGAGCAGCCATCTGGCCAGCTCGGGGCTCTTTAGCCTGTATTTGTTCAGTATGGAGTTTTTCTCCTGAATGATCTCATACATGATGATCGCCCCCGTTTCCTGCCGTTTTACCTTTCTTCCGCCCTATCTGCCGCTCTGCACGACCTCGCCGTAAAGGCTGAAGGTCTGCGCCTTAGTTATCCGCACGGGCACTATGCTTCCGATCAGAGAAGCCGGCCCGGGCAGATCTACGGTCTTTCCGCCCTCGGTCCGGCCGGTCAGCATGGACGCGTCCGTCTTGCTCGGTCCTTCGATCAGCACCGGCAGCACGGCGTCCTGCAGGACCCTGCTCTTTTCTTCCTGGTGCCTGTGGATCACGTCCGTGAGCCTTATCAGCCTCTCGTGCTTCACCTCTTCGGGCACCTGATCGGGCCATCCGGCCGCCGGAGTGCCCCTGCGCACGGAATATATGAATGTGAACGCGGAATCGTATTTTACGCGGTCCGCCAGATCGAGCGTCTGCAGAAAATCCTCTTCGGTCTCTCCGGGGAAGCCCACGATGATATCGGTGCTTATGGCGATATCCGGGCACACGGCGCGAAGCTTATCGATCAGAGCGAAATACTGATCGCGGGTATAATGCCTGTTCATGCGCTGCAGCACGCGGTCGCTGCCGCTCTGCACCGGCAGATGTATGGCCCTGCAGAGGTGCCTGCAGTCAGCGAAGCACTCTATGAGGTCGTCGGAGAGATCTTTCGGATGAGAGGTCATGAAGCGCACGCGTTCTATCCCGTCGATCCTGTCTATCTCTCGCAGCAGCCCCGCGAAGCCGGGTCCGCCGCTCTCCGCGGCGCAGTAGCTTCCCATATATGAGGTCTTGCCGTACGAATTGACGTTCTGCCCGAGCAGAGTCACCTCTTTGCAGCCCGAATCCGCCAGAGCGCGGACTTCTTTTATTATCTCTTCAGGCCTTCTGCTGCGCTCACGTCCTCTGGTATAGGGAACTATGCAGTAGGTGCAGAAATTGTTGCAGCCGTAGGTGATGTTGACATAGGCCTTGAACGGGTATTCGCGCCTCGCGGGCAGGTCTTCGACTATCTCGCCCGCGCTCTCGAGCACCTCTATTATGTGCTGCTTGCGCTCGGACACAGCCGCGAAGAGCCTTGGGAAATCGGCCAGATGGTGAGTTCCGAAGACGAGGTCTACCCAGGGATATTTCTTCTTGAGCTCGTCGATGATGTGCTGCTGCTGCATCATGCATCCGCAGACGCCGACGACCATGCGGGGGTCGGCCTCGTGAGCGTGCTTGAGCTGCCCGAGCACGCCGAAAAAGCGCTTGTCAGCGTTCTCGCGCACGCTGCAGGTGTTCAGCAGCACTACCTGAGCGTCCTTTTTCTCCTCTATCCTCGAGTATCCCTGTTCCTCGAGCATGCCTGCGAGCGTCTCAGAATCTCGCTCGTTCATCTGGCAGCCGAAGGTCACTATGTGGTAAGTCTTTTCTGTCATCAGAGCTCCTCTTTGTCCCCCTTCTCGCGGAAGACGAATTTTATCGAAGTGCCCTCAAATCCGTAGCCCTCGCGTATCTTGTTCTCGAGGTAGCGGGCGTAGCTGAAGTGCATGATGTTGCGGTCGTTCAGCTGGAAGCTGAAGAGAGGCGGCTTGACGCCGATCTGGGCGACGTAGTATATCTTCAGCCTCTTGCCCTTGTCCGAGGGAGGGTTGTTCATCATCATCGCGTCCGCGATAAGGCTGTTGAGCTGGCCTGTGGAGACCCTCATGGCGCGGTTCTCGGCAACTATGCGGGCCTTGTCGATGACAGGCAGCAGCCTCTGCCCCTTGACGGCAGACGTGAACATTACCGGAGCGTAATCCATGAAAGGCAGCTCTCCGAGTATCTTTCTCTGCATGTCGCGCATCGTGTTGGTCTCTTTTTCGACAAGATCCCACTTGTTCACGACTATGATGATGCCCTTGCCTGCCTCGTGAGCCAGGCCGCCGATCTTCTTGTCCTGTTCGGTAAGGCCTTCGGTCGCGTCGATGACCAGCAGAGCGACGTCGCAGCGCTCTATCGCCGCCATAGCCCTGATCACGGAGAATTTTTCTATCTGGTCCGACACCTTGCTCTTGCGGCGTATGCCCGCGGTGTCGATGAGTACATATTTCTGACCGTCCTTCTCAAAGGGCGTATCAATGGAATCGCGCGTAGTGCCCGCAATATCGCTGACGATGACGCGTTCCTCGCCCGCGAAGGCGTTGACTATCGAAGACTTGCCTACGTTGGGCTTCCCGACTATCGCGATCTTGATGCTGTCTTCGTCGTCCTCGGCCTCGAGCCCTTCGGGGAATCTTTCGACTATCTCGTCGAGCAGGTCTCCGAGACCCAGCATGTTGACCGCCGAAACGGCATGAGGCTCCCCGAGCCCGAGCTCGTAGAAATCGTAGAAATCGGCCGGGAGCTTCGAAGGATTGTCGATCTTGTTGCAGACCAGGAGCACGTCCTTGCCCTTGCGGCGCAGCATCTGAGCCACCTCGCGGTCCGCAGCGGTGACGCCTCCGCGCCCGTCTACGATAAACAGTATTACGTCAGCCGTATCCATGGCAATCTCGGCCTGGGCGCGCATGTGCGAAGGTATCAGTTCCTGCGATTCAGGCTCGATGCCGCCGGTATCTATCATGAAAAAGTGCGTCCCGCTCCATTCGGCCTCGGCCATTATGCGGTCGCGCGTTACGCCGGGAGTGTCCTCGACTATGGACACCCTGCGTCCGACTATTTTGTTAAAGAATGTGGACTTGCCCACGTTCGGGCGTCCCACTATCGCTACAACAGGCTTGCTCATTATTCTTCCCTGATCTTTGCTATATACTTCTCGACCATCATCACCGGATGATAGCTCTCCTTGGCGCTTCTCAGCCCCTCTAAGCCCATATCTTCCTCCCTGTTGAGGTATTTTACCTCCGGGCGTATTTCGCGCACGTAACGGGCGAATTCTGCGTTTATAACGGCATATGCGCCCTCTACCGAGCGGAAGGCTTTCTCGAACATCACGTCGACCTCGTCGCCGACCGGCAGCATGGCGCCGAGGGTGAACGCGCAGGGCTTGTCTTCAACGTAGAGTATGAGCCCGAGCAGTTCGAACTCCCCTATGTGATCGAAGCAGCACTTGAGCGCCAGATCTTCGAAGGGCAGCGATTCCCCGCCTTCGGCATCAGCGTTCTCTTTATGCCATTCGGCGTCGAGCTGCCTGCAGATGTCGACATTGTCTTTGGTGATGGGTTCCACCCGCCAGTCGGGGTGGTCTTTCATGAAGCGGTTCACATGGTTCTTTTTGCCGTGGAACCTGCGCCCCTTCAGGTCAGCCAGATCGTTTATGTCGTAGATATACTCCGAACTGTCGCGGTCGTAGGTGAACTCGAACAGCCCGGGGAAGTACTCTTCGATCGTCTCCTTGTCGTTTCCTCCGGTGGAGAGCATGGTCAGCTTGATGCCCCGCTCCTCCGCGTCGCGGGCGAGCTCTATGACGGCCTCGTGCACGCAGCCCCCGCTCGGACACTCATAGTAGTATTCACCCTCGTATTCCATAAGGGCAGTGAAGCAGCCGCAGACCTCCGCGACCTTTGTGTTGTAATAGCGCTTCCAGGCGTACATCGCGCTGAAGCCGTAATCTATGCCGCGTTCTCCGGCATCCTTGAGGACCTCTTCGATCCAGGCCTTGTCGGCCAGTGTTATCTCATGAAAATCTATCATAATTCTCCTCATAAAATATCAAAATATTATACCATAAAGCTTGAAATCAATGAATACGCGTAATAAAATTATATTGTCAAAGGGGACCGGAAAAGCTTCTTTGACATTATTTTTATAAGTTGAGCTTCGCATTTCACACGGTTCAGGTAAAAGATCATGAGAGATTACAGGGTCGAATTTGAAGAAAGAGTTCAGTTCATAAAGGACAAGGTCGCCGAAGCCCACGCAGACGGCATCATCTTCGGCAATTCCGGCGGCAAGGACAGCGCGCTGGTCGGGATACTCTGCAAGGCCGCCTGCAGCAACACCGTAGGCATTATTATGCCCTGCGCCTCAAAGCGCAACTACGGAGAAGACGCCGACGACGGCAGGGCTCTTGCCGAAAGCTTCGGCATCGAATGCCGCACCGTCGATCTGACAGCGGTGCGAGAAGCCGAGCTAGAAGAGCTGCGCAAGGTATGCGAGCCGACAGACCCCGCTATAGCAAACATCGCCCCGCGCCTGCGCATGACCACCCTTTACACCATAGGCCAGAGCGAGAACCGCCTCGTCGCTGGCACAGGCAACCGCAGCGAGACCTACATGGGCTACTTCACCAAATGGGGCGACGGGGCCAACGACTTCAACCCCATCAGCGACCTGCTCGTCTGCGAGATCTACGAGTTCCTCGAATACCTCGGGGCGCCCGCCAACATCATAAAAAAAGCCCCCTCCGCGGGCCTCTTTGAGGGCCAGACGGACGAGAGCGAGATGGGCGTCAGCTACGCGGCGATCGACCGGTACATCCTTACCGGCGAGGCCACCGACCACGACCGGGCGATCATCGAGCGCTTCCACAGCCGCAGCGAGCATAAGCGCCGCCCGATAGCGACGTTTAAATGACGGGCAGCCGCTGTCAGAACAGCAGCTCTGTAACTAAATACAGCACAGGCTGGTGCAGCAGGTAGATCCAGAGGGAATTGCGGCCGCACCAGCAGAAGAAACGCACGGCAGCGCTGCTTTCGTTTACGGACGGGAGCAGCGTTTTTCTGTCCTTATATACCGTACGTCCGAGCACGGTCCCCAGCATGAACCAGCCGATGAACGGCAGTATCGGAAAGTGGTCGCTGGCCCCGAAACCCGGCCAGGTCAGGCCGAACATGAAAAGCCAGTGAGTCTGGACAAGGTCGTGCTGCAATAAATAATAACCGGCCGGGATGATCACAGCTGCGACAAGGCATGTAAGCCAGAGGGGCCAGTTCCTGTAGAGCGGCCAGACGATCATCGAAACACCGAGCAGGTGCAGGATCCCGAAGTATATCAGTATCGAGCGGTCCGCGAAGCCCAGCTTATACATCGCGAACGTGACTGCGCTTATAAGGAGCCCGGCCGCGAGCACCAGCGCTCCGCGCCTTGCGCTCCGCCTGCCGAGCGTGACACAGATGCCCGACAGCACGATGAACAGGACCCCGCTGTTCTGCTTTACGAACTCAAAAATGGCGGGCATACTGAGGTCCAGTCCGCCGAAATACTCAAGGTCGAATATGAAATGTATCGCCACGACGCCTATGATGCATATGCCCCTGAAAGCGTCGAGCTCCCATATCCTTTTAGTTGAACTCTCCATTACAGTAAATGCTCAAAGAGCATGGCCACAAACACGGTGATCACGCCTGACACCGCAAGAGAAAGCGAGCTCATCGCGCCCTCGGTCTCCCCCATTTCCATGGCCTTCGCGGTCCCTATGGCGTGGGACGAGGAACCTATCGCGACTCCCTTTGCCATGGGGTCGGTGATATGGAACAGCCTGCAGAGCGTGTCCGCGAACATGTTGCCGAAGATGCCCGTCAGCACTATCACCGCGACGGTAATGGTAACGTACCCGCCGAGCTCCTGCGACACTCCCATGCCTATGGCGGTGGTTATCGACTTGGGCAGCAGGGTCACATACATGCGGTGATCGAAGCCGAAGAGCAGCGACAGCCCGAGTATGCTAAGCATGCTGGCGAAAACGCCCGAGATTATGCCCGCGAGCAGGGCTTTGGCGTTCTTTTTGAGCACCTGGAAGCGCTCGTGAAGAGGCACAGCCAGGCACACGGTCGCCGGCGTCAGCAGGTAGCTTATATAGCGCGTGCTCATCGAATAGCTGCCGTAGCTGACTCTGAACACCAGAAGAATGGCTATTATAAGGGCTATCGCGATCAGCAGAGGGTTGGCGAGCGGAGACTTGAGCTTTTTCTTTACGATCTGCCCTATCTCGAACGCAGCCAGGGTAAGGAAGACTCCGAAATAAGTGGAGGTCATTATCATGCCCTTCATTTCCCGGCCTCCTTCCTTGCCTGTCCCGCTCGGCTCACGGCCTGGGTCACCAGCCCTGACACCCCGAAGACTATGACGCTCACGACGACCAGAACGACTATCAGCTGCCACCACACGCTCTTTATGGAGCCCCAGTATTCCATGAGACCCACGCCCGCGGGGATGAACAGTATGGTCATGATCTCGAGCAGAAAGCTGCTGACCTCTTTGATGTGCTCTGTCTTGAGCAGCCCGGTCTCAAGCAGCAGGAACAGTATTATGAAGCCGTAGATGCTGGCAGGTATGGGCAGAGGGATCAGGTTGTGGACCATCTCACCCAGGAAACAGACTGCGGCGAGGATGATCACCTGTCTGACATATTTCATCTTGATATCTTCTCCTCAGCAATTAGCGGACTGTCCTTGAAAAAACGCCGGGCGCGTCCCTCTGCGGAGAGCGCGGCCCGGCATGATGTCAGTTACTTGAGAGCCTTGGTGTCGACGACTTCCTTCAGCATGGCGCGGAAGTCTTCGAAGCTCATGGCTCCGAGGGCGCCGTCAGCCGTGTGGCGCGGCGAAACGGTGTGGTTCTCGAGATCGCGGTCGCCGACTACGAGCATGTAGGGGACCTAGTCCATCTGGGCGACGCGGGGCGTCGTACCGACCGTCTCT
>JAEEGL016558459.1_pt1 | contig 10489 bp, 11 predicted proteins | sample 9134231 | NCBI WGS metagenome assembly JAEEGL01 (sample SAMN16246548, study PRJNA631951) | gut metagenome | biome: gut microbiome; feature: rumen; material: fiber-attached | host: Bos | place: Iran: Karaj | collected 2018-10 | reverse complement strand
GGGACTCTAGTTATACAAAAGCATATGTTGATTCATTAAATAAAGGAAAAAAGAGCTTATAGCTCTTTTTATTTTTGTTCTTCATTTGAAGTAAATGTTTTAACTAAAACATCTGGTCCTATTGTCAAATAATTTTCAAAGGCAGTTCTAAGATACTCATTAATATATTTTGTTATTTTATCATTTGATTTTTCATAGCAACTATCCATTGCTTGAATCAAGAAATCTCTTACTACTTTTCTATATTCATCTAATTCTAGATATGTAGGTTTTAAACCTTTTTCAGCACATATTGTATTAACTGTTGTATAGATAATTGGTAATTCTACAGGAATTAACTCTCCTTCACTTAACACAGAAACAATAATCTTATCTCTTTTCTTCTTTTCTTCCTTTTCTCTTTGTAGTGCATCATAATCAATTAAATCACATTTATATATTCTATATAAACCTGGAAAAGGAAGTTGCATAGGATCAATAGTTTTATGTTCTAAACCATTAACAATACTAAAAATTTTTGTTTCATTATCAGGTGTTAAAGTATATTCACCTGCTTTATTCTTTGCGTTTCCTAAAAACCAAACTAAAGAAAAAGCTTGATAATTAGTTAAATGTAATGTATGACATAATTGTAATACTCTATCTAAATTAAGATTTAATAAGCAACAATTATATGCTAATTGATTAGGATCATTACATTCTTTTAAATTTCTAAATATTTGTGGTTTAAGATCTTTATCTTTAAGTTCTAAATACATAGCTATAGCATGACGTATTAAATCTTCATCAGATGATATCTTATCATTAATTCTAAGAGCATTCTTAAATATTAATATTTTTTCAGTTGGATAGCCATGTTGTTTACAATAATATGGAAGTGGTAAATCATCAATAACATTATCAGTTCCTCTAGTAACTTTAGATATAACATCTTCAAAAGCTGCCTTTAATACTTTACCATCAACTATAGAAGTATTTAATTCTATTCCTTCTTCTTTTGCTTTTGCATTCATTCTTTTGATATATTCATCTATTACTTTTCTAGAAGGAACATCATATTCTTTACATAATGAGCTAAGTGGTTGTTCACCAATAACATACTTGGCTTCACATTCTATTTTTGCTTTTTCTATACAATTTCTAATAATACTGTCTTTATCGTTTTTTGGATGTCTTTTAATATTTGAAACTATATCCCTTTTTACTTTTACTACATCTTCAATTCCTTCTCTTTCACATATGTCTTCAACACTTTCACCATCTAAGTAGTAAGTATATGTTGCAGCATACTCAATAGCTTTATGAATTAATTCATCACTAGTTAAAGATGTAGTTCCCACATTATCATCAATATATCTTGCAGCTATACTTGAATCAGTTCCGTTTTCTTTACAAATATCAAAAATATTCTCACCATTACTTAATACATAATTTTTATTCATATATCTCAATTCCTCTTTTATTTCATCAATTATCATTATAAACTTTTGTGAGTCAGTTAAACAAGAATGCATTCTTCTTGCATTAAAATCATAATATCTACCCATAACCTTGTTATATGGTACTTTTTCTTGCTCACATAATTTTTTTAATGGAACATCCCCTACATAATATTTAAAATGTGCTTTATTGTTATGTGCTTCTCTACTCATAAGATCCTCCATTAAAATATGTTTTCTATTATATCATTAAATAAAAAAAATAAAAGAACTTTATTCAAGTTCTTTTTATTTTTTATTATTATTTTTCTTTGGTGGATGCAAAGTATACTTAACTCCTAAATTAGGATCTCCAATTATAGGAGCCTCATATATAGGAATACCGTATTCTCTAAGTACTATAGCATATACTTTTGTAGGAGATATTCCTTTATATTCTGGTTCCTTACATCTTCTACTAAATGTTTGAAGAACAGCAGTATAATCTTTACCGAATTTATTACAAATCTCCCTTACATTCATATTATCAATAAGTATTTTTCTATTCTTTTTATGCTCAGTAGAAAAATATTCTCTTATGATATCATCATCATCTCTAAAAGGATTTTCTTCTTTTTTTAATGATATGAATTTTATAATAGTGTTATAGTCATATTCATCACTATTATTACAAAATAATAATAAAGGTACTCTAACAGCTTTACCATCTCTAATAATAGTTACATAGTATTTATAGTTAACACCCATTTTAGTAGTATCAAGATTATCTAGCATATCTGTTAATGCAAGATTTTCATCCATTCTGCTATATTTTTGAGTTCTTCTTTTTCTTCTATAAATATTTTTTATTTGTTCAATAGTAACACCTATTGTTTCGCAATGTTCAGGTAATAATTTATCTTTATATACAAATGTATAAAAATTCATATTATTCACCATCCTGCATTCTTCGTGATGATTTATATTCAAGTATTAATGATTTATTACCTAATCCAATAAGACCATCCACTATTTCATTAATAGCATCTTCAAACATGATATCTTCTCTACCTTCATATCTCGTTTTATATTCTTTTCTAACAAATTGTTTATCTATAATAATACCAAATCTATCTCTTATTTCTTCAAAAGACATATCATAATAGTATAAAACTATATTCTTTTCTCTTTGTCTCATTACAAATGCATCTGCTATTACTTTGTTTGATTTTCCTGGATATGCTTTATTTTCCCTATTTAAACAGTTTCTAAGTGATACAGTTAAAACATTATACTTTCCAGCATATTCTCCTAAAGTTAAATCACCTATCATAATATCCGCATTATTTCTTCCACGTTTTTTTGTTTTTTGATTTGTTATTAAAGCATCAACTAATTCATAATCAGTATATTTATTTAATCTAGCAATACTTCTTTGTCTAAAGAAGCCAGCTACTACTTCATCAAATGAATATCCATGATTTCTACAGTATTCTGGAAGTTTGCTTCCATCTTCCATTACCATATTGCATAATATATTCATATAATATTGTTTATTATCTTTAATAGAAATACCTCTATTTCTTTGATTATTGATTAAAGCTATTACTAATACACCATCAGTAAACTTATCAAATCTTGGAATACATCTATGTCTATTAAAACCGTCTACTATTTCATCAAAATTATATCCATTTATTCTGCAGTAAACAGGAAGCTTATTTCTATCTTCCATAACAATTCCTAATAAAACTTTTCTATAATCTATTTTGCTCGTCATGTTGATATAAATCCCCTCTCAAACACATAGTAAAAATTATAACATATATCTATATAAAGTCAAAAAAAATCAATTCATTTAGAATTGATTAATTTTAAAAGTGGTGCCCCAGAAGGGATTCGAACCCCTGACCGCCGCCTTAGAAGGGCGTTGCTCTATCCAACTGAGCTACTGAGGCAAATACTTGCCCATTTGAAGGACAAATAAATAATAACACAAATTAAATGTTTTTACAAGAATAAAAATTATTTTCTTGAAACATATTTTCCATCAGCAGTAGATACTACTACCTCATCATCGTTATTAATGAATAATGGAACTTTAATTACTAAACCATTTTCTAGTTCAGCATCTTTTTGTGCATTAGTTGAAGTATTACCTTTAACAGCATCTGTAGTTGAAGTAACTTTATAATCAATCTTATCTGGTAAATTAACACCAAGTAATTCATCATTAAAGTATACAAGTTCTACTTCTAAGTTTTCTTTTAGGAACTTAGCTTCATCTTCTATTTGTTTTTCTGGTAATGTAACTTGATCATAAGTATTCATATCCATAAATACATATTCATCACCAGTTGAATATAAATAACTCATTTGTACTTTTGTAATATTAGCTTTTTCAAGTTTAATATTAGTGTTCATAGTTTTTTCTAATGTTGTACCTGCTCTTAAGTTTTTAAGTTTCATTTTCATGAAAGCAGATCCTTTACCAGGTTTAACATGTAAGAAATCTACTATTTGATAAATTTGTCCATCAATAATAACAGTCATTCCATTTTTGATGTCATTAATATCTATCATCATAATTATACCTCCATACTCTCAATAGCATCTCTAATAATACTAATTGAAAGATTTAATTTATTTTCTTCTGTAGGAGTTAATTCTAAATTGATTACCCCCTTAACACCATCTATACCTATAACTGATGGCATTCCTATATATACATTTTTATAATATGTTGAAACATTATATATTTTATTTTCATTATTTAATATTGCTTTTGTTATTTCTAGTAAACTAAGTGATATACCTTCATTTGTATATCCTTTTTTATTAATAATGTCATATGCACTATTCTTTAATTTCTCATCTAATATACCAAGATCTTTTTCATTAAATATATCAGTAACATTAAGCATTCCTACTCTAGCTTTAGACCAAAGTACTACAGAATGATCTCCATGTTCTCCAATAACACTAACATCAATATCTTTGATATTCATTTTAGTTTTATCTTTAATAAGATTTTTAAGTCTAGCAGTATCAAGTAAAGTACCTGATCCTATAACCCTATTAGGAGAGAAATTAGACACATTATATACTAAATAGCTCATTACATCTACTGGATTAGTAGCTACTAAGAAAATGCCTTTAAAACCGTTTAAAACAGCATTCTCAGTAATAGTCTTAACTATTTTAGCATTATCATTAAGAAGATCTAATCTAGTTTCACCTTCTCTTTGATTTCTACCAGCACATATAACTAAGATATCACAATCTTTAACATCACTATAACTACCAAGTATTATATTAATACTAGAGTTAATAACAGCCAAAGAATCTTTAACATCTAAATATTCACCATTTAGTTTATCTTTGTCTATATCTATTAAAACAATTTCATTTACTAAATTATCTTCGGTAATAAGTGCATTTAAATATGCAGTACCTACATTACCAAGACCAACAATCGCAACCCTTTTCATATTCTTTTTCCTCTAATATTTATTATTTCTTTTCAACATGTACTGTATGTTTTTGACATGTAGGACAATACTTATTTAAGTTTAATTTATCAGTAGTATTATGAGTATTCTTTTCTACGAAATAATTTTCATTAGATACTTTTCTAGTTTTCTTACATTCAGAACATTCTAATGCAACATATCTTCTTGCATCTTTAGATTTACTTGCCATATGTAATACCTCCTCTTTTTATAACTTATTAAATTATATCATATTATTATTATTTTTCAAGCATTTTTGTCTATTTTATAACATATTATTTCTTTTTAATTCTTCTTCATAAATAGCATAATTTTCAAGTGTTAATGTACAAAATACAATCTTATCAAATACATCATATTCTTTAATAAAATCTTTAACTACTGAAACTGCTATTTCACATGCTAATTTTGAAGGAAATGAATGTCTACCTGTTGAAATACATGGAAAAGCAATTTGTTTAATATTATTATTCTTAGCTATTTCTAATGCATTTTGGTAACAATCTTTTAATTCTTTAATCTTTTCTTCAGTAACTTTATCTTCTATCTCAGGACCTACTGTATGGATAATATATTTACAAGGTAAATTATAAGCATCTGTTAATACTACTTTACCAATACCAAGTAAGTCTCCTCTCATTATTTCAGCACATTTTAGTCTAAGTCTTACACCTGCATAAGTATGAACTTTATTTTCAATACAATTATGATTAGGTGTAAAACAACCTAGCATATGTTCATCACATGGATTAACAATAGCCTCTACTTTTAAAGCTGTAATATCATTACTAATTAAAACTATTTTACCTTTAGTTTCATTAATATCAATGATTTTTCTATCATCATTTTCTTCCTTAATAAGAAGATCTTCTTCTCTTAGAACTTCTTCAGGAACTGGTTTAACGGGTCTTTGATTTAAAAGACCAGTTAAAAGAGTTCTTTTATTAACAAAACTATCAGGAATTTCAATATTATCTTTATCTGCTTCATCTAAAAAATACTTCAGCAAATCATTTACTAATTGGTCTTTCATTTAATCACCGCCCCTTATTATATCATATTTATGTTTTCTAGTACTAAATTATCGCATTTATTCTTATATTTATTATATTCTTCCCTACTTTTAATAGTCCATATTAAAACAGGAATTTTATATTTCTTTACATATTTATTATTAATTTCTGTTTTACTAACAGATATATAATCTGGTTTAAATGTCCTTATAAACATTTTATTAGACATTCTTGCAAAGAATTTTTTGCTCTTCTTTCCAATTAAATAACCTAAAGAAATATCTTTATTCTTAGATCTAATATATCTAAGAGATTTTCTATTAAAACTAATAATAGAATATGGTTTATCATATGTAGATAATAATTCTAATACTTTGTCTTCTAATACTCTATTATTATCTTCATTCTTTATTTCAATCATTATTCCATATTTATTATCTAGTTTTAATACATCTTCAAATAATGGAATAGTATCTACTCCAAGTAGTTTTACTTTCTTTATTTCATCATATGTCATATCAGATATCTTTTTACTAGTATTACCTAGTCTTTTAAGATTATCATCATGAAATACAACTACTTTTTCATCTTTAGTTAATCTAACATCTAATTCATATGGATGACCAGAACTATTAGCTTTCTTAAAAGCTTTAATAGTATTCTCTACTATCTTTTCATTATCAAAGAATCCTCTATGAATTAATCTATATTTTAAATAAAAGTCTTTTTTCATAAGTCACAACCAACATCCTTTAAATTATAATTACCAGTAATAGCATAAGTTAAACACTTAAGACCACCTCTACATCTATCTGAGTGTTCACAAGATTTACAATCTTCTGGTATTTCTTTTTTTCTTAAGTCTTTTAATATTTCATTATTCATGTATAAATCATACATACTATCTACTAAAACATTACCCACTTTAATAGGCATTCTTCTACATGGAACTAAATCTCCATTTTCCATAACAGTAAGTAATGTATCACCACAAGTACATCCATAAGCAAGTTCATTAGTTCTAGTAAATTGTAATGCTCTATTCATAGATATTCTTGTTTTTGAATTTCTTTTAAGTTTTAATTTTTCTTTTTTCATTATATCTAAATACTCTTTAGTTTCTTCTTTAGATAGAGTTAAATCTTTATCCATCGATCCACCAAGAGGTATATATCTATCTGACCATATATTATCTACTTTTAATCTTTTTCCGTATCTAACTACTTTAGGAAACTCTTTATAGTTTAAATGATTAGATGTAAATGAAATAGATGTAAATATTCCTTCTCTTTTAAGGTTTTTAATACCTTCACCTATTTGTTTATATGTTCCTTTACCTCTAATAAAGTCATTTACTTTCTTACCACCTTCTAAACTAACTTGAACATAATATGGTTCATATTCTTTTAGTTTTTTAGCTATATCCCTAGTAATTAGAGTCCCATTAGTAAGAATAGAAAAACTAACTCTATTATCTTTTTTTATTAAATCTAATAACTTAAATAAATGAGGATTACAAAGAGGTTCTCCTCCTGTAATATTTATATGGCCATTCATTCCAAGTTTATCTATTAGATTTATAAATTCATTATAAATATGTTCTAACTTGCTAAAAGAGATACATACAGGTTTATGATCTTCTTGATAACAATGTAAACATTTTAAATTACAGTTTTCAGATAAATGCCATTGAAGAATGAAGGTTCTTACCATGAACCTCCACCTCCACAAGAAGAGCATCCACCACCGCATGAAGAACATCCTCCACCACAAGATGAACCACCACTAGATGATCCTGATGGTACTGGAGTATATACTTGAGAATACATACTATCAAATGATGATGTATTAATACTAATATTCTTCATTTCAGGCATATTGATATCTTCAAACTTACTAATCCACTTCTTAGAAATATTTAGTACATAAGTATATGGAAGTATTTTATAGAAATAATCTGGCATATCTTCTACTAAAGTTTCCAATTTATCTTTTTCTACCATAGTTAAGAATTCTTTAAATCCATTTACTTCAGCAATTAATGTTTCTCCATATTTAGTTTTTCTAGTCATTATTAAACTCAAGAAGAATGTAACAAATACAAATCCAAATCCAACATAATATAAATAGTATTTAGCAGGATTTAAGTCTTCTAATGCACTATATGCTGTAAACATAAATATTGCAGCAACACAAGTTATGAAGAATCCAATATATTTTAATACAATTCCTACTCTTTCATTTATTACCCATCTATATTCTTTATTTAATTTATCATCTATCTTACTAAATACAGTATAGAATGTCTTATGTTCTTTTAAACTAAATTCTTTTGAATCAGATATTAATTCATCTAATACCATTTTTTCATATGGATTAAGTTCATTAACTTTTTTCTCATATTCTTCTAATTTCTTTTTATAATTTTCATCTTTTTTATCAGGTTTAGTACCTTTAATATATATAGTTCCATCTTTATCTTTAATAGATATCATCTTTTTAGCAGCTAATTCTACTATTAAAGAAGTAACTAATTTACTTGAATAATTATTAGATGCTATATAACCAAGTTCTGCAGATGATAAGTCTCTTGGAGGCATATAATTAATTACTTTTACACCTCTATGATAATCTTTACCAAAGATTAACCAAAGTATAAACATAATACCCATTAAGAATAAGCAAACAATTATACATCCAAGTGATCCATTACCATAATTAAATGAACCATTAGCAAAATAATTCTCTGGTAATTCTATATCTACTGTTAAAGATTTAGATAAGCTTTCAGGATATCCTTTTTTTCTATTATTAGAATACTTTTCTGCATTAAACTTAGCAACTAACGTATTACCTTCAATAGTATAATCTACTGAATCAGTTACATCATATTTTCTTTTCTTATCCATAAAGAAATGTACTGTTTTACCTTCAATAGATGTAGGCATAGTAACTACTATAGATGCATTCTTAATATCTGTTCCCCAGAAATCTCCATATGCATGAAATATAAATTCATCATATCCTTCATATGGATCAGAACCCATATCATAAGTATATTTAATAATATAGTTTTTAACTCCTATAGGAAGAGTTGTATAACTACTACCTATTTTTATTCTTGGTTTATCTTTTACTACATCTAAACTATATTGATAAGTTTCACTACCTGAAATACTATCATAAGGAGATTCTGCCCTATAGTTAGTTAAAACAGCTTTTCTGCTTATTGTTTTACCATTCTTTGATGTATATTTTAACCATTTTGGAGTAAACTTATATATTCCATGATGTCCTGCTTCATAAAAGTTTATAGCAACATCTTCTTCTACTTCAATAACATTTTTATCATTAACATCCAATTTAACTGTATATCCATCAATAGTAAATCCATCAGCAGGATCTGCTTTCTTCATAGAATCAAAATCTATTGTATGCGTAAAAACAGGGACCATCATAACAACAAGTGCAATAATAGTAGTTATTAAAGCAATATTTCTAAATGTCTTTCTTGTTTTTGATTTTCCACTAGTTTTCTTATCAGAAACTGCAGAAAAAATAATAATTAAAACAAATACCCAAATAAAAATTGAAACCATACTCTACTCCTTATTATCATATTCATCTAAAAACGAATATTCTTTTCCGTCTTTTATATAACTAATTAAACAATCAGTATTAACATTAGTAAAAGCTGTAAATATATTTTCATCTATATTCTTATTTTCTTTTTTTAGTTCTTCTACTAAATGTTTCATTACTTTTCTTTTACTTAAATTTTCATCTATTTTAGAGTCTAAAGTAAACTTACATGCACAATTTAAAAATCTAAGTTCATTATATTTAGCCCATGATTTAATTGCTTCTTCTTTTACTAAATACATAGGTCTAATTAATTCTAACCCTTCAAAGTTATCAGAGTGTAATTTTGGAAGCATACTCTTAACTTGTGATGCATAAAACATATTTAGTAAGTTTGTCTCTATAACATCATTAAAATGATGCGCTAGAGCTATTTTATTACATCCTAATTCTTTAGCTTTACTATATAGACAACCTCTTCTCATTTTTGCACATAAATAACAAGGATTATCTTTAGCAACTCTTTCTAAAACTTCAAATATATCACTTTCAAATATTTCTAAGTCTATATTTAATCTTTTAGCATTCTCTTTAATTAATTCAACATTTTCTTTATTATAGCCAGGATTCATACATACATATCTAGCTTTAAATGGAAAATCACCATGTTTAATTAATTCTTCAATGCATTTAGCCATTAAAAATGAATCCTTACCACCAGATATACAAACCATAATATTATCATTTTCATTTATTAATTCATATTCTTTAACAGCCTTAACAAACTTACTCCAAATATCTTTTCTATATTTAGTAATAATAGATCTTTCTATATTCTTATATTCTTCCATCATTTATTCCTCTTGCTTTTCTATAAAAAAATTATAACATAAAACGTAAAAAAACATTATAAATAATAATGCTTTATTACGTTAAAATTATCATCAAATTCATATACAATTGG
>JAEEGL016304970.1_pt1 | contig 10489 bp, 12 predicted proteins | sample 9134231 | NCBI WGS metagenome assembly JAEEGL01 (sample SAMN16246548, study PRJNA631951) | gut metagenome | biome: gut microbiome; feature: rumen; material: fiber-attached | host: Bos | place: Iran: Karaj | collected 2018-10 | reverse complement strand
TGTTCCATAAATAATTGTGACCTTCCCATCAGTGTCAAAAAGAATCTGTCCTTCCTTATCAAAATTTCTGAAATTGCTGTACTTAATTGATTTAATTTTCATATACTCACCTTCTAGACAATACTATTTTTCTATTGTACTTTTTTAACAATCAGGTTAATAATATCGTTTACAGCGTCGACATCCGCTTTATCTCTAGCTTGTTGCACGCTTCTTCCGTTCTGAGTATCAAATCTAGTTCTAATATTCTTTTTTTCTACCTCAATTATTTCTTCTATTATTTCCTCTATCTGTTTATTCATCGAGTTCTCCTTCATTATCATCCAAATCAACAATATCCTCTATTGACAAACCATACTCTATGAGTTTATCATCCAGTTCTCTCATACACTCTTCTTTATTGCTTGCTAATCTAGCGTACTCATAGTACCTTCTCAGTTCTATTTGAGCCATCAGACGATTTGTGCTTGGTAGTACCACCACGTCATAAATATTTGCCATCTTTTTTTCTTCATCAGTATAATCATCTTTATATGTTCGCAGTATTCTCCCTCGGCGCTGAACAAATTCTCTGTAGTCATCATTGCTTGATAATATCATCGCACCATTTATTGACGGAATATTAATGCCCTCATCCAAACACCTGATCGCAACCATTGCATCAATCATTCCTTTATTGAAAGCCGTCACCAATTGCATTCTTTCTTTCATATTTTCTTCAGCCGTGAATTGACTAACCTTATATCCCATATTTGAGAGTCTTTCCTTAATATACTGAATATGCCGTATTTCCTCGCCTGTGTTCTCTTCATACAGTTTGCCATCACCACAATATACTATAAAATGATTATCCTCATAAATCTGGCTTAAAATCCAATCTATTCTCTCATTTTTATCTTGAGCCATTGATAGCACGCGCAATCGCGCACGTTTAAATTTCGCCGCTCCTTCAACATCAATACAAACTCCATTTCTAAAGCATGCCATCATCAAACTAGTATATCTTTCGAAATCCTTCTCCTCCTCAGGTGTCGCACTAACAAAAATAGGAAAATAATTATAATGAACAAGATATTTCTTCTCTATAGCATATTCAATCGGCAAATTGTAGACCTGTCCTCCAAAAAAGTCCATAAGCATCTGCCCATTTAAATCCTGTTTTTTGCTAAACGGTGTTGCGCTTAGCCCCAGTAAATAGGAATAATTTGCATGAATACTCTCTGATAAGTTTTTGAACCTATGAGCCTCGTCAACAATGAGCATTCTCTTTAATACAGATTTTTGTGCAATTCTATCAAAGCGATCTGTATTAAAGGACTTGATTGTAGATATAGCAATAACAGTCTCTTTCTTACCATACTTTACACTCAGCAAAGCATCCATTAATTGTTCTTCCCAGCCATGATTTTCACTTGATACTAATACAGTAGGAGAATCAGGAAGTACTTTATGAACATCCTCAAACCACTGCCTAACTAGATGCTTATACGGAGCGCATATAACCAAAAGAATTGGTTCAACTTTAGTTACCTCTAAAGCAGCGTAAATAGCTGTCCACGTCTTTCCTGTACCGGTAGCCATTACAAAAAAGCCTCTATATCCATTACTAATCCAGTTATCAATTGCCTCTTTTTGGTAATCTCGAAGTTTAATGCCAGATTTATCTTTTGATGAAGGAACGTCAATTCCTCGCTTTTCTGCCTCCTTTAAAAAATGACTTATCACAACGTTTGTACAATCTATCCTCTTAACATATTCATTTTTGCCATTCCATATGCTTTCAAATTCTTCTTCATCATCAATTATCCTAGGCATATCACCTGGGATCCAACTCACTGCTGTCCTAACTTTTTCATAATTATTACTATATGCATTAGCTGACTCATTTGGAGAACCAACAAATAGTACTTTGTTTCCGTCAAAATCAGACAAAAGACCAATTTTGTCATGGTATATTCCAACAGAATTCTCCACGTCAACAATCTGTATATTCATCTTTCCAGAACTAATAAAATCAATTAGCTTTAATAGATTCACATCATCAATTGACTTCATCATGTTATTAATATCATTGTTAAACAATTCCATTACCAGGCTATTTTTAATTGCATAGCCTACTTGAATCCCTTGGAGATCTTTTTCGCTAAGCTCCGGACTACAAATAATTTGGATACGTCCATTATTTTTGCGCAGACTGTCCAAACCTTCACCAAGAATCTCAAATACACTTGAAGAGAAAAATCCCACACTCCTACGGTATAAAACAGATTCTTTTATTGCCGGAATAAGAAAATCACTGACTATATCATCCTTGCCTTTACTTTTATAACTAATTCTTATGTTAAGATCATTTAATGCCAATATTTGCCTCCCAAAAGCCCTTTATATCATGCTTTTCAGTTTAATTATATCATTTTGCCAAGTGTCTTGGAGACCTAATGACACTTCGTCTTATATTATTCCTTTATTCTACTATAGTCACATTTTCATCAATATCCTTATTGATTATTTCCATAACATCTTTTGCATATCCGGAAGCTATTTGTCCAAATCCACTCATAGGAAATTTTTCAGCCAGATCATTTTCTATTCCAATAATAAAGTTAATGGCCTCTTGAACGACTTTTATATCTTGCTTAGTTTTAAGGTTGTATGTTCCACTGCCCCTTGCGAGAATTGTCCATCCTGCAGGATTGTCATCCTCAATATCAGTAAAAATATGCATCATAGCCGCAAGCATGGATGTATCTTCTCTCTGAAGATCTTCCATATACTTAAAAATATAATTTCCATCAACACTTGAATCTATATCAATAACCGATAAAACGTAGTCCATAATTCTAATCTTATCTGTTCTGTTCCTTGAGCACCTCTTGATAACCTGGTAAATAATTCCAAGAGTAAAAGCCTTAAAAAACTCTGTAGGATTTAAATCTTCATCGTTTTCATCCATAGTCATCCTGCAAACCTTAAACGCATCTTCCTTGTACCTGTCAAAATGCTCAGCAAACGTAGCATCCCCATAAAAATCCACATCATCATCAGGAATCTGTCTACACAATACCGACTGAAGATGAACATCCTTAAGAAAACTCTCCAGTATAGGCAGAAGATAGTCCTCTGTCTTGCCACTTAACGCAGCAAATCGCATTGTAATATTGCAGAATGAGTTGATCAACTTATAAACATGTGTTGTATCTTCATCAGTTCTGTACAACACTTTAAAGAACTGGATCCAAAACAGTCCCACTTTCTCTTCTGATATTCCAACAAGATTAGTTATCACTTGCCTCGCAGAATTATTAACTCTAGTCGCTTCTAGAAAATCGTCTTCGGAATAGGGAAACTTGAAATGAGAAAAGAAAGAATCCACCAGTTCCTTCTGTTCACGTACTATACTTCCCTGTCTTTGAATCACCAGATAAAAGCCATACATAGGAAGTTGCAATATACCATCAACCAGATCTTTATGAACATGTACTCCTGGTTGCTTCCCTGTTGTATGAAGCATAAGATTTGCAATAGCCTCGCACTCAGATAAAATCTCTTCTTTACTCTTCTGACAAAAGCTCTCCCATCTTTTTCTTTGCGTTTCGCGCTCTCTATAATAATCACGAACTGCCATTGCATGGATAGCCCATGCTCTGTCCCAAAAGCTTAGCAAATTATTCCTCCTATCTAAAAATCAGCAAATACTCATCCTTTAAACACATTCTTTCTATGATATTCTAGATATTCTCTATTCTTTTCTGTTAAGCTAATATGCATAGTATCTGTGACGTTCAAAAATACCCTGTCGGATTCTTTTAAGCTATCTGATATGATTATCTTCCCATTTCCATCAAATGAAATATATCCTTGATCAAAAAGCTGATCATGGTTAGGACAAAGTAAAAATCCATTATTCTGATCAAGCTTTTCATTTGCCCCGCTCACTGCCCACGGTTTAATATGACTAGCAATCAAGAAATTTTCATCTGATACTCCACACAAACAGCATTTACTATATTTACTCAGTAATCTCTTTCTGAAAGCGCCCTGATTTACTCTTATCTTTATAAGTGCTTGCTTTTCTTTCCCTTCTAGATGCAAACTCTCGATATTTTCATCCAACTCTTTAATAAGTTTTTCTGTTTCTGCACCACTGCCGTCATTTTCCGGCAAATTATAGTATTCCAAATTGATTCTATGGGGAGTCTTGTGCCTATTATCAAAATTATTAGCGGCGCTAGGGCATATAGTCTTCTTATCTCCCCACCCCCAATAGCCACCATATATATGTCCAAAGACAATGTTATTTACATCACATCGCCTTATGAACAATGAAATTTCACCTGCATTTACTATTCTTTTTGTTTTTCCATGATTAGGAAGTCCTAATATTGCCAGAGCTCTATCAATTGTGTTATCTGCATACATTCCAGGGAAAAACTGAGGTAAAACCATCTGATAGTATTTCAAAACCCAAGGATATTTATAGAAAAAAACATGGGACAGAGCATCATCCAAAACAGCATAATCCTGGGCAGAATTCAACTCGCTTTCTTTAATAATTGTAATGCATTCCAACAACTGATCTCGTATTTCCTCTGCCTTTGCTTCTGCCTGAACTTCGGTAATGCTCTCAGCATGACTGCCTTCTTTGTATCGCCAAGAGCCATCCGTTTCACTATAATAAACAATTCCTAAATACTTGTATTCTCCAGGTGCACCAAATCTCCTGTACACAGAATCATACATAAGAAGATTAATCATAGTATCATCATCGCCAAACATAGCTACCAAAAGTTGCTTTCCATCCATTTCCTTTAACTTGTCTGGCGCAAATTTAAGATTAAACGCTGCTCTCAGTTCTTCTGTTTTATTCCGAAATTCTATCATTTCATAAGATTTTGAATTCTCATGAAACCACTCAGGACTTCCAACCATGTATTCCATAATAACATTCTCCTTATGTTCTAACGCACAAAAAAGCATATAATCTCAATGATAATTTTACTATCTCAGCATTTGTATTTGTTACTATTCATAGTCTTTTAATAAATGTTTTATCAAAAATCATCAAGTTCACCTTCAAACTCCAGCCACCCCAGCAATCTGTCTTCTTCCCTTTCCCTGCGAAGCTCATCCTGACGGCGTTCAAACTCTCTGCGCTCTCGTTTACTCATGTTGCTTGTAAGATCCCTGTACTGCTTATCTGTTAATCTGACATCTTTATCTCTTTTCCCAAAGAACATAGTCATATCCTCTCTTTCTTAAGACACAAAGCGGGAAACGATATATGATCATCCCCCGCCCCAACAAAATGATTTAGTTAATCCCTCCAATTGCTCTTTTGCCTAATCCAGATCTCCGTCCTTACTACAGAAGTTGTAATACTCACAGGTCACGCAGAAGTGTTTGCAATGTCTGTTATTACCACGCACACTCTTCCTTATCCAAAAAACAGTTTGTCCATAATCATACCCTTTCTCCGACTATTTCCCGTTCTTTTTCACCGAATGTCTTCTTGTATGTACCAGCAATAACGCCCTACTGGATCCTGGCGACATAATCTCTGCCTCTTTCTCTTTCATCATCCTGTATTTCTCAGGATCATTTCGCTTTGCATCTGCAAGCTTTAAATCATAAGAAATGAAATCTTTAGTTATAGAAACAGTCTTTCCTGCAACCCATCCGGTAAACAGTATCGGAGATAATCCAATCAGTGTAAGTAACATAATAAGCACCTTCCTTTCTCTTATCTCTTTGCATCACTTTTTCTTCTTATTCTCAATTATTACTGCAATTATCGCGGCTACACCTATCAATCCCACAAACAGCCACCCGCCGACTACCATGCATGCCATGAAAACAATTACACAAAGCGAGATCAAAAGAGTAATCATCGCGCACCTCCTGTTCTAAATAAGCCTTGATAACAGTTTTATTTTTTCAATTAAGAGTGATCTGATGCTTAAATAATAAAAAAACAGGAGTCCTATAAACATGCCAACTGCATATTGGGGTATGATATCAACTCTCACAAGCGGACCCACAAGATAATGTGGTCTTCTCAATTCCAAAACATTTACTGTTTCTTTATCCGCCGTTAATAGCATCGGAATCGTACCGGTATTAATATAATGTTTATAAAGAGTGGGAGGCGCCGAATAATGTTTGAGCGCAAAGATTTTGAAGAGATTGATCGTGAATACTTTGATGTTATAAATGAAACATGCTACCACATAATCCTAAAAAGCAAGAATACCGGTCACACTTGGGATATAATGTGTCAGGAGCGTCCAAATGGAAGAAGTCTTGTGATAAGCCACAAGCATAAAGACAAGGATCCTTTCCATATCCAGCGTGGTTTTCATCCTAAGACTGTGGAAGATGCACAGAAAAAGATAATGAAACACGACCTATGGCATCTGAAAGGCCGGCTGCTTGCCAGTTTAAAAGGAAAATAAAAGAAGGAGCCACTTCAATGAGTGTCTCCTTCATATAGTATGTGCGGATAAAGACTAAATGATTCATCTCCACTACCACAAGCGATTGAGTATCGTCTCCCTAAGCTTTTTTATTTCATCACTGGAGGTCAAATCACTAAGATCATAAATGCACTTGATCTTTCTCGCGTTATCATCATATAGATATACAGCATAAGTATCGATAACTAGTACTTTATCATTAATAACATCATTAAGACTAGCATCTCGCGTAGGATTCTTTTCCAACACCAATCTGCGAAGATTACAGTATTGTCTGCACTGCCCTTCCAAATTGTTCTCTAGATTCTTATTCAGCTTTACCTCCACTGGCAAAAGCTTTCTATTTATGCGAATGACATTATCAACATATGTAATCGGATTACCTTCCTTGTAGCAATCACATTCCATGAATATCTTCTTCTGATCCCCAATGCTGCTTAGCAGATAATTGACATAGCATTGCCTAAACTGGATTTCCAAAGTAAAAGAATTCCTATATTCCTGTCCTAATTGCATCCAGTTTTCTCTATTGACCTTCGAATGCGGAAAAGGTGTGGAATAACTATAGACAAAGTAATCTGGGACGCTATTCTTATCAGTGATTATGTGCTTTAACTCCTCGTAATTACGGCCATATACGGGTGTATGTGCACTCAATGCACTAATTTTAATGAAACCGTTAAATTCAGAGATATCTATTGGTTCCTCTAGCAAAAATAATCTGTCTATATCGCAAAATACTCTTGAACCATAATAAACCGTGTCGTCGATATCTTTCACCAATTCAGGTTTCCCACAGATTCGTCCAATTGCAAAAATTTTTCCACCGTATTTTTTATGAACTTCAAGCTGCTCTCCTATTGCATGCTCTAAATCCTTTGCTTTAGCAGAGTCGGGATCAAGTGTCTTTCTCACTTCTGTCCTAATCTTAGTCAAGTGCGGGGTAGCAGTCTTCGCATGCATAAACAGAACTATATCTCCCCGTTTTATCCATCTTGGTACAGTCCAATTAGTGTATCCACCTTCATTTATATCATTGATCAATAATTGAACATTATTGCCTTCCAAATAAGATTCATATAATTCATCCAGGGATCTGGTAACGGAAATATTACTGATGACAGCTTCTATATATTTATTATGGTGTCGTCTGCGTTCTCGCGGTAATACTGAAGATACATAATCTGCATGAAGCCCATTTTCTCGTTCTCTTATTTCAGTTTCATGGGACATCTCTTCCTGATGATTAACATAATCAAAGAATGCCCTTCTTATTTCTACCAGCTCTGTTTTTTCAATATCTTTATAGTCCGGGTTATCCTTCAAATAGCAAGAAACAACCTCGTCTGCGGATACATTCTCATCATTTTCATATATGTCTATTAAATGCTCTAGAATATCCATTGTAATGAGTTCCTCCCTGTTACAAGTTTAAGTAACATCAGCAGCCTTTACGTCCGCTATTGTGATCTTCTATAGAGCATGCATTTGGAGAACCATACTCAATAAGTCCCGCATCTGCCGGGTCTATGGATATCCTGCCATCTTCAAACACAAATGCCGGGATTCCGACATCACCGATTTCCTTGCAGTGATCAAATACAGGGCTGCTGTCACGGAGCCTTGTGAAAGCACTCATGTTGCGGATATTCTCGCCTATATTTATGTACTCAAATTCATCTTCCCTGCCTGCTATCTGCTCATGTACAAAGTCGCAGTAAGGACATGTTGGCATTCCATAAATCTTGATCATACTGCACCTCCTGTTTTACCTAAATCATTATTTCCGACTTTTTATAATTAAATACCTTACACCGAATACCCCAAATTAATATCAAATGGGGCAATCAGCCATTTTTGCAAATCTTTATTGTAATTGTCGAAGAAGATTTTTATGGCCTTGCCATAGTTTTCTTTAGTGTCAAATTCCCAGTATGAGTAATACTTAACACACTTCACAATCTTTGTTAACTCTCTAGGTGACTCGCCAAGTTCGATTCCATCTATGGTGAAAAATCTCTTGAAATACTTAAGAGATATGCAGCCTTCACATTTAAGCTGATTTGCAGACATTTCTTCAATCTTTTCTTCAAATTGCTCGAGTTTATCGGGCTTTACCTGAAAGAGTTTCATCTCAATAAAGGTCTTTTCCATTATGTGTCCCCCAGCAGTTTCTTATTCTCAACATTGTCTACAAGGATCATTTTCTTTACCCCTTCATATGGAGATTCAATATCCGCATCCGGCATTATTGCTTTTAAATCGCCTTTATCATAATCATTTCCATTGGCTGCTCATATCCCGGAACATCTACAACAAATCCACCGCAATCCTTGTATCCCAATTTACGATAAAAGTGTTGCGCGTCCTCATCAACTTGAGTAGATGTCATCAGCATCCCATACCCCTGGGCCTTCATGTCCTGCTCCCAGTGTTCCAATAGCTGTTTCCCATAACCCCTTTTACGATAATCAGAATCTATAACCAGCATTGTGCAAAACGGTGTATTGTCCCAAAAAAGATTATATCGAAGCACCCCGATAATCTTTTCGCCCTCAACACATACATAACCCTGACCACACCTCACCTTTTCATCAAACACTGATTCCGGAAGATGCTTGTCAAGAACATACCATTCTTCTTTATCCCGTTGTTCAACTGATCTTATCATTTTTATTCTCCAAATCACGGATCATATAGAACGTTCTACTCTTCATTTACACTACCAACTATTTCACTACTTCGCAAGCAGGGCCTCAGTGCGCACTGAGGCAGCTTGTTGGGGAAATCCCCAATCCCCTTTTGACTGATTTGGCAATCAGGCTACGCTCCTTCGGAGCTAAAAAAATATCAGTGAAATCTGCCAGGATGATGGCAATAAAAAAGACGGGGCGCCACGTAATGACGCCCCAAATGATCACCGCGTATCTGCACGGTCTTTCTTCTTTGAGTGATCCTGTGAATCATCAATGTTCAGGATCTTATCGATATCATATTTTGCTATCTGAAATTTTGTCATGCTGTCCTTTGCGGAATTGTATTCCTTATAGGCAGCTCTTTTCTCGGCCAGGAGCTTTTGGAATTCCTCGTTGAGCTCTTCCTTGTTCGGTATCTTTTTTTCTCCGAGCTTTTGGAATGCATCCTTAGCAGCTTTGTGCTTCAGGATTTCTTCCTTGTGCTCTTCAAAGAACTTCTTGCTGTAACCACTCTGCCGGTACTTAACATAAATATCCCTTGTCCTGGCGTAAGCGAAGATGTGATTGCGAAGCTCTGTGATCTCACCCATTCGCTTCTCAGCCTTCTTGATCCTGGCGTTAATCTCATCAAACTTTTTAGCAGAAGCTTCTGCCTTTTCAGAAAGTTCATCATAGGACCTGATCCCATTTTCCTGAAGAAACAAAAGAGCTTTCATCGCATTCTTCACATTGAACTTCTTGGCCCACATCTCGTAGCCGGGACCTTTTCCCTTTGCGATAACATCCTGGAGATTTAAGAGAAGATCAAAGTCATCATCCTTCTGCGCTCTGATCTTTCCGGCATCAATCCTTCCAATCTTTCCAAGGATATCTGCTTCGCTGTAACCGTCTCCAAGAGATCTGAACCTTATGAATCTCTGCTGGTTCTTTCCTCTGACTGCAGTGTGCTTTCCTCTTTTGATCTCATAGCCAAGGTCCTGCAGCTCAAGAAGGAACTCGTTAAAGTCCTTTGGATTTTTCGAAAGAGCAATATCAATCGACTGACGAATATCGTCCCTGAAGGATTCCCTTTGGGGCCAGACGGTTCTCTTTTCTCTTTCGCTGTAAGGTCGTGGCTGGATTACAGAAAGTCCATGTTCAAGACAGATAAGGTCACTGACTTTCTGGAGCGCAAGTCCGGAGAGATGAAAATCCCTGAACTTCTTCGCACAGGAAATGTCAGAAGCGCAGAACACCACATGATTATGGATATGAGCCCTGTCGGTATGCGTAGCCACAATAAAAGCATGATTGCCTTTTGTGAAACGCATGGCGGTCTCA
>JAEEGL016149186.1_pt1 | contig 10489 bp, 7 predicted proteins | sample 9134231 | NCBI WGS metagenome assembly JAEEGL01 (sample SAMN16246548, study PRJNA631951) | gut metagenome | biome: gut microbiome; feature: rumen; material: fiber-attached | host: Bos | place: Iran: Karaj | collected 2018-10 | reverse complement strand
GAATTTTATTATTCTTTCTTTTATTATCAGTTATCTGGTTTGTGATCAAGAGTGGATTCTATATATTATTATTTTTCGCAGTCCTATACTTTGGAATCAAGTGAATAGCATATCTCAGAAGTTATGTAAAATGAAATGATAAATCTGAATACAAAAGTAGGAGAGTGGAGTTTGACGATTCAGACTTTGTAGAGGTGGTAGAATAGAATTTAAAAATCATAAAATAAAAAGCTGTCCGTAAGGGTAGCTTTTTTTGAAAATCAGATTTTTATGTTAAAATTTTTTAACATTTTTATTTGCATTTGTTAAAATTTTTATTATAATAAAAATGTCTTTATTACACATGAAAAAAAACAATGACTGAATTTATCAAAGAACTACGTATCGAGAGGTGAGTAACTCAGCAAGAATTGGCAGATTTACTCGGTGTTACTCGTCAGACTTATTCAAAGTTGGAAAATTGAAAAATCGATCCAACATTATGACAAGCTGTAAAAATTTCAGAATTCTTTGGTGTAGATGTAGCCAGATTTTTACCATGAGATACCCAAACTACAGCCCCAAAAGAGATAGATTGGGAAAAATATAAACAAATCATCAAAAATTTTATAAAATATGGATCTGATGATTGAAAAATAACAAAAACAAAACTTGCTAAACTTTGTTATTTGTTAGATTTTGCGTGGTATTATTACAATTTGGAATCGATTACATGACTAGAATATAGAAGAATTCAGCAATGACCAGTGCCTGATGCATATTTTAGCACAATCGAAGAATTACAAGAAGAAGAAAGTATTATGATAAATCAATGGGGAAAAGCTTATTTAATAGAAAATATTGAGGAGCCAAGACACGATAAATTATCAGAAGATGAGATGAATCTTTTGGAAAAAATTGCTGAAAAATGGAAAAACAACGACACTAAAGAAATTGTAGATTTCACTCATCAGCAACTTCCTCGAATGATTTGTGGAGACAAGGAAATAATTCCTTATGATTTAATTACTCAAGAAGAATCTGATAATGTTTACTAATGGATGATATACAGTTATAGTTACAGAATATGCAGAAAGACACTTCATAAAACCTTTTAGCAAAAGGTATAAAAATACTTGGGACAAAACGATGAATGCGATTAATGAAATGCTGAGCCGTATTGATATGTTTATCAAAACTTCAAAAGCCGAAAGAATTCATAAATCAAATAATTGTTATATTGCAAAATGTGAATTTAAGATAGCATGAACCAACGAATCTCCAAAAACTTCATGAAACAGAATTATCATTTATGTAGATGAAAACAAAAAAGAAGTTCAGATTTTATTACTCTATACCAAAACGGATATTCAATGATGAAATGAAACGGTTTGGTGGCAGAAATTAGTAAAAGAAAATCATAAAGAAATATATAAAATATTCGGTTTTTAAATATAGAACTTTTTATTTTAAAATTACTGATTAATTTATTTTGATATTTTAATTACTTATTGAAAATATGAAGATAGAAAAAATCATTTTTCGTTCGCATCCTCTATTTAAAAAAGATTTTGAGATTTGTTTTAAAAGATGAGATAAAATCCCATTTATTACATATTTAGTATGAAATAATTGATCATGAAAGACTAATTTATTAGATAGTATTTATAGAGGCATATGATGAGTTTGATCAACACATGTAACAAAGAATGTAGTATTTAATGCTGATTTTTTTATTAATATAGATGAGTCAGAAAAGGAACAATATAATCTTTTACAGGAGGATACAGTGGTTTATAATATCAATTTTACTTCTATAAATTGATGGAATAGTGGACTTAAAAATTTAAATTGAGATAATATAAATTTTAATTGATTTGATTCTTTACGTAAGATAATATATACGACAGCTGAAGTAAAATATTTAGCTTCAGATATTAAATCAGTAACAGCAAGTAATGTGGATGATAAAAATGTTGAGGTATCAGAAAATCTTTCAAATACGATTCCGCAATTATTAGTCGATATTGATACAGTTGATAATAATGAAAAAATTATGTGGTTGAAAAATGAGTCTCACAAGACATATGAAGATATACCTGAAAATGTTTGATGAAGACTTGCTAGGTTTAATAAATGATTTGATCTAATATATCAATGATCAATTAAATTTAGTAAGATAGAGAATGTAAATTGAACAAAACAGATTTTGTTTACAAATTCAAAGTGAGAGGAAATAGATATTTCAGACTTAAGTAGCTGAGAACAACAAATATTATATAGAGTAGGTCATATACTAAAAAATTTAAATTTAATATCTTGATGAATTATACTGATAGATGAGCCAGAATTGAGTTTACATCCAATTTGGCAAGAAAGGTTTAGAGCTATGTTAATCGAGATATTTAAGTGATTGGATGTGCAAATAATAATTGCAACACATTCTCCATATATATTTAAAGGTATAGATAATGATTTTGAACAAGTAATCCTTCTAGATGCTAATAATTGAATTTATAAACAGTTAGATACTAATTTATTAAATTGAAAGTATTTATCTGCAAGTTATATTAATTATATCGCATATGGTATTATTGATTATGAACTTCATATAGAATTGTATGATTTATTGTTACAAAAAATATTAGGAGATAAATCAGATTCTCCAACAGATTTGGATAAAATTCTAATAAATAATATGAAAGAACCAGTTAGAGTCTCATTTATAAAGACATGAGAGACTAAAGAAACGCAAGAAACTTTGATGACACGAATAAGAAATAAGATGCACCACAGGGAAAAGAATAGACCAAATTTTACTGAAAATGATTTGAGAGAATCTATTGAGAGAATGCTTTTGATTCTAAGAAATTAATAAGAAGATTCTTATTGTCTAATAACCTTGAAAATTTTTATTGGATTGATAAATTTTATTTGCCTAAATAATTTGGGTTATTTTTGTGCTTAAAATTAAGGTTTTTTATAGATGAAGAAAATAAGAAATGTCGGGATCAAATATGATTACTAATCAAGAACAGTTTCTTGATGAGGTAATAAATAAAATACTGCCATCAACAGATAGAGTTTCTTTTTTGGTCTGATTTTTTTACTTTTCTTGATTCCAACAGATTTATAAAAATATAAAAGACAGACATTTGAGAATCTTGATTTGAATGGATGTTGAACAGACAATTAGAGAGTTAAAATTTAAATTAACTGAGCAAACTGCTGTAAATACAGCAGAGACAATTGATAGTCTAAAAAATTTCATAAATAAAACAGATATTTTTGAAAATGGTGAAGCCTTGGAAGCTTTGGAAATATTTATAAAAAAGATTCAAGATTGAACATTAGAAATAAGACAAACACTAGAACCAGACCATTCAAAAATGTATTTATTCTGTAATGATGAAGAACATAGTCAATGAGGATTATTTCCTTGAACTTTGATAACATGATCTAGTAACTTATCTAGTGCATGACTACATAATAGAAAAGAAAGGAATTGGATAATGAGAGATGCTGATACATTTAATGATGCGTTAGAAGATTTTAATTATGTTTGGGATAATGGGTCTGTACCATTAACAATATGATGAGCTGATGATAAGCTAGTTAAAATTTTGAAAAATGAAACATGGTTGAAACTTTCCGATCCTTATCTTTGCTACATGAGATTATTAAGTGAATATTTTAAAGAGAATCAAGATATTAAATATCCTTCAGATATTACTGAATGACATTTTCAAGATTTGGAATATCAAACAGATGCTATCAAAAAAGCTTTACATATTATCGAAGAACATAATTGAGTAATTATTGCAGATGTGGTTTGACTTTGAAAGAGTATTATATGATCAACAGTTTTACATAATATTAATGAAAAAGCTATAATTATTTGTCCTCCTCATCTTAAAGATCAATGGGAAGAATATAGAAAATCTTTTGATTTTGAGGCAGAAGTTTATTCTTCATGACTAATTTGAAAAGCATTAGAGGATGATATTCGCAGTATTCATAAAGCTCAAGTTATTTTGATAGATGAAGCTCATAAATATAGAAATGCTGATACAATAGACTATTGAAATCTTCATCAACTATGTCAATGAAAAAAAGTTGTCCTATTAACAGCAACGCCATTTAACAATGCTCCAAATGATATTTTCAATTTGATAAAATTGTTTCAAATACCAAATAAACCAACAATTCATACGCAACACGGATTATTAGCTGATTTTACAGAGATGCAAAAGAAATATGAAACAATGAGAAAAAAACATGTTAAATGATGAGAAGAATTAAGACCAGAAGATATGAGAGAAATTTGACAAGAAATTAGACAATTGATTTGACCAGTTGTTGTAAGAAGATCTAGAGTAGACCTAGAAAAAATTGATGCATATAAAGAAGATTTACATAAACAATGATATGAAATATCTAATGTTGAAGATCCAATAGAGCTAAAATTTGATTTATGAGAGTTAGAACCATTATACATAGAAACATTAACATCTCTTACAGAATCTGATGAAGAATGAAAACCAATTAACTTTAAATGAGCAAGATATAATGCACTTTGATATTTAAAAGATCCAGATAAATATGCTGATAAAATAGAATGAATGCTTTGATATAATTATTCATTGTTGGAGTGAAGACAAAGAAACATGCCATTCTTTATTAGAAGATTACTTGTATCAAGATTTGAAAGTTCAATCTATGCATTCAAGCAAACTTTAAGCTCTTTAGTTCATTCTATTGACCAAGTTCTTGCTTATATCGAGCAATTTAAATGAATGCCAGTAATTAAAAAGTGATGATTACCAGAAATTGATGAGCTTTTGGATGAAGCAGATAGCTTTGAATATGATGAACTTTGAGATTCAAAAATAACAGAATTACTCGATAAAAAAGATGGATTTTTGATTCCTTTATCAGATTTAAAACCTAATTATGTCGATGATATAAAATCTGATAGAGCATTTCTTAAAGAATTAATCGATAAACGATGAAAAATTGAAGAAGATCCAAAACTTGATACATTTGTCGAAAAATTACAAGAATTTAGCAGAGATAAAGAAAGAAAAATTGTTGTATTCACACAATATACAGATACAGCTAATTATCTTGAAAAGAAATTAAAAGATAAAGTACGTGTTCTAAAAGTAACAGGTTCTACGAAAACAGAACAGATTAAAAGAGATATTAAATACAATTTCGATGCATGAATTGATAAAAGTGAATGGAAAGATGATTATGATATATTACTTTGAACAGATGCTATATCAGAATGATACAACTTGCATAGAGCATGAACAATAATAAATTATGATATTCCATATAATCCAACAAAAGTAATACAGAGAATATGACGTATCAACCGTATTAATAAGAAAATGTTTGATATGCTTTATATCTACAATTATTTTCCATCACTAGTTTGAGCTGGAGTAGTAGCCATTAAAGAAATTTCTGTTTTAAAAATTAAGATGATAGCTACAATTCTATGAATTGATGTAAAAACACTAACATGAGATGAAGAACTAGGTTCTTTCTACAAAAAAGAAATGGAAAAAGACTTAGTAGATGATCAGGAGATTTCTTGGGATACTCCTTATTATAACGATTTTAAAAATGCTAAAATTGAAGACTCTAAATTAGAAGAAAAACTAGAAAAAATTCCAGAAAGAACAAAGATACAAAGAGATGTACAGAAAAATAGAAAATGAGTTATTCTTTTTGCTAAGAAGTGAAATAATTTATTATTCAATTTTCATGATACGAAATTATGAGAGAATGTACCAATTACAATTCAAGAAGCTTTCGAATTTTTCAAAGCTGATAAAGAAGAACAACCACATGAAGTATCAGATAAATTCTATGAAAGTTACAATAAATTAAAGGAAGAATTAAAAAACTGAAAATCAGTTCAAGCTTTAAATACTCAAGAAAAATCAGCTCTTGATAATGTAAAGAAAATGTTCTCATATACAAAAGATCCATACTTTCAATTAGTTCAAAAGGTTATAGAATTAAGATCTTTACCACGTTACTACATGAAAAAACTAAGAAATATAACAGAGAAAAATTTTGAATCAGAAATTGTAAAAATAAAACAAATGATGTCCGAAACTTACCTCAGAAAAATTATAGATATAGCAAATAATTATGATGAAGAATCTCAGGATTTAATTATTTCTCAAGAATTTAATTCATAAATTATGATAGATGAATTTTGATAAGCCATATAATAGAACTATTTTCCTAAATCTATTACAATCTAAAATTTTCCCAACATTTGTGAGAAAAGAAGAACGTTTAAGTTTTTGAAATAAAACGGCGTATTTTGTTGAAAATTGAATATATAGGCTTTGAACAGTAAATTTAGATAAAGAAATTTCAGTCCTTGAAATAGAACAAAAATCATCAAATGACCCAAGAATAACCTTAACAAAAGATGCTTTTAAAATATTAGAACACCATTGAATAGATCAGGCAATTATTATTTTTCATTGTAAAGATACAGATAGTTATAGACTGTCTTTATTAACAGTATTGTATGAAAATTGGGAGAAAAAGACATCTTCATATAAAAGATTTTCTTATATTTTGTGACCTAATGAGAAATTAAGAACAGTTAATCAACAATTAATCAAAAAATGACAAATAAAGGATTATGAGGATTTAGTCTCTAGATTTGATGTTGAGGTTGTAAGAAAAGAATTCTTTGAAACATATTTAGAATTGTTTGTTAGACTTTATAAAGAAATTTTAAAAGATAAATCATTTTCAGATTTATTGATTTCTCAAAATGTAGATTTAGTTAGTTTTACAAAAAATTTACTTTGAAAAATAATATTTTTGTATTTTGTTCAACAAAAATGACGGCTTTGATTATGAAGAAAATCTACAACTTATGGTGAATGAGATAAAGATTTTATGAGAAAATTGTGGATTAATTTTGAAGAGCAAGGAGAAAGTCTTTGCACACATGAGAAAACATGATATTTCTATAATGATTACCTTGAATGGTTATTTTATGCTTGATTGAATGTAGATAGGAGAGATAATGATGACTGGTTTGAACAATTACAAATGAAAGTTCCTTATCTAAATTGATGATTATTTAAAGAAGAATATGAATGATGGAAAAATAATATAGCAAAAATAAATAATGATATTTTTTCAAATAAAAAAGATAAGTGAGATGATGCAGATTGAATTTTGGATATTTTTGATAGGTATAATTTCACAATAGATGAAGATAGTCTATATGATACTGACATTGCAGTAGATCCAGAGATGCTCGGTAGAATTTTTGAAAAGATGATTTCAATTAGTTCTGAAAATATAGAAGAAGTATTGGATATATACGATAAAAAAAGTGCAAATGCTAAATTTGATTTTTGAAAAGATTTAAACAAAAAACTTTGAGCATTCTATACTCCTAGAGAAATTGTTCATTATATGACAAAAGAGAGCTTAATCGCTTATTTGCAAAATAAAACAACTCTTTCAGAAGAAAATATTAGAATATTATTTGAACTTAAAGAAAAATTTTTATTAAATTCTGCTGATATGAAAAAGGCAGAATATCCTACTGAGACATTAATTGAAATATGAAATAGTGTTGTTGACGTGGATAAAGCTCTTAAAGAAGTAAAAATATTAGACCCTGCCGTGTGATCTGGAGCATTTCCAATGTGATTACTTCAAGAAATAAGTAGTTTGAGATATTATATGTATATAGTTTTTGATAAAATATTTAAAGAAAGTTTAGAAAATTATAGAGATAAAAATTGAAATGTTTTGTTATATAAGATTAAAAAGGATATCATTCTAAATAATATTCATTGAGTTGATATTGATCCTGGTGCAATTGATATAGCTAAACTCAGATTTTGGCTATCATTGGTTGTAGATGAAAAAGAACCAGAGCCATTACCTAACTTTGAATTTAAATTCGTTTGTGCTGATAGTTTAATTCCATTAGAAGAGGGAAGTTTATTTACTAAAGAAACTATTATAGAACAGCTTAAAGAATTAAGGGAAAAATATTATAAATGTGCAGATAAAGAAGGAAAAAATAAACTAAAGTGAGAATTTATAAACATTAAAAATGCATTAACATGATTTTGAAATTTGAAAGATGCGAGTAAGAAAGATAAAGAATTGTTATATAAGCAGAATTTGGACATGAGAAATAGGCAAATTTCAGAATGGAATCCATTTGAGACGAAAGAATATAACAAATGGTTAGATACAGAATTAATGATGTGACAAGATAAGTTTGATATAGTTATTTGAAATCCGCCATATATTAGTGCTGTTGATATGGCAAGAACGGATTCGGAAAAACAAGTTTATAAAAAACATTATCCTCAAGCAACTTGAGCATTTGATATATATGTTTTATTTATATTATTATGAATTAAAAAATCAGAAAATATTTACTCATGGATTATTCCTAATAAATTTCTTATAGCAGATTATGCAAAGAATACATTTGAAAGATCGAAAGAATTCGGATTAAAATATAGTATTGATGTATCTTCTTTTAATGTTTTCAAAACAGCAAGTGTATATCCTATAATTATATTTGGAGATAAATGAAAATCATCTGATTTTAAAGAATATTTATTAGATAACTATTCGGATTTATTATCGAAAAATTTTAAAGAGAGAACTCATTTGTCTATTGATTCAACAATAAATTCCGTTTGATTAAAAACTTGTGCATGAGCAACTGGTTTCGAAGCTCAAAAACTAAAAAATTTTGTAACAGAAACAGAGTGAACCGATACTATTCCTTTTACAGTAAGTTGAAATATTGATAGATACGAATATAATAATAAAAATGTTCAATTTATGAAAGGTAAATATCCAACAGCCTTTATTAAAAAAGATAAGAGTATTGCTGATTCTAAAATTAGTATGCGAGAAAACGAAAAAATAATTATAGCCTGAATGACTAAAAAAATTGAAGCTACTTATGCGAAAGAACCTTTAGCAATATGAGTTGGTTCTTATGCAATATATGATTTTAATTGATTTGATCCATACTATATATTATGAATTCTTAACTCAAAATATGAATCTTATTATCTTAAAAGTGAATTTAAAGATAAACATCTTGCAGGATGATATTTGGCAATAAATAAAACAACTATAGATGCATTACCATTTCCTGATGCAGATGTGGAGAATCAAAAGAATATATCAAGTTTAGTTGAAAAAGTTTTAAGTCTTAAGAAAAATTGAATAGATACTACAGAATTAGAAAATAAAATAGATAAAATTGTATACAAACTATACTGACTAACTGATGAAGAAATTCAGATTGTAGAAAATAGTGCAAAATAAATTTTATTTCATAAATTAATTAATGATAAATTATACAAAACGATTTAAAAAATTTATAAATTGCTTGGTGTTTGTGTTAATTTGATTATGTATAATCTTTATAATATTTGGCTTTATACACTTGTTTTGTAGTTGCGATGTAATAGATAGATGGCAAGCTGTCACAGACATTATAATTCCCATGGTTTGTGGTCTAGTATGAGCTTGTATACCTATTGCAATAAATAACTCATTATCAAATGAAAAATTAAAAATATCTTTAAATAGACTTGAATGGTGGTGGAAATATCATTGTATAGATAAATATGGAAATTTTAAAAGTTGATATGAATCGTTAGATTTTGATATAGAATACAAGTTTATTCTTGAAAATCGATGAAAATCTCACGAAAAAATATTCAGATCAATGACAGACAATTATTGGAATACAAAATACTCACTAAGTAATACTAAATTGAACAAAGAAAAGTTCCTTATGGATTGGATAAAAGATCACTTTATTTATTAGCTTCAATAAGGTATAATTTATATTTCCATTTTCAAATCATGGCAGATGATGATTTATTATTTGATTATATGTTCTTAGAAAATCAGGGTAATGAAGAAGAAAACGAGAGATTAAGAGAAGAAAATGAAGATTTAAAAAATCAGTTAAATAAAAGGAAAACTTCAGTAGTAGATAATGAAGAAGATTATGATAAAGCAAGATTCTTCGCTGAAGATGTTCAAAGTATAGCAGCTGATTGCTGAGTAGATATGGAAATATCGTATGAAGAAGCAGAAATGGCAATTGAACAATGATATACTCCAGAAGATTATTATGAGTATAAAATGAATAAATAATATTTTCGGATGTATATTTTTGTGTCAAAAATAGATTTGACAATAAAATAGATTTTCTTATATATAAAAAACAACTTTTACCCCAAAACCACAAACCAAATATGAAAATCGCTATCGTTACATGAGCTAGTTCAGGATTATGAAAAATCTTTGTAGATAACCTAATCCAAGAAAAAGATTTAGATCAAATCCGAGTCCTAGCTAGAAGTAAAGATAAATTAAATGAACTCAAAACTCAGTACTGAGATAAAATAGTCCCTTATACTATAGATCTTTCAGTTCATGATGAGATTATTAAATTTTC
>JAEEGL014781853.1_pt1 | contig 10489 bp, 9 predicted proteins | sample 9134231 | NCBI WGS metagenome assembly JAEEGL01 (sample SAMN16246548, study PRJNA631951) | gut metagenome | biome: gut microbiome; feature: rumen; material: fiber-attached | host: Bos | place: Iran: Karaj | collected 2018-10 | reverse complement strand
TTCAGGGTTGTTTTCAGCGTCATAAAGACGTTTCATTTCAAGAAGATTATCAATTTTGATTTCAGAAACTTCAGCCAGTTCGATACCGTATTCCAGAGCGGATCCGGGATTGTCCGTATGTACGTGAATCACTGCTTTTGTAAGGTCACCGTTTACGGATACATTATCGCCGATACGGTTCAGCCTGCGGCGGAAGGAATCGAGATCATGTTCGTCACAGTCCTCACGGAAATGACTTAAAGTAAAATTCACACAGTACGCATAGGTCAGGTCTCTGCTCAGATCATGACAGTCTTCGGATCCGGCGGTATAATCGTTTTCCATGCCGGTCTCTGTCAGGTTTATATCCTCTCCGCGAAGAACGGCAGCATAACCCTGATAAATCAGCATCAGGCCGCGTCCGCCGGAATCGACAACACCCGCCTGCTTCAATGCGGGAAGCATATCGGGGGTCTTTTTAAGGATTGCCTCACCGCTTTTCAGGATTACGGTAAAAAGCTTGTCATAATCGTTAGGATCCTTTTCCGCCTGTTTCATGGCATCTTCAGCCACAACACGCGCAACCGTCAGGATTGTACCCTCTTTAGGCTTCATGACGGCTTTATATGCCATTTCAGAGCCTTTTGAAAGCGCCTGCGCAAACTGCACAGGAGTTATTTTTTCAACGCCGTTCAACGCCTTCGCAAACCCGCGGAGAAGCTGACTTGTGATGACACCAGAATTACCGCGCGCACCTTTCAGCGCACCTTTGGCCAGCGCATTGGCAGCCTCGTCAGCGCGAAGAAATTCCTTGCTGTTCACTTCACGTGTTGCAGACTGCATTGTAAGAGACATGTTCGTTCCGGTATCACCGTCCGGTACCGGGAAAACATTCAGGGCATCCACAGCTTCTCTGTTTTTTTCGAGAAGAGAGGTTCCTGCCATGATCATATCACGGAGAAGAAGACCGTCAATGGTTTTAAACTGTATCAAAGGAATATTCCTCCGTTACTCAAGAATAAAAACTGAAACAGGATCATCAGATGCGGATCCCTTCGACGGACACGCCGACCTTGCGGACTTTAACGCCGGTCATGCTTTCAAGCTTATAACGGACAGTTTCAACAATCGTCTTGCATACTTCTGAAATAGAGATACCATATTCAACGATTATATAAAGATCCACATCCAGCATATCGCCGACATTTCTGATCTGAACGCCCTTGGACAGATTTTCCCGTCCGAGCCATTCGACAATACCGTCGGTGGCTTTCTTGCCGGACATGGCAACAATTCCATAACATTCAAGAGCCGCATAGCCCACAACTTTCATCATCACGTCCTCGGCTATATAGATCGTACCGAGATCGTTCTTGACCTTACATTCCATAAAGTGATTCCTCCTTTACCTTCCAAAACCGAAAAACCGGCGCATGAAAAAGGATTCGTATAATTATACTTGATTTACAAAGCAATATCAAGACGAAAAAAACTTGACATAATGTTGGGTTTTGCTCATAATATCAATAACTGCAATGAGAGGAAGAGTATCCGGTTCAGCGGTTTACAGAGAGCTTTTGGCAGGTGTGAAAAAGCAGCCGTCTCCGGTGAAGTACATCCAGGAGCAGTCGTCCCGAAAGGTATAAATACCCGTGTAGGGCCGACCCGGTATGCCGGTTACAGCATCAAAAGTGCACTGCCTGATTCAGTGCAGAATGGAAGTGGTACCGCGGCTCTTCGCCTTCCGAAGATTCCGCGGTTTTGTTTATTTGAAAGGAGCTGCGGCAATGAGTAATCCTGTTTTCCAGTTTGCCCATCGTTTTGACCAGGTGTCAGGAAGCGCGATCCGTGAAATATTTAAAGTCATCGCACAACCCGGAATGATTTCTTTCGCGGGCGGAAATCCTGCGCCGGAAGCGCTCCCGGATGATGTTGTCCGGGATATATCCGGGGAAGTGCTGAAGGAGAAGGGAAAGGTGCTGCTTCAATACGGGGCGACGGAAGGTTATATACCTTTTGTCGAAAGCCTGAAAGAATATGTCGTGGAGCAACTTCATTGTGAAATTCCTGCAGTGTTGCCGGTTACCGGATCCACACAGGCTATGGATCTTCTTTGCAAGGCACTTATCGATCCCGGTGACTGTATTCTTGTGGAAAATCCGTCTTTTCTTGGCAATATGCAGTGTATGAAGCTTTATCAGGCAAAGCTTGTTCCGGTAGAGAGTGATGAAGACGGAATGATCATGGAAGATCTGGAAGAGAAGATCAGGAAATATCATCCGAAGATGCTTTATACGATTCCGACGTTCCAGAATCCGTCCGGGAAAACGCTGCCGGCTGACAGAAGAAAGAAAATCGCAGAGCTTGCGGAAATGTATCGGATGGTTGTTGCCGAGGATGACCCCTACAGGGATCTTCGCTATTCAGGGACTCCCCTTCCCTCGATTAAGAGTTTTGACAGGGATGGATGGGTCATGTTTCTCGGTTCCTTCAGCAAGATCATTTCCCCGGGGCTGCGTGTTGGTTATATAGCCGGTCATCCCGATATGATTCGCAAGTGTACTGTTGGAAAACAATCCACGGATGTACATACAGCGAACCTGAACCAGGCGATCGTGGATCAATTCATTCGCCGCAATCTCCTTCCGGATCATATCAGGAAGATCTGTGCGAATTACGGAGAGAAAATGAATTATATGCTGTCAAAACTGGCGGAGTTTCCGGAGGGTGTTCGATATACAAAGCCGCAGGGAGGTTTGTTTATATGGGCAGAGCTTCCGGACCATATGAATGCAAAAACCCTCCTGAGCGGCGCGATCGAAAAGAAAGTGGCTTTTGTTCCGGGAACTCATTTCTGTGTGGACGGAGGTCATGAGAACACAATCAGGCTGAATTTCTCAAACAGCAAACTTGAGCAGATTGAAACGGGCATGAATATCCTGAAAGATATTGTTCGTATTAATATGTAAAAAACAGGCGGAGGAAACGGAAATGGAACATATTCTGGACATTTTGAAAGATCGCGGTTTTATTGCGCAGACCACTTTTGAGGATGAACTCTACGAACAGCTAAAAACCCCCACAACTTTTTACGTGGGTTTTGATCCTACTGCTGACAGCCTTCATATCGGACACTATATTCCGATCATGGCAATGGCACATATGCAGAAGGCCGGCCACAAGCCGATAGCATTAATGGGCGGCGGTACGGCAATGATCGGTGACCCTTCCGGGAAAACGGATATGCGGAAAATGATGACGACTGAAACAATTGATCATAACGTTGAATGTATAAAAAAACAGATGTCACGATTTCTTGATTTTTCCGAAGGAAAAGCGATTATTGTTAATAACGGGGACTGGCTCAGAAACCTCAACTTTATTGAGTTTATGCGGGATATCGGATCGATGTTCTCAGTCAATAAGATGCTGACGGCGGAATGTTACAAAGCCCGTATGGCTACAGAGAACGGTCTCAGTTTTCTGGAGTTTACCTATATGCTTATGCAGAGCTATGATTTTCTTGAACTGTTCCACAGATATGGCTGCCGCCTTGAAATGGGCGGAAATGACCAGTGGAGCAATATGCTTGGCGGCGCTGACCTTGTCCGAAGGAAAGAACAGGAAAAGGCATTTGCCTGTACTTTCCAGCTGCTGCTTACGCATGACGGCAGGAAAATGGGAAAAACTGAAGCGGGCGCGCTTTGGCTTGATGCGGAAAAGACCTCTCCCTACAATTTTTACCAGTATTGGAGAAATGTGGATGATAAGGATGTGGAAAAGTGCCTGGCTCTTCTGACATTCCTTCCTATGGATGAAGTCCGTCGGCTTGGAAGTCTGCAGGGTTCAGAATTGAATGAAGCCAAGAAGGTCCTTGCCTTTGAAGTGACAAAACTTGTACACGGAGAAGAAGCAGCGGTACAGGCGGAAGCAGGCGCTAAAGCACTCTTCGCAGGCGGCGCGGCCGGCGGAGACATTCCGACACTGAAAATCAGCGCTGAAGAATTAGCCGCTGATGCTCGTATCTCAACCATGCTTGTGCGATCCGGACTCTGCAAGAGCCAGAGTGATGCGAGAAAACAGATTGAACAGAATGCCGTTTCTGCAGGAAACGAAAAGATCAATGACATTGCAGCGATTCTCACAGCAGAAATGATCGGAACGGAAGGAATTCTGCTGAAGAAAGGCAAGAAGGGCTTTTGCCGTGTGATGATCGGATGAACGAATCATATCTGACAGTCCGTGAATTTGCCTCGGATGAAATTGTCATTCAAAAAAGCCGATTTATCGGCTTCGCAGTCCCATGCTCCACGGAAGAGGATGCGTTGGCTTTCATCCATTCCACAAGGGAAAAATACAGGGACGCGAGGCATTGCTGCTATGCTTATATCATTGGCGTTAACAGCGGTGTCATGCGCTACAGCGATGACGGTGAACCCGGTGGAACGGCAGGGATGCCGATGATGGATGTCCTGAAAAATGAGGGCATTGTTAACTGCTGTGTTGCAGTTGTACGGTATTTCGGCGGAGTCCTTCTGGGTACAGGCGGACTCGTTCGTGCTTATACCCAGGGATGCAAGATCGCATTAAAGGCTGCCGGTATTGTGCGCATGGAACTTACTTCAATCCGGAAGTGCAGGGTCTCCTATCCCGCATGGAATATGATTCAGTATGCGATCCGGAATCTTGATGTCAGGCTGGAGGATATAACTTATTCAGACGCAGTTGAATTCATCGTCTGTACAAGGAAAAAAGATGTTCAGGAAATGATCAGGACGATGGATACCCTCACTGAAGGGAAAACCGTATGGATAAAAACGGAAGAAAAATATATGCCCTGGGCCGTATAAAGGCCTGGGTATAATATTTATTTCCAATGCTGGTGGATTTGATCAATCACCGAATGAAGAATAGGAATAGAAATCAGATCCAGTGATCCGTACGGAGCACTTAATAATCTTTCCAATGCAATCCTGTATTGACTGATCAGATTCATTATATCAGTAATATCAGGGGTTAAATGCTTTTCCTCATTCACAATAATCATATCGCAGATCTGCAACCATAAACTGTTCACTAACTGAAGGGAGATATCGGCAAAGCATTCGACATTTACGCATGAAAAAACGCCGCTTTTTGTCCCTTCACGGAGTACAGAAGCAACAGGGCCAAGATATATCCGTGACAGTTCCTTACGATAGAAAGCACGCAGAGAAGTTCCTTCCGGGAGCAAAAAAACAGGAAGGATCATCAGAAGAAAAGACATTTTCTCTCCGGAAAAAGGGATCATTTCCAAATATAATTTATTCAGTTTATCCGCAGGAGACATGTCGGAAGATGATATAAGATCTGCATTTTTGGCATTGACGCCGGCCCTGATTCTGCAGATTTCCTCCAGAAGGGATTCCTTGCTGATGAAATGATGATAAAAACTCCCCTTACTGGTTTTTAATTCATCCAGGATGTCCTGTACGCTTGTGGCTTCATAACCATAGCGGCAGAAGAGAGATTCTGCTGTACGAATAATCTCCTGCTTTTTCAGATCCCCTTTTTTCATTGCGTATCCTTCTTTCTTTCTGATCCGTTTCTGCCGGCAAGAATACCGGAAATGAATGCAAACATGAGGTTGTATCCACCACAATCTCCATCCACATTCAGCACCTCGCCTGAAGCAAATAAATTTTTGACGATTTTCGATTCCATCGTTGACGGATCAAACTCGACGCAGTCAGCGCCTCCCGCCGTAACCTGCGCCTCATCAAACCCACGGGAGCCTGTGATATGCAGCGTGTACGTACGCAATTGTCTGGCGGCCCTGAAAATCTCATCTTCTGAAAGATCACCGGCATTCCTTCCTGCAGTGGAGATGTCAGCTTGTTTCAAAACAGCGAATGAAAGCCTTGGAACGAGAATGCCATTCAAAAGATATTCCGGAGGAAGAGAAGAAAACCGTTTATGGCGTTCAATTAAAGTCAAGTAAAGGCTTTGGTTATCCTGTTCAATCCTGTCGGCAAGATCAAGATGCACGGTACAGCCGTCCCCATCAATCAGCCGTGCACATTGCATTGCACAGATTCCGCTAATACCATAGTCTGTAAAAAGAACTTCACCGCGTGTAGAAAAGAGTTCTTTTCCGTGATGATTGATCAGAGACAATCTGCATCTGACACGAATGCCGGAAAGACCGGAGATACTTTTTGAATCCGTACAAAGAGGACATAAAGCAGGGACAGGCGTAATAATATGATGACCAAAGGATTGAAGGAAACTGTATCCTGAATCATTCCCGCCAAGCCGGGGATAAGCCTTCCCTCCTGTAGCGATCAGTAAGCGTTTGCTGTAGAAAATACCTTTGGAAGACGATACAACGAAAAGATCATTCTCTTTCCGGACGGCAGTCACTGCACTCTGAAGCATCATCTCGACATGATTGATACGGAGATGGGCTTTGAGAATATCCATAACAGAAGAAGCCTGAAGCGTTCGGGGATATATACGGCCGGCATCCTCCTGTGTCAGGAACAATCCGGCATCATTCCAGAAGTCCAGCAGATCCGTGGAAGAAAAAGAACGAAAAGCAGCCAGAACAAAATCAGGATCTCCATAATAAACAGGATCCGAAATATTCATCAGATTACATCTTCCGTTTCCCGAAGCGGAAATCTTTTTCCCAAGCGCGGAGGATTTCTCAAGTAAAAGAACGCTTTCTCCGTTCCTGGCAGCTGAGACAGCCGCTGCCATACCGGAAGCTCCCCCTCCGATAATCAAAAGGTCCCATTGTTTCGGCATATTCAGCCTCCTTTAAATATATGCTGAAACAAAACACTATTCCATATGATAAACAGACTTCAGTCTGTTTGTCAACTGGTGATCCTGCGTATAAATAATCAATGGCGGCAATGGATGCAGCGTTGGACGTGCGTCCTTGACCGATTCAATCAGCACAAGATTTGCCGGCTTGTTTTCATATGGGTAAACCATCTGAAAACGCTTTGGTTCCAGATGGTACGTGTGCATCATCATCATTGCCTGAAACATCTGCGGTGCCGGATATACCATAAAGAACCGGCCCCTTCCTTTCAGAATTCTGAATGCGCTTTTGAAGAATTCAGAAAGTGTATTTTCACTTTGATTTCTGGAAATTGACCTGGTTGTCATCGGACTCGACAGAGCGGAACCGGGCGAAGTATAAGGAGGATTGCATATCACGGCATCCATACTGCGTGGAGCGATCATGGCAGAAGCCGCACCGACTTCGCCGCAGATTATATGGATACGATTATCAAGATGATTCAATGATACGGTTCGTTCAGCCATTTCAGCGATATGCTCCTGTATTTCAAAGCATTCAAATTGTTTGCCCTTATTTCTTCCGATCAGGAGAAGAGGCAGCACACAGCTTCCTGTCCCGAAGTCGGCTACAATGTCATTTTGCTTAATATTGGCAAAATCAGCCAGCAGAACAGAATCCATCCCAAAGCGAAATCCGTTTTTTTTCTGAAACAGTTTCAGACCGTATGGCTGCAGTTCCTCAAGTGTCTCATCTTCCATTGGAAGCATGTTTTTCATGATTCATACCCCTTTATACATGCTTTTTATTGAAAAAAGAGCTGTGATACCGGCTTTCCGGATCACAGCTCGGTCTGAAATCAAACACGATCATGATTCGATTTCGACAACAACAGGATTTGATTCTTCGCCGGAAGATTCAACGATTGGCTGTTTCTGAACAAAAAGGGACTCATAAAGTTTCATATATTCCCCTGCCGAATGTGTCCAGCTGTAATCTCCGTTCATTCCGCGAAGCTGAAGAGTTTCCCAGATATTACGGTTGTTTTTATAGTATCCGATCGCACGTTCGATCACATGAAGCATATCATGGGCGTTATAATTGAAGAAAGAAAAGCCGTTTCCTTCTCCGCTGAATTCATTATAACTGAGGACAGTATCACGGAGGCCGCCGGTTTCCCGAACGATCGGAATGGTTCCGTACCGCATGGCGATCATTTGGCTCAGTCCGCATGGTTCGAACTGACTTGGCATCAGGAAAATATCGGCTCCTGCGTAGATTTTATGTGCCAACGCATGATCCATTGTAAAACGCGCAGCAACTCTTCCTTTATACTCTCCTTCCGCCCAGCTGAACAGATTGAAATATCTTCCCTCGCCCATGCCAAGAACGACCAGCTGTACATCCTGCCTCATGATATCCGTGATGACGTAATCAACCAGATCAAGTCCTTTCTGATTGCTTAAACGGCCTACCATACCAATTATGGGGACGTCCGGACGGATATCAAGTCCAAGTTCTTTCTGGAGGGCTTTTTTGCAGTCAGCTTTACCGGAAAGATTATCCATACAGTAATTCTTTTCAATCAGCGGGTCTGCTGCAGGGTCGTATGATACCATATCGATCCCGTTCAGCACACCGTGAAGATCCTGCTTTCTGGAACGAAGGAGACCATCAAGACGTTCCCCATAATATGCGGTCTGTATCTCTTCTGCATAGGATGGACTGACTGTAGTGATCATGTCTGCATAGACAAGCGCTGCCTTCATAAAGTTTGCGCATCCGAAGCATTCAAGTTTATCGTCCGTCCAAAGACTGTCACCAAGCCCAAGAACATCCTGCACTTCACGGATTCCGAATATTCCCTGGTACTGAAGATTGTGGATTGTAAAGACTGTTTTAATTCCGGTATAGAACGGAAGATGTGCATACTGAATCTTCAGCAACGCAGGTATCATACCGCTTTGCCAGTCATGGCAATGGATCACGTCCGGCTGGAAGCCAAGGAGAGGAAGCATGTTCAGTACGCCGCGGCAGAAAAAGCCGAAGCGTTCATATTCATCTCCGCCCATTCCATAAATATATGGACGTCCGAAATAGTACTTATTATCCATAAAGTACCAGATCACGCCATCTTTTTCGATCTTTTCGATGCCACAGTACTGCCTTCTCCATCCAAGCTGGACTTCAAAGTCACATACATGGCTCATTTGTATAGGGTATTCTCTGGAAATGGCACTGAACTGGGGAATAATAACACGAACGTCATGACCCTGAGCAGCAAGAACAGGAGCAAGCGCGCCGACAACATCCGCAAGCCCTCCGGTTTTAACAAACGGTACGGCTTCACTCGCAACAAACAGTATCTTCACAGATTTTCCTCCTGAATCAGATAACAACGTCTTTTCCGATTACGATCGGATAAGCTTCCGGACCGATCAGACGGGCATTCCGTTTGATGACCGCCTGTTTATCAAGGATACAGTTCTCAATATATGCGCCTTCATGTGCCTGACCATCCTGCATAATGATACAGTTTTTAACATGGGCACCGGGCGCAATCTTTACCCCGCGGAAGAGAACGCTGTTTTCAACAGTTCCCTCAATCTGACAACCGTCAGCCACAAGGGAATTGATGACAGTAGCATTATCACCATAACACGCGGGCATTTCATCGCGGACCTTTGTAAAAACAGGAAGCTCATCCCTGAAGAGACCCTTGCGGAGAACTGGGTCAAGGATATCCATGTTAAAACGGAAATAACTCTGGACGGAATCAATCTGCCAGCATTTTCCCTTATATTCATAGGCATTCACTTTGGCGGATTTATCCTGTACAAGCCGGAGAAGAATATCACGGTCAAGAGAATGCAGGCCGTGGGAAACAGCTTTGTCCACAAGATCGCGCAGCAATTCGCGTTTTATTACAAGAACGCCCATATATACATCATCGTATCCGGGATGTGTCGGCTGGACTTCCATATCCATTACATTTCCGCTCTTGTCGAGAGCAAGATATGTCCCGTATTCATCGCGTTTCATGGTGGGATCTTTTGTATACATAAGAGTAATATCTGCACCGGTGTCGCGGTAGAACTGGACAAGTTCATCAAGATGAGCATTATAGATGATCGTACTGTTGCTCAAAACAAGCGTTTCCTGTTTGCTTCGAATAAGGAAATTGTTATTGGAGCGTAGAGCATCAAGTAGTCCGGGATACAAGCCTACGTTTTCTCTTGTCAGGAAAGGAGGCAGAATGTGAAGACCGTCGTTCTTGCCGTGCAGATCCCATTCTTTTCCCGATCCGAGATGGTCCATCAGGCTATGGTAATTTTTCTGGGTGATAACACCGATGTTTTTCATTCCGCCGTTTACCATGCTGGAGACAAGGAAGTCGATCACGCGGTATCTTCCGGCAACGGGCATAGCGGCAATGGCACGTGTAACCGTCAGTTCACGAAGCCTTGAATCATTCTCTCCCGTATAGATAAGTCCCATTACATCCTTCATCGTATATCTTCCTTTCTAACAGTCATTCAGAAAGTATAGGTTTCGTCGAGCTGTTCGCCTGCGGGAATGCTGACGCCGGCAGGAAGGGTAACTCCCGTACCGATGACGGCAATGTTTCCGGAATCCTCACCGACGAAAGCACCGGGACCGACTACCGCATTTTCTGCTATGATCGAACGGCGTACAACCGCACCCCGGCGGATAATGCTG
>JAEEGL014302958.1_pt1 | contig 10489 bp, 3 predicted proteins | sample 9134231 | NCBI WGS metagenome assembly JAEEGL01 (sample SAMN16246548, study PRJNA631951) | gut metagenome | biome: gut microbiome; feature: rumen; material: fiber-attached | host: Bos | place: Iran: Karaj | collected 2018-10 | reverse complement strand
GTGTCAGAGTACCGTCGCCGACGATCGTGATAGATGTTGCCTTAGCCGGGAACTTGAGAGCCTTAGCTTCGGTAATATCCTTGCTGATGACGAACATCAGGTCGCCTGTAGCCTTGCCCATGCCGGTCTTTGCATCGAGAGCAGCTGTAAGGGTTGCATAGCCGTTGCCCTCTGTCCATTCAGAACCAGACTTGGTGAATACTACTACTGCATCTTCCTTGGTAGGAACTTCCTCGGGGATGTCCTCAACTGTCTGATCGTCGATCTTGTTGGCGTCAACTACCTTAACTGTCAGAGTAGCAGTCTTTGTAGCATCTTCTGTCGAGGTAACTGTAACGGTGTATGTGCCGGCCTTTGTGAGGTCAACAGCTGTCATAGCGTCGTGAGTTACCTTTGTGGAGGTCATAACGGGCTCGGTAACAGGATCGCCTTCGCTATACTTGATCGTTACAGTGATCTTGGCAGCTTCCTTCGTGAGATCTTCAACAGTTGCGCCAAGCTTGAGACTTACTTCGCTCTTGGAGAGTGTGAAGCTTGTTATAGTCTTATCGGTGATAGTAACTGTGATAGTTGCGGAAGCCTTGGACTCAGGATCTTCAGCGGAAGTAAGAGTTGCGGTATAAACGCCGGGCTTGCTGTTGTCGATAGTAGCAACCTTGCCCTCTGCATCTGTGATAGCTATTTTCAGCTTCTTAGCTGTGATCAGAGCATCTATCGTGTCGGTAACAGGTGTTGCATCAACGCCGTCGTAGGTGATAGTAGCTTTAGCCTTCTTGAGGTAATCTACTGTAGTACCCTTGGAGAAGCTGAATGCTGCTGTATCAACTTCGATCTTGGAAACTGTTGTTGCTGTTACGTCATAAGCAAGTGTGGTCTTACCCTTCTTGTAGGCTATATCAACCTTAAGTCCGGTAGCTGCCGCAGCCGCTGTGAAGCCTGTGATCTCAACTTCTTCGTCGCTCAGTTTAACTTCAGCAGTTCTTGCCTTGCCGTCTGCACCCTTCTGCTTGAATACTACATCAAGGTGTCCCGTTGTGGTATCGAACTTTGTAGCCTTGCCAACCTTATAGAGTGTTACAGGTACATCGTCCTTGTCTGTGAGGTCGACCTCGATTGTTTCAGCTTCCGCCTCTACAATTGTAACATCAAACGATGTGGTTCTTCCGCCATAGGTTACACTTACGGGATATGTTCCGGGCTTGCCATAAACTACCTTGCTGTCGTCAATGGTAACGTCCTTATCAGTGAGCGGAACTTCCTTGACCTTGGTCTTTGTGCCATCATCAAGCTCCCACTCATTCTTGTATGTTGCTTCAAGAACGCCGTCTTCAATGATAATAGCCTTATCGATGTCGAGGATCTCGTTGAACGGGTTCTTCTTCATCTTAACGCCGGTTACTACGTTTTCGGTTACTTCAACTTCAAACTCAGCATAGAGAGCCTTTTCGGCTGCATCTGTGCCGCCGGTGTATGTTACCTTTATGGTCTGCTTTCCGGCTTCTGCAGTAGTGTCTATCTTAGAGATTGTGAAGTCCTTGTTGTTAACGAGCGATACGGGATCAAGCTTTCTTCCGGAAGTAAGGGTTACTGTGGCGAAGATGCCTGTAGCATCTATCTTCTCGCCCTTTGCGTAAGCAAGCTTAGCCTTCTTGGTGTCGAGAGTGAAGGACTTAACGCCTTCCTTCTTAACCTCAAAATCAAAGCTGTTGTTTACTTCCTCGCCCATTTCAACATAACCTAAAACTGCGGTGTATGTTCCTGCGGTGCCAACGATAGCTGTCCAGTTCTCTTCTGTGATAAGATCCTTGTCGTTAACAGTTGCATAAAGACCTGCGGCGCCAGTTGCATCAGCCTTGGTCTGGAGCGCTGTGAACGGAACGTCGATATCGCTTGCGTTGAGGTAGCTTACTGTTACTACGCCGGTATCCTGTACCTTGCCGTCCTTTACATAAGCATCAGCAGCAATAGCAACCGACTTGTTGGTAGATTCATACTTTGTCCAGTATTCCTTCTTGGGTTCGGTCTTTATAGCGACCTTTGTAGGAGCATAAGCAAGTACGGAGAAGTCCTGATCCGCCGGAGTATAGCTTCCAGCTGTCAGTGCGTTGGTCTTGATTGCTGCCTGATACTGTTTAACCTCAATACCTACCTTTAAGCTGTCAGACTTCTTGTAGAGATAAAGATTGGTAGGTTTACCGCCGACCTTTGTGTCGAAAGACTTCAGAGCATAATCATCCTTATTAAGTGCCTGTGCAAATGTACTTGTAGATCCTGTTTCATAAATTGCAAGGAAATTAGTTGTATCGTACGGGAATTCGTCGCCAACATTTACAGTACTATCTGCTATAGCACTTGCGAATGTAATGCCCTTAAATGTTGCAGCAGCATTTGTTAATGTTGCAGTTGCTGTCTGCCCATCAAACTCAACGGTTACTGTCTGAGCAGTATCCTTTGTTGCGTCATAGCCGGTGATCTTTACGCCGTTTTCGGTCATCTTAGCGGCGGTCAGCGGCAGACCGGAAATGGTTCTTACTGTACCGTCAGCACCGATTACATTTAAGGTCAGAGTAGCTGTATTAAGGCCTAAGTACTGAACCGCACCGGATATTGAAGCGGACGCTATCTTCGAAGCCTTATTTTCAACGATTGTAACATTGAAGGTCGCAGGCTTGTTGGTGTATCCGTCAGCGTAAACAGTAACAGGATATGTGCCTGCCTTGTTGACATTTACCTTGGATGTATCAACAATTACGTTCGTACCGTCGATCTCAATGTCGCTTTCCTTGCCATTCTTCTTGATAGTAACCTTACCGGGTGTACCAACGCCCTTGGTGAGAGCGTATGCAAGGTCTCCATCTACTGCTGCTGTACTGAGTGCATTAGTATTAGTATACACATACGCGGGTATTGTAGCGAGCGTATATTTAGAGTTCGAAAGAACAGGATTGGACTTGATGCTGAAATCTGTGATGAGGTCAGCGGCAGCCTCTGCAACAACTGTATAAGTTGCCTTGCAGTTACCTGTTGTTGTCGCTTCTGTGTAAGTTGTAACTATACCCTTATTTGAAGCATTTGTCGAATCAAGTATTACTGCTATTCTTGTGGTTGTACCATCTGCACCTATATCAGTGCCTGCGCCAAGTACCTTTACCAAATCCGTATCGGTGCTATCCATAGTAGTTGCCACTGCAAGCTTCAGACGTGCATCGGAGAGTGCAAGTGTCTCTTCCTTCTTCTGTGCGGCACCGTAAGCGATCTTTACCTTACCGGTTGTGCGCGGAAGAGCTGTCAGCTTTGTTTCTGCGAGATAATTGAGCGCATCTGCAGGTTTGTCAGTCGGAGAAGCCCATGTAATCGTAGGAACGATCTCGTTTACATCATACTGGAGCGTTGCAGTGATAGCAGCGCCGGTTACGTCGGTGTTGCCCTTCCAAGTGAAGGTCATTACCTTGTCATTGCCGACTGTAGATGTGTTAAATCCTGTTACAGTGAAGCTGTCGAGGTTAACACCCTCAGTGAGGTCAATAACCCTTGTATTGGTGTCTGCCGTTGTGATCGCAATACCGTAATGATTCTTAGAAGCTTCAAACTTTAATGCGTCGCCATAGTAGAACTGTGCATCTGTAACAGTAGTCCATGCGGAACCGCTCCACTCCTTCAAAGCAATACCGGTAACCTCATTCTCCATTACCGTTACGGTAGCTGCGCAAGTCTTGGAGACCTTGTTAGCTGTATATGTTACTGTGAGAGTCTGCTTACCAACCTTGTTGGGGTTGTAGCCTGTGATCTTTACGCCCTCAGTGAACTTGGGTCCTGCTGTAACGAGGTCGATGATCTCGCTTGTTCCGTCGTTGTAATTTGCAACGATCTGGCCTGTAACCTCATCTGCTGTGATGAGCTCACCAACATAGAGCTTGCCTGCTGTACCGATAACTATCTTTTCGCCGCCGGTAGCTGTGCCGTCACCTGCTGTGATAGAATCGAGTGTTACAGCTGTTACATCGATCGTGAATGTAGCGGTCTGGTCTTCAACCTGTACAGTGAATGTGTTCAGGCCCTTCTTAGGTGTTTCGAGCTTGAACGCGGTAGCGGTCTTTGCATCATACGTCTGCTCTTTACCGTTATCGTCGGTGTACTTACCGGTGATCGTTACTGCAGGGTTGCTGAAGGTCATTGTCTTGTTCTCGGTTGTACCGTCAGCCTTTGTCAGAACGTATGCGATCTCTGTGTCTGTGATGAAGTCAAACTTATCGGAAGTGAACATTCCGTCAGTAGCCTGCTTGGGAGCTGTGAGCGTGATCGCGCTGATGTAGCTCGAGCTGATCTCAAGTTCGCAGGTAGCTGTCTTCTTGTTAGCGTCGGTAACGGTCATAACGTATGTGCCGTTAGAGGTCGCTTCGGAGAGATCTGTGAGGATCTTGGAATCACCCTTCTTGTTATAGGTGATCGTGTAGCCTGCGTCAGCAGCTGCTGTGAGGTCTGTTGTAACGTCCTCTGTCTGTCCGAGGTAATCCTTCTTTACGGAACCGCCTGCAAGCTGTACGCTCTCCTTGAGGACATACTTTTTCTTTGTGGGAGGTGTGATAACGAGCGAGTAGTCGTCCTTAAGAACGTTTATTTCGAGATCAGCGGTCTTTGTGGAAGCAGTAGCGCCCTCACCGATGAACTTGAATGTGAGCTTAGCCTTGCCTGCAGCCGTAGCGTTGGTAACGCCCTCTGCGAAGCCTGTAACCTCAAAGAGCTCGGGATGCTCGAGATAGCTTATCTTTTCGGTAACTCCGCCGTTCTTGCGTGTGACAGTAATGTCGATCTTATCGTGAACGGTCTTGCCGTCGGACTCAAACTGTGTAAGCTTGAATTCCTTATCACCGGTGTAGAACTTTGTCTTGAGAGCAGCGTCAATAGCGATGCCTGTAGCTTCGTTCTCCTCAACTTCAAGCTCAACATCCTTGGTGTATGTGATAGTCTTGGAAGCATCTGCGGGGTCGGTGATAGTGTAAGAAATAGTTAATGTAGGTGTCGAACCTGCAACAGCGGCAGTGTTCGAGATCGTGATCTTGGAGTTGTCAATGTCGAGAACACCGACTTTTCCGTCGTTGTAGTTAGCGAGAATATATGCTGTGCCGGTCTTGGGCTTCAGAACAGCCTTTGTAACGGTAATGCCTGCGGGGATCTTTGTTACGAGCTGATCATCATCATCCTCGGCAATACCACCTGCTACGATACCTTCAGCAGCTGAAGTAAACGCGTTATCGGTAGCCTTTATAGCTTCGCCCTTATAGATGCTGAGCGGTTCATACTCATCTATAGCGAGCTGAACGCCGGTGATCGTTATAGGTGCTGCAGCTTCAAACTGTGCCTTAACGTTGTCTGCGCCTACTACTGCATCCGTTACAGTTACTTTGTATGCATTTTCGCCGACCTTGATTTCACTATTGCCCGATACTGTAAGAGCATATACTCCGTCCTCGGTAGGAGAAGCATTCCAACCCGTTCCTGCAGCATTCAGAAGGCTGATCGTATCATAAGTGCCGTCACTGTATGTAACGGTAGCGGTAGCGCCCTTAAGTGCCTTTACGTCGCTGACTGTGCACTGTGCCACGGTTCTGTCGCCGATAGCAGTCTTGCTTACATACTGTGTTACGGACTCGGGAGCGTTGAGAGCAACATTGTCGATTACCTTATCAACAACCTTTACATAGAATGCATAGTCTTCGCCTTCGTATGTAAATGTTACCTTACCGCCGCCGGAGCCATAAGTGTTTGCAGCAGTTGCAGAAGGAGCTCCGAGAAGAAGCTTGGATGCATCGGGCTCTGTAGCCGCTACTGTTACGGTTCTCGAATCGAGAGCGAGGCCCTTGATCTTGGAGTCGGAAAGCGGAATAGTCTTTGTGCCGTCCTTAGCGCTTGTTATCTGTACGCTGATACCGGTCTTGTTTATATCCTGGCCCTTTCCGTAGGTGATCTGTGCTTCGGAAGTAGCGATAGCCTTGCAGGTCTTTGTGTCCTTCTTAACGTCAAGGAGAAGCTCATAGGACATGCCGGTAGCAGAGCTTGCAAGCTCGCTGTAGGGATCTTCAAACTTAAACTGAACGCCGTTCTTTTCCGTGTCGGAATAAGCGGTGATCGTGGTGTTGGAAACGCTGAAGAGGTTGGACTTCTTTACATAGATCTCTTCGTAAAGATCATAAGTTTTAGACCCTCCTGCACGAGTGATTGTTGCTGTAAGGTCGCCGGGCTTTGTAAGCTTGAATGTTTCGCCTACAAAACCGCCAAATGTTGTTGCGGGATTCTTTGTCCATGTAATAGCTGTGATAGGATCGGCAGCAAGTTTTACAGGAACATTCAGCGACTGACCGCCCATTGTAAGAACAGCATTAACAACTGAGCCTGCTTTTCCTGATGTATCGCATGTGATCCTGTACTTTGCGGTTCCGAGAGCTGTGTCGCCTTCAACAACAGCAGTTTCCAAACGTGTCAATTCGCCTGTTGATACAGCGCCCCAATCCGTATTCGGCGCCTCAGTATTAATTACCGTTTCCCCGCCTACAACTTTGCTGTCATAGATTATAAGGGTTTTAGCCGTTTTGTCAATCTTAAGGAATTTAGTCTGACCTGCTTCGGTCTGAATCTTTATGATAACATCACCGTCAAGAGCAGCAGCAGAAGTGCCATTGAGAGAAGTCAAAGCAAAAGCTGTACCCTGCTTTATTGTGCCTATGCCTGCAGTAAGCGTTTCGGGCGAAGTTATTGTCATTCCGGACGCCTTTATCTGATCGGCAACTATATTAACAGGAGCATAAACTGTCGCCCCACCGTATGTAAGGTGGAAATTTTTTGTTGCAGGTGCCAGAGCTGTTGTTTTGCTATCACCAAATGCTATAGCAGAGTCAGCAGAATACTTCACGTCGGAGATCCCAGCGCTATAAGCAGTTGCATCTGCCAAAACAGCGTTATCCAAAACAGTAAAAGTCTTCTGACCGTTCTTTCCGAAGCGCTTGTTCTTCATATCAACAGTAACTGTCGAAGCAGCAAGAACATTTGCCAGGTATGCGGTAGTAGCACCTTGATATATCTTTGTGGTCGGTGCAGTGATCTTTATACCTTTCAGGGTAGCAGCAGTTGTTCCGGCCGCCTGTGCAGCATTCGCAAAGCCAACTACTGCGGTGCTCGCGTCGTCTATAGCATCAGGTGTAGGAGCAAATATTAAATCAGCCGCCGGCAATGTACCCTTGTCTGCGTTTACAGCCAATGTGGAATTCAGCTTTACCTGAATGTGGATTGCTTTTCCTTCTGCCGCATTGATTAAACTTACGTTGTCAGTTGAGTCTGTCAGCTGAGTTCCTCTTTCGCTCCCTGCGGCAGCAGCATAAACAGCAAAAGAAACCTGGTCGCCCAGTTTATTGAGCGGCACGATTTCGCCAGTTGCGGGTGCTCCGGCTGCTACCGCGTCATCCGTGTAAACAATTTTTACATATACAAGACCGGAATCTTTTACAAGTTCACACATTTTTGCGACTTTATCATCGTCATAAACGAGCGCTTTCAGCGCATTAGTCTCGGTACTTGTCAGTGCTTCTCCGGCAGCATTTTTTACGAGAGTAACCGTGTTTACTGCAAACTGGTTAATCTTTGTGCCGATAACGTCGTCTTCATCCTCTTCAGGAGCTTCCGGCGCATCAGCGGCGTCCTCCTCGGCAGCAGGAGCTGTCTCGTCAAGAGGCTGTTCCTGAGCCACACCGTCGTCAAGCGCCGCGAACGAGGTGAGGCTCTCGCTCATCATGCTTGCTGTCAGCGTGAGTGCCAGTATGCACGAGAGCGTCTTTTTCATTGCTTTTGCTTTCATTAAATATTTCCTCCTTAAAGAAATAATTGATTTGACCGGAAGGTTCACCTTTTACGGTGCGCTCCGATTTTTAGCGGCAATTTTTCTTGTGAAAACGCACAAATTCGCAGCTTTGGAATTGTGCAGACTGACGACGTAAAAACCGTAAAATCTGAAAAAATGAGTAACTGCGGATTGTGAAAATGCGACAACGCGTTGGGGAGATGGCGCTTGCTGATTGTGTAAAATCACGGGTGTGGGATTTGTGCATTATGCCGAACAGGCGTTTTCGCGGCAGGTTGACATTTGTGCAAAAATGTGGTATAATATTATACCAAAAATTTCAGCAGAAAAAGCGACCCAGTCCGGCGAGTGTTGTTTTTTAAATATACAATTGTGTTATTATTTTCAAGCGGAATAGATCATATTATAATGGTATATTTCACGTTTTATAATCAGATCGATATACAGAGCGCTTAAAATTTTAGTCCTGTGTAAGAATACCGGATTTCAGCTATATTTGATATTTCCGATAGAAAAGATGACCCCCGGGGATTATTCCTCGGGGGTTGGTTGATTGAGTGTCACTTTATCTTTTTGCCACAATATGGGCAAATTGCCATATCATTATCCGGAAGGCATAAAAATATCGCTCCCATCATATCCTGTTAAAAACAAGAAAGGACGAGCGGCAATGGAAAAATTAAAACTTCTGAAAGGCAAGATACCGTTTCTGATAACCCTCGTGTGCTGCGTTACAGTCGCGGCTCTCGCGGCGGGCGTCCGAGCAACGGACGGTGAAGCGGCGCAGGCGACTTCCGCAGAGACGGGACAGGACAGAAAGGTGGTTGTTCTGGATACAGGGCACCCAATATATCTGTAAACAACAACTCCCTGAATACAATAAAGCTCCCTTCGGAATGACCGAGGGAGCTGTTTTTGTTGACAAAATATCCGTTATATACTATAGTAGTAGGTGGAAGTACACGCCACTTGACGGAGGTATAAGATATGTCTAAAAAAACAGAGGATGCGATCCGCGCATTTCATGAATTCATGGACAAGAACGCGGATGGCAATATGACGGAAGATGATCTCAACAGGCTGTCAAAGCAATTTATAAACGAGTATAACGGTCAGATCCGCATGAATGTGACCGAGAGATCAGCCAAAACATCGAATGAATTTCTCGAACTCGCCGAAAACACATCCGACGAAAAGAAGCAGCTGCAATATGTCAGGAAAGCGCTGAAACTTGACCCGGACAACTTCGATGCAGAAATAATGCTCATCGACATGACAAGCAAGACCTTGAACGAAGAATTGGCAAAGTACGAGGAAGCGGTCGGACGCGCCACCGATGTTATGAAGAAAAAAGGGCTGATGACAAAAGATGATATCGGAGATTATTGGCTTCTTATAGAAACACGTCCCTATATGCGGCTCAGATATGAGTATATCAGGTTGTTGATAGGCTGCGGAAAGTTCCGGAAAGCCGCCGACGAGTGCAAGGAGCTGCTGCGGCTGTGCAAGACTGACAACCTCGGTGTACGCTACACACTTATGCACATATACGCGCATCTCGAAATGGAGAACGAGGCTCTGCGGCTGTTCAAGAAATTTGACGGCAGCGATGAAACACAGATGCTCCTGCCGATGGCTATACTTTATTATAAGGTCGGCAAGCTTGATATTGCCAAGAAATATCTGACCGAACTTGTGACATTAAACAAGGATACCAAAAAATTTATTAAAGATCTTATAACATCGGCAAAGGATAATGATCCGTTTGTTGATATTGGGTTCGGTTATGCGCCGAATTCTTATGAAGAATTGTCTGTTGATCTCCAGGAGCACTCATTTCTGTTCGTGCTCTGTACTCCGTTTCTCGAATGGGCGGACGAACAACTTAAACGTAAGAGAAAAAGCAATACGGAGGTAAACAAATAATAAGCGGGGTACGCGGAATGAAGGATAAGAATAAGGAAATGCGAATGGTGCTGTACCATTCGGAAAACGACGATGTTTCTGTAAATGCCATTATTAAATACGAAACGCTTTGGATAACGCAGAAGGTTATGGCGGAGCTGTTTGGCTGTTCAACGGATAACATCGGACTTCATCTGAAAAACATCTATGCCGACGGTGAGCTTGACAAAAACGCAACTACAGAGAAAAACTCGGTAGTTCAACAGGAAGGAAACAGACAGGTTACAAGAAACGTTGATTTCTACAACCTCGACGCGATCATCTCGGTCGGCTACCGTGTAAATTCCAAACGTGCGACGGCGTTCAGAATTTGGGCAACCGGCATTCTGAAAGAATATATGACAAAGGGCTTTGTTCTCGACGATGACAGAATGAAGCAGGGGATGACTGCGTTCGGAAAAGACTATTTCCGCGAGCTGCTTGAACGTGTACGCTCTATTCGCGCAAGCGAACGACGTATCTGGCAGCAGATAACAGATATTTTGGGGCTCTTATCCGATAGGTGTGGGTATGAAAATGGGTATTTGTACGAGTATGACCGCATTTATTCCACGGTCATCTTGACACGAGCCTCGATTAAAGTGTGATAGTCGGGCAGCACCGGCAGGCACCCCTAAAGGGCTGCTGCCGCAGTAGTCCCTTCAGGGGCTATCTGCCAGCTACACAGCCCATCAC
>JAEEGL014230763.1_pt1 | contig 10489 bp, 15 predicted proteins | sample 9134231 | NCBI WGS metagenome assembly JAEEGL01 (sample SAMN16246548, study PRJNA631951) | gut metagenome | biome: gut microbiome; feature: rumen; material: fiber-attached | host: Bos | place: Iran: Karaj | collected 2018-10 | reverse complement strand
TCGTGCCGATGCTGGTCTTGCCCGTGCCCGGGGCGCCCACGAACAGGAGGATGGAGCCGGACTGCTGCCGCTTCAGATTCATCACGGCGATCTGCTGGATGATCCGCTCCTTGACCTTTTTCAGGCCGTAATGGTCCTCGTCCAGGATCCGCCTGGCAGCGGCCAGGTCGATGTTCCGGGCCTCCTCCTTTTTCCAGGAAAGTCCGGTCATGAAATCCAGCCAGTCATACAGCATGCCGGATTCCACGCTCTCCCGTCCCTCCTGCTTCAGACGGTTCAGCACCTTTTCCGCCTCCCGGCGGGCGGTTTCGTTCATGCCGGACTCCGCGATCTTCCGCTGGAACTTCTGCACATCGGTGATGTTCTCCGGATGCATCTCGTCCAGCTCCCGCTGCAGGTGCTCCATCTGCCGCTTGATGGCGGCCTCCTTGATCCGCTGCTGGTTCTCTTTCTGCTGGGAGCTCACCGCCTCGTTGGTGATGCGTCCCACTTCCAGGAAGGCATACAGCGCCTTCTCCACCAGCTCCGCCCGCCGGGCCCTGCTGTCCTCCGCCAGGATGGCATAGCGCTCCTCATTGGACAGGTTCAGCCAGGGAGACATGACGCAGGCGGCGGCGCCGATACTGCGGATGTTCTCCAGGATCCCTTCCGCAGCCGGGGCCCAGTCGAAGCCCGCAGAAAACTTCCGCATCTCCTGGAGCAGGCTCCGGAGCTTTTCCGCCTCCACCTCCGTATCCAGGTCCTCCGTATCGTTCCGGCGGGCAATGGACAGCTGCACCGTGTGATCCGGGTCGATGTATACGCTCTGCAGGTCCACCCGGTACTGGGTATCCACCACCGCAAAGCCGTGGCGGTTCAGCTCCCGCACGGTGCCGGAGACGCCGATGGGATAAAAGCTGTCCTCCTGCAGCTCTGTGATGGCCACGTTCTCCTTCGCCGCGATGAGGATCAGCTTCTCCCCCGGGCTGATCCCCCGCTGCCCCGCGCTGCGGCGGAGCATGTCCAGAGGCAGATACAGGGAGGCATCCGGGCTGAGGATCATGTTGTAGGTCGGTACGACGATCATGGCGATCCCTCCTTTGGGATAATAAATGAATGTTCGTTCATCAAACTGCGGGGAAATAACCCCGCCTTGGGCGGGGTGAGGTCATTCAGGGAATGAGCAGCCGCTGGATCATGCTCACCAGCTCCCGGAGCTGCGGCTCCGGGGAACCGCCTGCATGGTTCATGGCCAGGAAGCGCACCGGGGCGATGAGCACCGCCGCCAGATTCAGATCGCTGCAGCGGCGGATCAGTCCCCTGGCCTGATACCGGTGGAGGAGCTCGAAGATGCCGCCGCAGCACTCCTGCTGGGAGACATACTCCGCCAGGGTGGGACAATGGGCGCACTGCTCCACGAAGCTGAAGATCTCCTCATGCTCGGTGGTATAGGCGTAGTACCCCCGGACGATAGCCTCGATCAACTCCGCCGGACCCATCTCCGGCTGCAGCCGCCGGTCCAGATATGCATAGGATTGATGGGCGTACTCCCGGAAGGCCGCAGAAAGCAGGTCCTCCTTGCTGGTATAGTAGATGTAGATGGTGGCCGGGGAGACTCCCGCCTCCCGGGCGATCTTGGAAACGGAGGCGCCGTTGATGCCCTCCCGCAGGATCAGGCGCACCATGGCCTCCTTGATCCGCTGCTGCTTTTCATAGTCTCTGGTTCTCATATGCCTTCACCTGCATCTATAATAAACGATCATTCATTTATTGTCAAGACGGAATTTGGGTCGGCCTTTCGGGTCGTTCCTCGATGGAAGCTCTTTCCTGCAACTTTTTTACAGACTTTGCGTCTAAATCATCAGCAACAGCAGGAATGATCCTGCTTTGCTATTGGCAGAATTTGTGATATAGTGGTTGAAGAAGGCCAACGCTGCACATTGTTTATCGGGAAAGGAGGCGATCCCATGCCCATGCCGGGTCTTGATCCGAATTTCGTCAAGGATCAACAGCAGGTCATGCGGATGATCGGGCTGAAGCGGGCAAAGAAGGTCAAAACGGTCTCTCCGAAAAAGCTGCTGCTCATCATCATTCTGGTCTTTCTGATCGCTCTGGCATTCACCCTGTATACCTCCGGGATATTTGACGAAGCGTATACCATCAGCTGGAACGGTACGATCTACCGCCTGCCCAGAGAGCTCAGCAAGGTGCAGGTGAGCACGAAGCCGGAGGGCTATAAGTTCGCCGGATACCTGGATCCCGAAGAAGAAAATGATTCCGCCAACTGGAGCCCGTATGGGGAGGTATATGTCAAAGAGGGGAATGACAAGGTCATTTACCTCTATCTGACCGATATGATGCCGAAGGGTTATTACAAGGCCAAGAAAAAATAACTGCGGAAGGGGCGAAAGCATGTACTGGTATGTGAATGCCGGAAAGCGCGTCCTGCTGTGCCTGCTGACGGGAATCGGCTTTTTCCTTCTGACCGCTCTGGCGAGGCTGCTTGGGGGACTGATCACCGGGAACCGCCCCGTGGTCAACTGGCTCCTGGAGCCGACCCAGCTGCCCATGTCGGTGACGCTGGCCGCCGTTATGCTGCTGGCGCTGCTGGGAGCCCGGACGGGGGTGCTGGTCATGGGTGCGGGATGCGCCGCAGGAGCAGCGGCAGGAGGCTTTGCCGCAAATCTTCCCGTGGATTGTTCCAACGGCTGGCCCATGAACTATCCGGGCGGTTATCTGGATGGCGTCACGCTGGAAATGGCCGTCGGCATCGGAACGATCCTTCTTGCCATCGGGGTACAGCTGCTGGTGAACCTGCTCCGCCGGAGAAGAGAGGGCTGATCCCGGCTGAACGGGATCCGTTAAAGAAAACGTTTTTCCGGCAGATGCTCCTTCTGCGAAGTCTGCGTCTTTTTCCGGTTTCCCCGGAATACAGATCGCCCCCCGCCGAAATACGGCGGAGGGCGTTTTTCATCCAATCCGATCAGGTCACAGGCAGGTCAACGCTCCCCAGGATGGTATAACCTTCCCCCTCCACCCGGGAAAACTCGATCCGCTCCACCCGGGCGGTGAAAGGGGTAAAGGCCTCCCGCAAAACAGCGGCCAAAGCCGGCAGATCCCCCTCAGGATCGTACAGCAGGGTGGTATGGGGCTTCCAAAGCGCTGTTCCGGTCCATTTATCCAAGCTCCCGCCCCAGGCCGCCGCGATCTCGTCATGGAGAGACAGGAGAGATCCCTCCTTTTCCAAAGAGGCGACCAGGATGGAGGTGGCGGGCAGCGGTTCGATCTCCAGATACCGGACCGTGAAGGCAGGGCGGCCGGCAAACAGCTCCCGGCAGGAGGCGACGAACCGCGTCTCCTCCTCCCCCAGATAGGTGGCCAGGGTAACATGGCCATACAGCTCTCCCATCCTGCGGTCCCGGGCTTTCGTGCTCCGCCGCAGGGCGGCCAGACGATCCCTGGACCCGGGATCGATCCGGGCAATGACGCATAACATGGTGATTCCCTCCCGGCGGACACAGGGCCGCCCCCGGATCAGCCGTTCTCGATCTCCTCGATCAGCGCCTGGTAGACGATGTGGAGATTTTCATTCTCCATGCGCAGATCCCGGACCAGCGTGACGGAGATGGACATCAGCAGCTCCAGCCCGATATGGGGATGCTCCCGGCAGAAGCTCTGGAAGGACACATAGTCCATGCTCAGGGTCCTGCAGTCCGTCTTGGCCCGGATGGTGGCGCTGCGGGTGCCCTTGTCGATGAGCGCCATCTCTCCGAAGGAGCAGTGGTAGCTGTCCAGGAGGGATGCGGTGATATACGACTCCCCGAAAGGGGTAGTCTTCAATACATCCACGCTGCCCTCCAGCAGCAGATACATGTCGTCCCCCGGCTCCCCCTCCCGGAGGATCTCTGTTCCCGCGGGAAAATCCTGTTCCCGCATGACCTCGGCCAGGAGGGCCAGGTCCTCGTCCGACAGCTTGCTCAGCAGGGGGAAGGTCTTCAGACCCTGGATCATTTTTTCTCGTGACTGCATGTCAAATCTCCTCCGCCAGCACGATCACACCCATATTGCTGCCCAGGATATAGTCGTCCGGCGGGTTGAGCAGCGGATGGTTGCGCTCCGCGTCCTTGACCGTCTTCAATTTCTGGATGATCTCGCCGTAATTGCTGGACTTCATCGCATCGGCGAGGATGGCATGCTTGATGGTCTTTTCCGCGCCCATATTCTCCAGCACACCCAGAGCCAGGATCCCCTTTTCATTTTTGTAGTAAGCCGCGAGCTCCGCATAGGTCCGGTCCATCCATTCCGATCCGACGGGAAGGATCTGGATGCTGATGCCGTTGCCGTTGTCGAACAGCGCCGTCAGCACGTTGGCCATACCCGTATAGCTGGTGACGGTGGAGAGGATATAACGGCTGTATTCCTCGGTATAGATGATCTCATCGCAGTTCTGGGCTGCCAGATAGTTCCGATATCGCTCCGTCTGCACCAAGGCGCACACGTGGCACCGGGGGTTCAGGGTCTTGATCATCAGCGTGCAGACGAAGATGCGGGAGTCCACCAGCTCCGCGTCCAGGCTCTCATGAGCCTCCCCCAGGACCAGGGCGGTGGATGCATTTTTCACATTGGCATTCGCCAGGGTCTGTTCCTCGGTAAAATCCCCCCGGATGTATTTGAGCCCCTTCAGCTCCTTATCCATGAGCAGGGTCTGGATCTTCAGCTCGTTCACGTTGTTCACGATCACGATATCCTCCGCGGTGAGATTGGGGGACTTCCGGAGAATATCCCTGATCAGCGCCCGGATATCGTTCTTCCAGCCAAAGATGATGACGTGATTCGACAGCTGCTGCACTTTTTTGATCCTCCTTGCAGGACTGTTGACATTGGCGTTGATCTTCGAGGAAACGAAGCCGACGATGGTGGACAGGAACAGCAAGCTGAAGAAAATGAAGATCATCAGCAGCGCCCGTCCCTGCCAGCTCTTGGGGACCAGGTCCGTGAACCCCCTGCCCAGGATGATATTCACGTTGTTCCACAGGAGGATATCCAGATAGGTCTTGGATCCGCCCGGCCCGATCTCCGCGTACCAGTAGAGGTAGCACAGCACCGCGTACAGCACGACAAAAATCAGGACCGTGCGCAGGATCGAGCCCCTGGCCCATCTTTTCAGTTTTGAGAGAAATCTCTTCATGATCGTTTTTCCGCCGATGTGTTTATTCCGGTGGAACCGGTTTTCAAGCATTTACCCTGTTATTGTACTTTGCCTTTGCCCAAATGTCCACGGTTTTTTCTTCCCGGAGATGCCTGTCTCGGACTGCTGAAGCATTTTGCTTGCACTTTTGCGGAAAAGGCGGTATAATAATTGTGTATATATTTCATTCAGGGTGGGTGTGCGGCTGCCGCGGATCCCGCCCGGTAACGGGAAAGGAAGAAAAGAACATGAAAAAGGCAATCGCAATCGTTCTTCTGGCCGTGATGATCCTGGGTCTTCTGGCTGCCTGCGGCGGCAGCAAGGACAGCGGGGACAAGAAGTTCCTCGGCACCTACAAATTCAGCAAGCTGGGAGACATGACCGTACAGGAGTACGCGGACCTGATCGAAATGTCCCTGGAAGAAGCCCAGAACTTCATGACCCTGGAGCTGAAGTCCGGCGGCAAGGGTGTGTTCAGCACCGATGACGATCCCACCGACATCACCTGGAAGGTGGACGGCGAGAAGCTCGTCCTCACCGGCACGAACGATGACGGCAGCGTGGATTCCATCGAAGGCACCATCAAGGACGGCGTCATCGTTCTCCAGTTCGATGACGAAGTCGTCGAGCTGACGAAGTAAATACGGCTCAGCCTGATTCGGATCCATACAGGAGACCCGCGGATTTTGTCCGCGGGTCTCCTTTTCCTTTTGCAGCCGGGTTGGATTTCCGTACACCGGGGCGTATAATGGCGGCATAAGCAAGAATAACGGAGGAGGAACAATAATGCTGGAACAGAACAGACAGAGGCAGGAGCTGATGGACCGTCTGGCGGGGCTCCGGTATCCCGCCGTGGCCCTGCGGATGATCCGGGATGAAGCGGAGGTCCCCAGGGAAGCGGTCCGCCCCTTCCGGGACAAAGGCAGCCATATGGCCCTCTGTCAGGCCTTTGCCTATGCCCGCCGCCAGGGAAAGATCATCTATATGGAGAAGGAGGACCATTGGTGCTGGAACCCCATCATCACCTACGGCTATATCGACAAAGAGCTGGGGAAGGAGGGCTTCCGGGCCATCGCCAGGGCCTACGGCACCAGCTCCGCCTCCGGCGAAGCTTTTGTGGAGGGCTTCCCCGCCCTGCCTGCCGGGGAATACCGGGGCATCCTGGTCGCCTCTTTGACCAAAGCGGATTTCCAGCCGGACGTGACCCTCATCTACTGCAAAAACGATCAGCTCCGGCTCTTCCTCATGGCGGTGGACACCCAGACCCACAAGCTGCTGGAGAGCAGCTTCAGTCCCGTGGACTCCTGCACCTATTCCGTTATCCCCGCCATGCTGAAGGGGGAATACCGGATCACCTTCCCCGATCCCGGGGAGTATGAGCGGGGGCTGACGCCGGAGGACGACGTCATCTTCTCCGTTCCCCGGCAGCGGGAAGAGGAGTTCTACAAGGGCGTGGCGGCGCAAGGGGCCCACGGGGACCGGAGCACCTTCTACATGACCATGAAGGAGGATTTCGGCCGCCCGAAGATGTACGACATTCTCTTCGAGACCTGGGGCCTCATGACCGGGGAAGAATGGGACAAAAAATGACCGTGCGAAGCGCGCGGGCCGGGGACCTGGACGCCCTGGCGGAGCTGGCCGGACTCCTTTGGCCGGACACAGACGGGGAGGCGCTGCGGCAGGAAATGCGGGAGCTGCTGGGGGACGGAGATTGCGCTCTATTCCTGGCTGCGGAGGGAGACCGGGTCACCGGCTTTGCCCAATGTCAGCTGCGGTATGACTATGTGGAGGGCACGGAGAGCAGCCCCGTGGGCTATCTGGAGGGGATCTATGTCCGGGCGGACTTCCGGGGCCGGGGAACAGCCCGGGCGCTCCTGGATCGCTGCGAGGATTGGGCTGCCCGCCGGGGCTGTCGGGAGTTTGCCAGCGACTGCGAGCTCACCAATACAGACAGTCTGGCCTTCCACCTGAAGTCCGGCTTCACGGAGGCGAACCGGATCATCTGCTTCACGAAGCGGCTGGAGCCGCCGAAAAACCCATCATGAACATCGGGGGACCCGTTCGGGTCCCCCGCGCTTTATTCGCTCATCCATTCCCGGACCCGGGCGATCTCCGCCCGGTAGCCTTCGTCCTCATTGGGCGTCTCCAGGATGAAGGGCAGGCCCTGGAGCAGGGGGTGGCGCACCACCGCCCGCAGGGCTTCCGGGCCGATCATCCCCAGGCCCAGCTTTTCATGCCGGTCCTTCCGGGAGCCGCAGGGATTTTTACTGTCGTTCAGATGTACCGCCCGGAGGTTTTCCAGGCCGATCACCCGGTCGAATTCCCCCAGCACCCCGTCCAGGTCCTCCCGGATATCGTAACCTCCGTCCCAGATATGGCAGGTATCCAGGCAGACCCCCAGCTGATCCCGGCGCCCCGGACCGCCGATCTCAACGGCCAGATCCAGGATCTCCCGGAGGTCCTCAAAGCGTCCGCCGATCTCGCTGCCCTTCCCCGCCATCGTCTCCAGGAGGATCCGGTTCCCCAGGGGCGCGCCGGAGGCTTCCTCCGCCGCCCGGATCGCGGCATCCAGGGCCTCCGCGATCAGCCGGATCCCCGCCTCTCTCCCCTGGCCCACGTGGCTGCCGGGATGGAAGTTGTACAGGTTTCCCGGCAGGGCCTGGAGACGGACCAGGTCATCCCGGAGCATCTCCAGGGAATTGGCCCGCACCTCCTCCCTGGCGGCGCAGACGTTCATGGTATAGGCTCCGTGGACCACCAGGGGGCCGAAGCCATGCTCCTTCAGGAACGTTCCCAGGGCCCGCACCTCCTCCGGCGCCGGGGGCTTTGACCTGCCGCCCCGGGGATTCCGGGGGAAGAAGGCAAAGGTATCGCCCCCCAGGGCCAGGGCATGCCTGCCCATCTCCGGGTAGCCGTCCGACACGGACACATGATTGCCGATATGGATCAAGCCGGGTCACTTCCCTTCTCTTTCTCTCCTCCATCATACCAGCCTCCTGCGGAGGACGCAACGTCTCCGCGTTGACCCCCGGGGCCGAGGGAGATATAATGGGATCATCGGCGGGGATCCGGATCCCCTTCCGCGCCGGTACCGGAAAAACGATCAAGGAGGAGACCGGAATGCTGTACACGGACATGACGAAGAAAGCCCTGAAGCTCTGCTTCGCAGCCCACAAGGACCAGACGGACAAAGCCGGCCTGCCCTACGTCTTTCACCCCTTCCACCTGGCGGAGCAGATGCCGGACGAGGACACCACCGTTGCCGCCCTGCTCCACGATGTGCTGGAGGACACCGCCTGTACCACGGCGGACCTGCGGGAGATGGGTTTCCGGGAGACGGTCATCGAAGCCCTGGAGCTTCTGAACCACGACAAGGCGGTGCCCTACCTGGACTATGTGGCGAAGCTGAAGGAAAACCGCATCGCCCGGACCGTCAAGCTGGCGGACCTGCGGCACAACAGCAATCTCACCCGCCTGGACCGGGTGGACGACAAGGCTATCCAGCGGGCGGAGAAATATCTGCGGGCCATCCGGCTCCTGTCGGAATAAGGAGGCGTGATCCATGTATGAGCTGATCCGGATCACGGAGAACGCGTATTATCTTGACTGTCCGGCCAAGATCGGGGTGGTCAGGACCGGGGAAGACCGGGTCTGCCTCATCGACAGCGGCAGCGACAAGGACGCGGGGAAAAAGGCAAAGCGCGTTCTGGACGCCAACGGCTGGACCCTGGAGGCCATTTACAACACCCATTCCCACGCGGACCACATCGGCGGAAACCAGTATCTGCAGAAGCAGACCGGCTGCCGGGTGTATGCCCCGGGGATCGAGCGGGATTTTACCCGGCATCCCCTGCTGGAGCCCGCCCTTCTGTACGGCGGGAACCCGCCCGGGGAGCTGCGGCATAAGTTCCTCATGGCCCAGGGCTGCGACGTACTCCCCCTCACCCCGGAGGTCCTGCCTGCGGGCTGGGAGCTGATCCCCCTTCCCGGTCACACCTGGGATATGGCGGGCTTCCGCACCCCGGAGGGAGCGGTATATCTGGCGGACTGCGTATCCAGCCCGGAGACCCTGGAGAAATACCGGGTGAGCTTCCTGGTGGATCCGGCGGCGTATCTCGCCACCCTGGAGACGGTGGAAAAGCTGGAGGGGAAGCTTTTCATCCCCGCCCACGCGGTCCCGGCGGAGGATATCGCCCCCCTGGCCCGGCTGAACGCCGCCGCGGTGCGGGAGATCGGGGACCGGATCGTTTCCCTCTGCCGGGAGCCCGTCACCTTCGAGGGGATCCTTCAGGGGATCTTTACCGGGTACGGCCTGACCATGACCTTTGAGCAGCACGCCCTGGTGGGCAGCACGGTGCGGTCCTACCTCACCTGGCTGAAGGAGGCAGGACGGCTGGTCGCCCGGTTCCGGGATAACCTCCTGCTCTGGCAGGCGGCGGGAAGTGGGGAATGATAGGATGAAAAGACAGAAAGACGGTCTGTTCCCCCGGTTCGGGCGAAAAAAGCGAAGGGGGACGACTCTCGCGGAGAAGATCCCCTTCGACCCGGAAAAGCAGATCCCCGTTCTCCGCAGCTCCATCTGCACCGGGGAAAAGGTGGCCGGATTCAAGGATCTGGAGGGCGGGCATTTTACCGAGGTCATGCTGATCCGCAGTCCGAAGGACGAACAGGAATTCCGGGAGATCTACGGGTTGGAGAGCGTGAAGAAGGAGTACTGAGAGGAATCAACAAGCCTTGGACCGGGTAGTCCAAGGCTTGTGTGCTTTTGCCGCCAACGTGCGGGGGGGCAACGACGGCCTGTCCGTTTTTAACGTAGATCGGGAGCATTTCAATCCACGCCCCCGTGCGGGGGGCGACCACGGGTAGCACCAGCACCCCGTTTGGGGCTACATTTCAATCCACGCCCCCCGTGCGGGGGGCGACGTACCGGCTTTGGTGGAAATCGTGCCGCTGGTAATTTCAATCCACGCCCCCCGTGCGGGGGGCGACGAGCTGGACGTCATCGCCGAGATGGAGCCCGAGCTATTTCAATCCACGCCCCCCGTGCGGGGGGCGACCGGGAAGCCTACCATAAAGACCTACGACCTGGTTATTTCAATCCACGCCCCCCGTGCGGGGGGCGACCATGCGCTGGTCCTTCAGCTCGATCTGGTTCCGCAAATTTCAATCCACGCCCCCCGTGCGGGGGGCGACACTGCGCCGTGCTGATGCCCAGGAGCGCCCCCAGATTTCAATCCACGCCCCCCGTGCGGGGGGCGACCTCCATGGCGGACGCTGCCCGATATCCCTCCCCGATTTCCATCCACGCCCCCCGCGCGGGGG
>JAEEGL013084128.1_pt1 | contig 10489 bp, 9 predicted proteins | sample 9134231 | NCBI WGS metagenome assembly JAEEGL01 (sample SAMN16246548, study PRJNA631951) | gut metagenome | biome: gut microbiome; feature: rumen; material: fiber-attached | host: Bos | place: Iran: Karaj | collected 2018-10 | reverse complement strand
TTCATGACGCTTTCATCCGAGTCCGTTGATTTCAAGGTCGTCAAGTCGATACAGTTGAAAAGTTGTTTCTTTACTTCCAATGTATTGTTTTTCTCCAAATGATCTTTCAAAAGTTGGTCAACTACACGTTTCACATCCTCATCGTGGATATGCGTATTATACATTTCTAGAGCTTCAGCATATTTGTTTGGTAAACCTTCATGAAAATGTTCATGTTCATGCTCGTGCTCACAACAATGATCGTGATGATGTTCCATTTTTATTTTAATTTAGGGTTGTTGATATGTCTTTCTTTATCTCTATTTGTTTTTTTCTCTAAATTCTTCTGAAAAGCCTCTGTTAGATTCACTCCCGTTTGGTTGGCCAGACAGATGAGTACCCATAATATATCTGCCATTTCATCGGATAAATTATCACTTTCGCCTGGCTTGAAACTTTGGTCACCGTATTTCCGTGCCATTACCCTGGCCAACTCACCCACTTCTTCTGTCAAAACAGTCATGTTGGTAAGTTCACTGAAGTATCTCACGCCGTATTTGTGAATCCATTCGTCGACTAATTGCTGTGCTTTTTGTATGCTTATCTCTTCCATTTAAATGGTCATTAAAAAGATGACGGCTAAAATGCCAACTAATATACTGATTAAAACCAATTTAATCTTATTTTCCCGCCAATGAAACAGTAGGTAAACCAATAATACTATTGAAAGTATTGCAGAAAGGTAAATAACGATATCCCAGTGCATTAATCTTCCGATGATCAGCATCAGGATGATGATGAAATTAATGTATTCGATGTACTTTTTCATTTTCTTATTCCTTATGTTTCGAATCCATACAGATTGTTACTGGCCCATCGTTGATCAGTTCAACTTGCATCATAGCTCCAAATTCTCCTGTTCCAACTTCTTTACCGAGCGCAGTGGAGAGAGCTTTACAAAAGTATTCATAAAGTGGAATAGCTATGTCATGCTTCGCTGCTTTAATATACGATGGTCTATTGCCTTTCTTATAGGAAGCATGCAAGGTAAACTGACTGATAACCAATATATTACCATCAATTTCCTGAATAGACTTATTCATTATTCCTTGTTCGTCATCGAAGACGCGCAGGTTTACCACTTTTTTGCAAAGCCAGTCTGCATCTTCTTGTGTATCCTGCTCTTCTATTCCTACAAGAATCATGAATCCTTGTTGGATAGCGGCTTTACATTTCTGGTTGATGGTTACCGAAGCACGACTGACACGTTGAATTACTATTCTCATATTTCACTATTTAAAGCTTTCAGCAGATTTTGTGCGGCTGAAGGACCTATAATTTTAGCTATTTCCTCTTCTGAAGCTTTCTTTATTCGAGTCACAGTCTTGAATTCTTTCAGAAGTTCTTCTTTTCGTTTGGGACCTATTCCAGCTATGTTATCAAGAACAGAACTTATCTGTCGTTTGCTTCGTTTCTCACGGTGGAATGTGATGGCAAATCGGTGTACCTCGTCTTGAATCTGTTCAAGTAAGTGGAATAATGGAGTACTTTGTTTGACTCCTATCACTTGCGGAGGGAATCCATACAATAGTTCATTAGTACGATGTCGGTTATCTTTTGCTAATCCGGCAATAGGGATGTTCAAGTGAAGTACATCCTCAATGATTTCTCGTACTACTTCCATTTGTCCTTTACCACCGTCTGTGATGATGAGGTCGGGTAGCGGTTGCCCTTCATCCATCAGTCGTGAATATCTACGGAATACGACTTCTTTCATGGATGCATAATCGTCGGGTCCGGTAACCGTCTTGATATTGTATTTTCGATACTCTTTCTTGCTCGGTTTTCCCATTTTAAACACTACACAAACGGCGACTGGATCACTTCCTTGGATGTTTGAATTATCGAAACATTCGATATGTGCAGGCATCCTTTCCATGTGTAGCTGGTCTTTTATCTCGGTGAGAATGCGTACTTTCTTCTGTTCCGGGTTTAGTTTATCGGCTTGCTTCAACCGATCGACCTTATATTGTTTCACATTCATGATGGAAAGGTCAAGCAAGTGTTTTTTCTCACCCCTTTGTGGAATGGTAAATGTCACACCAGCCATTTCCATGTCCAATTCGAATGGAACAATTATTTCCTTGGACGTGCTTTGATAGCGTTCTCGCATCTCGATGATACCCAGTTGAAGGATTTCTTCCTTCGTTTCGTTCATTCGAATCTTATATTCAAATGTAAATGCTTGATTGATACTTCCTTTGACGATATGCAGGTAGTTTACATACGCCGATTTATCGTCCATTTCGATTGCGAAAACATCTACATTGTGGATTGTTGAGTTTACCACCTCACTCTTAGCACGGTAATTTTCGATTAAATCGTATCTATCCTTTATCACCTGGGCTTCTTCAAACCGTAGTTCTTGCGCAAGCTGAAGCATTTCATCGCGTAGAATATCGCTTACTACTTGAGTTTCACCTTTGAGTATATCTTTGATTTCATCGATATCTTTTGCGTATGCCTCGTGACTCTGTTTGCCAGTGCAAGGTGCATTGCAGTTTCCAATGTGATATTCAAGACATTCTTTGAACTTACCTGCTTGAATATTTTCAGGGGTCAGGTTCAGTCTGCATGTACGGAGTGGATAAATCTTTTTGATTAATTCGAGTGCGGCATACATCGACTGAGGGTGACTATACGGTCCAAAGTAAGTAGAACCATTTTTGATGATTCTTCTTGTTTTGAATATCCTTGGAAAATATTCGTTGCTTACGCAGATAGAAGGATATGTCTTATCATCTTTCAGTAGAACGTTGTATTTTGGCTTATATCGCTTGATAAGGTTGTTTTCCAATAAAAGAGCGTCTTCTTCGGTTTTTACGACGATGTATCGGATATCCTCTATTTTACTGACAAGCATTCGTGTCTTTGCGCTTTGCTGGTTTTTATTAAAATAAGAAGAGACTCTACGCTTCAGGTTTTTCGCTTTCCCGACGTAGATGATGGTTCCTTCTTCGTTCCGGTATTGATACACGCCCGGTAGTTCTGGGAGATTGTGAACGATCCCCATCAAGTAATCCATCCTTTTTGAATCTTCTTCTTTATTTCGCATCTTTTATTGTTGTTCAGATACCGAAAGTAGGCTATAAACATCTACATCTTTAGGGAATACATCTCTTCCGTTCAAGTCGGATATCTCCATGATGAAGTTGACATAAATCTTCTTCACACCAAATTTTTCCACTAAACGTTCAGCTGCTGCCATTGTTCCGCCAGTTGCTAAAAGATCGTCATGCAGAAGTACGACATCGTTCTCGTTTAAGGCGTCTTTATGTATTTGAATGGTATCTTTACCATATTCTTTTTCGTATGTTTCCTCAATGGTGTCTGCAGGAAGTTTTCCTGGTTTTCTTGCCATGATTAGTCCTGCACCAAGTTTTTCAGCTAAGGCCCCACCTAATACGAATCCTCTTGACTCAATTCCTACCACTTTTGTGATACCTTTGTCCTTATAGTATTCATATAGTTCATCTACCATTATTTTCAAGCATGTTGGGTCCTTGAATAAGGTAGTTACGTCGAAGAATAGAATTCCCTTTATGGGGAAATCAGGGATTGTGCGTAGATTTTTCAATAGTACTTCTGTGTTCATATCCAATGTTTTATAGTTTTTCTTTTAATCAATTGTTTCACGTGGAACAATTCTACTTACCGACCTAACAAAACGAGTAAGACATTGATGTCACTGGGCGAGATTCCTGGTATACGACTGGCTTGTGCCAAGGTAACAGGGTTGATCTTCTTCAGTTTTTGTCTGGCTTCAATGGTCAGAGAATTCAATTGGTCGTAATCGAATTTGTCTTTTATGCGGATTGCTTCCAAGCGATGGATTTTTTCGGCGATAATCTTTTCGCGGTTGATATAGCCTTGGTATTTCATCTGGACTTCTGCCGCCTCAATAATCTCCTCTTTACGGTCGGTAATCTTATCTAATTCGTTCTTGAAAGCGGGCACGTATTCGGAGATATTCTTTAATGTAATTTGTGGGCGGTTGATGAGGTCGCTCAGCTTACAGCCTCGTACCAGCGGAGTTGTTCCAAGTTGTTGGAGGGCATCGTTAATCAGATTGGCTTTTATCGCATAGGATTGTGCAAATTCAATGATATGTTGAATGCTTTCGCGTTTGGTCTTCATCATCTCGTAGCGGTCTTGTTTAGCCAGTCCGATACGATAGGAGCGTTCTGTCAATCGCATGTCGGCATCGTCTTGACGAAGCAGAATGCGGTACTCAGCTCTGGATGTAAACATTCGGTAAGGCTCGTCGACACCCTTTGTAACTAGGTCGTCAATCAAAACTCCGATATATGCTTCGTCACGTCCGAGGATGAAAGGTTCACCACCGAAGCAGTTAATGGCGGCGTTAACACCTGCGACTAAGCCTTGTCCGGCAGCTTCCTCGTATCCTGTGGTTCCATTTACTTGTCCGGCAAGGAAAAGATTCTTCACCAACTTCGACTCCAACGTGTGTTGGAGTTGGGTAGGATCAAAGAAATCATATTCGATAGCGTATCCTGGGCGATAAACGACCAAGTCACGGAGGGCAGGAATCTTTTTTAATGCCTTAATTTGAACATCGATGGGGAGGGAAGAGGAGAAACCGTTCAAGTACATCTCGTGCGTCGTCTCTCCTTCTGGCTCAAGGAAAAGCTGATGCTGTTCTTTATCTGGGAACGTAAACAGTTTTGTCTCGATGCTAGGGCAATACCGCGGCCCGATACTCTTTATTTGTCCGTTATAAAGAGGAGAGTCGGGCAAGCCTGTACGAAGGATCTCGTGAACTTCCTCATTGGTGAAGCAGGTCCAGCAGTTCAACTGTTTCAATTTGCGTGGCTCGCTAATAAAAGAGAAGCGATGGAAATCATTTTCACCGTATTGTGGCTCCATCTCGTCCAAGTGAACACTTCGGCTATCGATGCGTACGGGAGTACCGGTCTTCATCCTGTCGGCATGAATGCCGTGGCGTGTGATTGACTCTGTCAAGTGATAGGATGCAGGTTCGGCTGTTCTTCCGCCCGGCACCATCTTTCGACCGATGTGCATCAGTCCGTTCAGGAAAGTTCCAGCTGTGACGATGACACATTTTGCGTAGAAGGTAACGCCCCAGACGGTTGTAACGCCTGTCACTTCACCCTTTTCTACCAATAACTCCTCGACGGTGTCTTGCCAAATATGAAGGTTGGGGATATTTTCAAGTATTTCTCGCCATGCCCAGATAAACTTGGCACGGTCGCATTGAGCACGAGGGCTCCACATTGCCGGACCTTTCGAACGGTTAAGCATGCGGAACTGGATGGCAGTACGGTCGGTTACTATACCCATATAACCGCCCAAGGCATCCACTTCACGGACAATCTGACCTTTTGCTATACCTCCAACGGCAGGATTGCAACTCATCTGTGCAATCTTGTTCATGTCCATAGTGATCAAACAAGTCTTTGCACCAAAATTGGCAGAAGCACAAGCTGCCTCACAGCCAGCATGTCCTGCTCCAATAACTATCACGTCGTACTTAAATTCCATGCATCTACCTAAATGACTTTGCAAAAGTACGAAAAAGTTGGCAGAAAGTAGGATATATCCCTAAAAAAGCGAGCAGCCTTTTGTTGGTCAATCCATCTCATCCAACAAGGCGAGTGCCTTGTTCTCGGCAGCCTCCATGATTTCTCGTTCTCCCGGTCCCTTATCATTGATACCGCAGAGATGCAAAACCCCATGGATAATGACCCGATGTAGTTCTCTTTCGTAAGGTTGGTTGAACAGTTCGGCATTCGAATGAACTGTATCGAGGCTGATGAACAAGTCGCCCGACAATCGGTTCCCTACACAATAATCAAAAGTGATGATATCCGTATAGTAATCATGCTGTAGATACTCACGGTTCACCTCTAAGATTCGTTTGTCGGAACAGAAAAAGTAAGCGATGTTGCCCACTCTTTTCTGGTATGACAAAGCTACTTGCTTAACCCACTCTGTTATCCGTTGCTGGTTAAGCTTTGGCATCTCTATGTCATCGGTTTGGAATGTTATCATATTGTACAAAAATAATTCATTTGTGACTAAACAGTCTGCCGAAATATTACATAACTAATTGAATATCTGTAAGATTCTGTTATTTAGCCATCTTAAATATCTCCGCTCCGGCCAACAGGAAAGCTCCCGGACCGTAAACTTCTGTCAGTTCTCGAGTAACTTTCTGTGGGTCGGCTCCAATGGGTTGAACAAAGCCCAGTTTTCCGTCCTTTTCAACGGCACTGCATAAGGCTTTCCAGCCTTTCTCTACGACTGGTAGGAATTTATCCTGAGGAAGCAGTCCTTCGTTAATGCCATAAGCCAATCCATATACGAAGAAACCGGAACAACTTGTCTCAGGAGACGGATAGGATTTTGGATCGAGCATACTGGCTCTCCAGAAACCGTCATTTTGTTGCAAGCCAGCAATACAAGCTGCCATTTCCTTGAACAGGTTCTCGTAAAATGGGCGTGATTTATGTCCGACAGGCAGTTCTCGTAGGATTTCTGCCAAGCCACCGATGACCCAACCGTTTCCACGACCCCAGAACACTTTCTTCCCGTTTGCCTCTTTCTGTCCGAAATAGCGATGATCGCGATAGAACAGGTGTTCGTCTTTGTCGAAGAGGTAGTCGTATGTAGCCATATACTCCTCGTTCATAAAGTCTAAGTATTTTGAATCACCAGTAATCCGATACATGCGTGCATATACAGTAGGAGCCATGAACAGAGCATCGCACCAGGTCCAGCGCTCCGTTGTTGTATAGTCTTTATTATCCAAAAGGAACGAACTCAAAGAGGGATGTGCCACAACCCAGGATAAGCGTGCTTCTGTGGGTTGGAACATCCGTTTATCGTGGTATTTGCGGTACAAATCGAGATATGTCTGACAGACACAAATATCATCGGCGTGATACATCCGTTTTTCCGGTTGCCATCCGATGCGACTACCTGTTCGGATGAGCCAGTCGTAATACGATTGGTCGTTGTTTTCTTTTTCAGCGACGGCTGCCCATTTAGATAAACCTAAGTAAAAAGCAGCATTTACCCAATTAGCAGGAGCGTGTTTAACTTCTTTCATGTGTTCGATTTGCCAATCAGCCACACTTTTCATGACTTGTTTAACGTCGTCTTTCTTGAACGAACTTTGTGCTTGCATACCGCAACAGATGATAAGACAAAAGCTTACAAGTGTAATAAACAGTTTCTTCATAATGCTATAATAGTAGATTTGGATGTAAATATACGAAAATATACGGACGATACTTATAAAATAGTACGAATAATACCTAAAATCGTCCAATCATAATAGGTTTTATTTGTAGGAATAGAGAGTTTTATATCCTTTGGTAAGATATGGGCGGGATTAGACAAGTTAATCTCCTACAGGAATTCTATTAAACTTATCGTTGTTGATTTTTTGGTTTCGTTCATCGTGTTATTCTTTTCAGAATGAGTGGTTTTCAGGCTAATCTCTCAGTTTTTGTAGCCAAACGTCAAGTTTTTGCAGTCAAACATCGAGTTTTGAAAGTGCTAGTATAAAATAAAACCGTCAGATAATTGGGAACCCCCTCTTACCTGACGGCTATATGATTTCTAATGGACGGATTTATTTCACGATTGCCTCATTGATATCTTGTAAGAGCCAAACCATCATATTTCCTTTTCCACGATGATTCCATGCATAATACGGAATAAGATTCATCTTCACATCCTTTGAGACGATCTTTCCGTTAGCATCGTAACCAATTGTTTGAGCATCTGTGGTCAACATATTGATACCGTAAAGCATATCCTTCTTTTCAACTGTTTCGAACTTCGGATTCTTGCTGACTACTGTGCTTAAGATGTTGAAATTATTGTCGGGCCATTCTGCACAATAAACCAACGGGCCACGTTCTACGGATACACGACCTCTATCTGCTACAACGCGATCATTTGCCTTAACGGTACGTGGCTCCATATTAAAGTGAATCTGCACCTTGTCGCCCTTCTTCCACTTACGTGTGATGTTGCAGTACCCATCTTTTCCTACAGGAGTAGTACCGTCTTTTGCTATTGCCTCACCATTTACGGTGATAGAGAAACCGGCTTTCTTACCATCAGCGTAGGTGTACAAGTCGCTTGGTACAACTTGGTTCTGTGCCCATCCAGGAACACGAACTTTTAAGGTGAAGATACCAGCTTTTGTCTTTTGAACATTCAGGGTGATGTCCCCGTTCAAAGGATAGGTAGTCTGTTGTTCCAAGACAACTTCTTTGCCGTTCACGTTCAACTCAGCAGTATTGCCCATGAATAAGTTTACATATACGTTATCATCTTTTACAGCGTACACATAACCAGGGATGGAAGGGATGAAACGAGAGATGTTTGACGGACAGCAAGCACAACCGAACCAAGCCTGACGTTGGTGTTGACCATGGCTCTCCAATGGATTTGGATAGAAGAACAAGCCACCATCCAAAGAAACGCCAGAAAGAACGCCATTATACAATGTTCTTTCCAATGCATCGTAATATTTTGACTCCCCGTGCAAGAGGAACAAACGGTGGTTGACATAGACGAAACCGATGGCAGCACATGTTTCACAATAAGCGGTTGAGTTTGGCAGTTCATAGTTACGTCCGAAAGCCTCACCGTAGTTCGTCGCTCCGATACCACCCGTGATATAGTACTTCTTTCCAACGATATTTTCCCAGATCTTATCAATAGCCTTGATATAAGAATCATCACCTGTCAAAGCAGCTACGTCAGCCATACCCGAATACATATAGGCAGCTCGAACAGCATGACCTACAGCTTCGTCTTGCTCCAATACAGGTTTGTGTGATTGGTTATATTCATCTTGATAACCATTGCGTCCTCTCATGTCGAGGAAGAATTTAGCCAGATCCAAGTATTTCTTTTCGCCCGTTGCGAGGTACAGCTTAGCTAATCCCATCTCAGCAATCTGATGACCAGGTACGTGAACTTCTTGTCCTGGGTTCGGACCAATCTCACGGTTCACACAATCTGCATATTTTATGGCGATGTCAAGGAAATTGCGTTTTCCGGTAGCACGATAGTGAGCGACGGCAGCCTCTAGCATGTGTCCGAGGTTATAAAACTCATGGCTTAACTCTTCTACTTTCTCCCAACGTTTAGAACCTGCCCACTCGTGCGGATGTTTTGGGTTCATGGTTCGAGCTGTATAGAGATAACCATCCGGTTCTTGAGCGCCGGCAACGATTACCAACACACTGTCGATATAGTGTTCCAATTTTGCATCCGGATAAGTCTGCAACAGATAGCTGGCACCTTCGATGGTCTTATACACATCTGTATCATCAAAAGAATAACCTCCGACAACATAAGAGTCGGATGGATGAGCAGCATTCTCAAAATTCGTGTATCGTCCTGTCTCCTCACATTTGCTAAAAGCCAAAGGAATCGTTACATTGCGACTGGCTTCCAAACGTTGCCCCCAAAATCCACCGTTTACTTTCACTTGTGTAAACTGCACAGGGTCTATTGGATAGCCATGTGATAGCTTTTGCTGTGCCTGTCCGCTTAATGTTCCAAGAACAGTCAGCAATACGATGTATAAAAGTTTTCTCATGGTAAATATGTTTATAGTTGTTACTCGCAAATATAAGTATTATTATCCAAAAAACAAATACCCGATGAAGATTGCGGCTAGGATACCCGCAAAGTCGGCTATCAAACCACATGCAACGGCGTGACGTGTCTTTGCGATATTGACACTACCGAAGTAAACGGCTAAGATATAGAACGTTGTATCTGTTGATCCTTGGAAAATACACGACAGACGTCCGACAAATGAGTCGGCACCGTAGGTGTTCATGGCGTCAATCATCATGCCGCGTGCGCCGCTACCGCTTAACGGTTTCATCAATGCGGTTGGTAATGCTCCGACAAAATCACTGTCTAGACCACAAAGGTTCACTCCTTTGGCGATGCCGTCGATAAGGTAATCCATCGCTCCCGATGCACGGAACACACCAATGCCCACCAAAATCGCGATCAGATAAGGGATGATGCGGACAGCCGTTTGAAATCCTTCCTTCGCCCCCTCGATAAACGAGTCGTACACGTTCACCTTCTTGCGGATACCCGCCGTGATAAATCCGATGATGATGACGAACAAAATCATGTTGGCAACGGTGGTAGAGTATGTATTCAAGGTCTCTTGTGGCAAGTTCGCGCAGAAATAGATGATTCCAGCGACAAGGATACTTAAACCGCCCAAGAAAGCAAGGACCGTCCGATTCAATAAGTTGATGCGTTGGTATATACTTACGGCGATAATACCTGCCAAAGTGGAGACGAAGGTTGCCAATAGGATAGGGATAAAGATATCGGTTGGCTGACTGGCTCCCATCTGCGCACGATATACCAAAATGCTGATAGGAATGATGGTCAATCCTGATGTGTTCAG
>JAEEGL012597999.1_pt1 | contig 10489 bp, 10 predicted proteins | sample 9134231 | NCBI WGS metagenome assembly JAEEGL01 (sample SAMN16246548, study PRJNA631951) | gut metagenome | biome: gut microbiome; feature: rumen; material: fiber-attached | host: Bos | place: Iran: Karaj | collected 2018-10 | reverse complement strand
ATGACGAGTTTCTTCACCACCGGCGGCATACGTGGAGGAAAGAAAAAACTGGATAAGTTCTATCCCCGCTCTTTCAACATGGGCATTCGCCGCGAGGTTTACCAACAGTTGGGCGGTTTCTCCAAGATGCGCTTCGGCGAGGACATCGACCTGAGCATCCGCATTTTCAAGGGCGGATACCGTTGCCGGCTGTTTCCCGAGGCATGGGTATGGCACAAACGGCGCACCGATTTCCGCAAGTTTTTCCGGCAGGTGTATAACAGCGGTATCGCGCGCGTTAACCTATATAAGAAATACCCCGAATCGCTGAAACTGGTGCATCTGTTGCCCACGGTATTCACCGTCGGCACCATCGCCCTCATCCTCACTTCGGCCGTGGGGCGCTTACTCATGCACTATTACGGTGTACACCGTTTCTACTGGCTGTGCGCTGCACCCTGGCTGCCCATCCTGCTGTTCTGCCTTATCATCCTTGTAGACTCGACCATCCGCAACAAGAGTCTGAAAATCGGGTTCATGAGCATCGGAGCGGCCTTTGTGCAACTCTTCGGCTACGGCTGCGGATTCATCAGCGCATGGTGGAAACGATGCATTCTGGGCAAAGACGAATACCACGCCTTCGACAAGACGTTTTATAAGTAAGAAGCCAAAGACAAGGAGCAAGGGGCAAGAAGCAAGAGATTACTTCTCAAATGAAGCGGTATTGTCTGAACTCCTACACTTCTGAACTCCTACACTCCTCCTCCAAACCTCAAAAACTCTAAAACTCCTAAATTGGACAATCTAAGCATCACCCAATGGGCTGAGGAAGACCGCCCGCGCGAGCGACTGCTGGCACATGGCGCCGCAGCCCTTTCCAACGCCGAACTCCTGGCCATTCTGATTGGTTCTGGACAACCCGGTGTGTCGGCGGTGGAGCTGATGAAACAGGTGATGCATGACTGCCAAGACCAGTTGAACGTGCTCGGAAAGATGAGCATCGAAGACCTGAAAGCCTACAAAGGAATCGGCGAGGCGAAGGCTGTCACTATCATAGCGGCATGCGAACTAGGCAAACGCCGCCAGCGCGAAGAGGTGAAGACACGCACTCAACTCAACAGTCCGCAACTGATCTATCAGCTGATGGTGGAACGAATGCGCGACAATGATGTGGAAGAAGCGTGGATAGTGCTGCTCAACCAGAACTACCGCCTCATCAAAGAGGTACAACTCTCTCACGGTGGTATCAGCGAGACGGCTGTCGATGTGCGTATCGCACTCAAACACGCCTTGCTCAACAACGCCACCATCTTGGCACTCTGCCATAACCATCCCTCAGGAAATATCAATCCCAGCAGGGACGATGACCAACTGACCGAGCGATTCAAAAAAGCTTGCGATATGATGCGCATCCATTTCCTCGACCACGTCATCGTCACCGACGGAAACTATTACAGTTACCATGAACAAGGCAGGCTTTAAGGCAATTCACAATTGACAATTCATAATTCTTCATCGCATATGACTCAAGAAGAGAAAACCCAGATAGAAGAGCGCATCGTAGATGTGCTGCGCACTGTGTTCGACCCCGAGATACCCGTCAACATCTATGATTTGGGGCTCATCTACAAGATAGACGTGAAAGACGACTGCACTGTAGATATCGACATGACATTCACAGCACCCACCTGTCCGGCAGCCGACTTCATTCTTGAAGACGTGCGGCAGAAGGTGGAGACGGTGAAAGACGTGAAAAGCGCCAACGTGCAACTGGTGTTTGAGCCAGAATGGGACAAGAGCATGATGAGCGAGGAGGCACTCGTGGAATTGGGACTGGACTAAACATCATTTTTGACATACACCGCTCATGAAGAATATCTATTTTCTCTCCGACGCCCATTTAGGGTCGCTCGCCATCGAACACTCCCGCACACAGGAGCGGCGGCTGGTCCGCTTTCTCGACAGCATCAAGCACAAAGCCGCTGCTGTCTATCTCTTGGGCGACATGTTCGATTTCTGGAACGAATACCACGATGTGGTGCCAAAAGGTTTCACACGGTTTCTCGGCAAACTGTCGGAACTGACGGACATGGGTGTGGAGGTGCATTTCTTCACCGGCAACCATGATCTCTGGACCTACGGCTATCTGGAGAAAGAATGCGGTGTGACGGTACACAAACAGCCGCTCACTACGGAGATTTACGGCAAGGTGTTTTTCCTGGCGCATGGTGACGGACTGGGCGACCCGAACAAAAAATTCAAGTTACTCAGGAAAATATTCCATAACCGCACTTGTCAGAAATTACTCAATTTCGTTCATCCACGATGGGGCATGAGCCTGGGTAAGAACTGGGCCAAACACAGTCGGATGAAGCATCCCGACGGAAAGGAAGTGCCTTATATGGGTGAGGACAAAGAACATCTGGTGCTCTTCACCAAGGAATACATCAAGACACACGACAATATCGACTATTTCATCTTCGGGCACCGTCATATCGAACTTGACTTGACCGTCTCACGAAAAACGAGGATGATGATACTCGGCGACTGGATATGGCATTTCACCTATGTGGTGTTCGACGGTGAGCACCTCTTCTACGAGCAATATATCGAGGGAGAGAGTCAACCGTGATTTTTTAAGAGGTGAGAGGTGAGAGGTTGGAGGTGAGAGATTACTACTCAATTGGAATAAAAGATAAGGCGCATTTCAAGATTTGAGACGCGCCTTATTTTATGTCTGCCACTATCGGGATGAAGAGATTTGGAGACAACAGCCCCCATTTCTCCCTCCCCTCGGGGAGGGATGGGGAAGGGGTTATCAAAGCAGATTCATTGTATCGGTAGCAATCATCAGTTCCTCGTCAGTGGGGATGACTAACACCTTGACACGAGAATCGTCGGCAGAGATGATGGCTTCCTCGCCACGCACATTGTTCTTCGCCTCGTCGAACTTCACGCCCAGGAACTCCATGTCTTTGCAGACCTCGGAACGCATGCTCACCTGGTTCTCACCCACGCCGGCTGTGAACACGATAACGTCGAGTCCACCCATGGCAGCAGCGTATGCACCGATGTATTTCTTGATGCGGTAGAAGTACATATCCTGTGCCAGACGGGCGCGGTCATCGCCCTCGCGGGCAGCCTGCTCCACATCGCGCATGTCGCTCTTGCCACCGGTCAGACCAGCCACACCGCTCTTCTTATTGAGCAGGTTTGACATGCCGTCGGCATCCAGACCGAGTTTTTTCTCGATAAAAGTCACTGCGCCGCCGTCGATATCACCGGCACGGGTGCCCATCATCAGGCCCTCGAGCGGAGTGAGACCCATGGAGGTGTCCACACACTTGCCGTCTTTCACTGCGCAAATGGAACCGCCGTTACCAACGTGACAAGTCACCATCTTGGTGCCTTCAGCCTTGATGCCCAAGAATTCGCAGGCACGAGCCGACACATAACGATGGCTGGTACCGTGGAATCCATAGCGGCGTATGCCATATTTCTCATAGAGTTCGTAAGGAATGGCATACATGTAAGCCTTCGGAGGCATGGTCTGGTGGAAAGCGGTGTCGAACACACCCACCTGAGTCAGTCCCGGCATCAGTTCCTTCACGGCGTTGACACCTTTCAGGTTGGCGGGGTTATGCAGCGGAGCGAGGTCGGAGCACTCCTCAAACACCTTGAGCACCTCGTCGGTAAGGATGACGCTCTTGTTGAACTTCTCGCCTCCGTGCACCATACGGTGACCCACGGCATCAATTTCCTTCAGGTCTTTGATGACACCTATCTCAGGGTCGGTAAGCAGTGAGAGGATGAACTTCACGCCCTCTGTATGTTCGGGTATGTCGTGCATAATCTGTTTTTTTTCACCATTGGGGAGTTTCACTTTTACAAATGCCCCTTCGAGTCCAACGCGCTCCGCGCCGCCCGATGTCATAACAGTCTTCGTGTCCATGTCATACAAGGCGTACTTGATAGACGATGAACCGCAATTTAATACTAAAATTTTCATGTTATTTGAATGTTGAATTACGAATGTTAAATTACTTATTTTCGGAAAGAAATTAGAATAATTAAAATAATTATCCAATAAAATATTATTATTCGGTGATATAGTCTTTATAATTGTCCTGGGATAGCAGTACGAAATTATCTTCTTCTGGAAGATATAAGTAACGTTCTGCCCGGAGACTTTTCTCGCCAAAATTTATCAATATTGGTGAATCAAGAGATAGATAAAATTACTGGCCTAAATTATTCTAATTATTCTAATTTCTTTCTGAAACACAGTCATTATTTAGCGTCCATAGCTTGGCAGGCGGTGATGGCGACGAGATAGTAGATATCATCGACAGAGCAGCCGCGGCTGAGGTCATTTACCGGACGGGCGATACCTTGCAGGATGGGGCCTATGGCGATGGCGTCGCCTAAGCGCTGTACCAGTTTATAAGCGATATTACCCACCTCGAGGTTGGGGAACACAAGCACGTTTGCCTTGCCGGCGATGGTGCTGCCGGGTGCTTTCTTCGAGCCTACCGACGGTACGAGGGCGGCATCGGCCTGCAACTCACCGTCAATCTTCAGTGTCGGATTCAGTTCACGTGCTTTCTGTGTGGCCTCAATGACCTTGTCCACCACCTCATGAGTGGCACTGCCTTTGGTCGAGAAACTGAGCATCGCCACACGCGGATCGTCAAATCCTGCCACACTCTTGGCGGTCTGTGCGGTACATACGGCTATCTGCGACAACTGGTCGGCATCGGGCATAGGAGTAACGGCCACATCGCCAACCACCAGCACACCATTTTCGCCAAACTCGGGTTTCTTTGTCAGCAGCAGCATGGCACCGCTCACACAGGTGATGCCCGGGGCGCACTTGATGATTTGCAGTGCAGGACGCAGGGTCTCGCCAGTAGTGCTCAACGCTCCCGAGATTTGTCCGTCGGCACCCTCGGTCTTAATAATCATACAGCCCAGATAGAGCGGGTTCTTCACCAATTCGCGGGCCTGTTCGATGGTCATGCCTTTCTTCTTGCGCAGCTCAGCCAGCAGTTGGGCATACTCTTCGCTCTTAGGATTGTTCTCAGGGTCTATCAGTGTGGCTTTGTCGATATGGGTCAATCCCCACTCTGCTGCCAGACGGTGAATCTCGTCAGGGTTGCCGATGAGTATCAGATCGGCCACGTCCTCGGCCAACACACGGTCGGCGGCTCTCAATGTGCGCTCTTCTGTAGCCTCGGGAAGCACGATGCGCTGTTTGTTACTCTTTGCACGCTCAATGATTTGTTTTATTAAATCCATAGTCTTAAGGTTATTGGTTATTATTGAATGATTAAAATCTCTCTTGTCTTTTCAGGTCACTCTTCCATGACAGCCATCTCTGTGCTGAGAATGCTCTCCAAGTCCTCGGCCGAGAGGCGCGGCTTGAGTTTTCCGTTGATGGCAACGCTGATGCGCCCCGTCTCCTCGCTCACCACGATGGCCACGGCGTCGGTCTCCTGTGAGATGCCCAACGCGGCGCGATGGCGCAGACCGTATTCTTTAGGGATGTTCAGGTCGTGCGACACTGGCAGTATGCACGCCGCCGCCTTGATGCGGTTGCGCACGATAACCATACCACCATCGTGCAGGGGTGAGTTTTTGAAGAAGATATTCTCGATGAGGCGCTGATTAATGGCCGAATCAATCACATCGCCGGTCACTACCACTTCTTCGAGCGATTTATTACGCTCCATCACAATCAGTGCGCCGACCTTGCCTCTTGCCATGTTCTGACAAGCGCGCACGATTGGCAGGATAGAATCGTTCTGTTGTTTCTTTCGTTCCTCGCGACGTTTTGACGACGAGAAGAAGTTGACCAGGCTCTCCACACGACGGTGTGCACCCAGATTATAGAGGAATTTGCGGATGTCGTCTTGGAACAGGATGACGATACCGATGGCACCCACGCTGACCAACTTGTCGAGGATGGACCCGAGCAGGCGCATCTCCAACACACGGCTCACAAACAGCCAGATAACGACAAACACCATAATGCCGATGAACACGTTGAGCGAACGTGACACCCGCATCAGGCGGTAGAGATAGTACAATAAAAGTGCCACCAGAATAATATCAATGGCATCTTTCACACCAAAATCTAAAAACATATCCGACTGTTTATATTGTATTTTCCGGAGATTCGGGAGGTTTAGATTACTCCGAGACCTCTGATTCTTTAATCATTTTCCACAAACGGCAGCACTCCACGGCTTCGCGTACGTCGTGCACACGCAGAATGGCCGCGCCCTGAAGCAATGCTGTCATGTGGAGGGCTGTGGTGCCGTTGAGCGCCTCGTCGGGCGTGATGCCCAAAGCGCGATAAATCATCGATTTGCGCGACACGCCCGCCAATACAGGCAGACCCAGCACCTGCAACTGACTCATGTGCGAAAGCACCTCGTAATTCTGATCCAACGTCTTGCCGAAGCCGAAACCCGGGTCGAGAATGACATCGGCCACGCCCAACGCATGCAGTTGTGCCACATCGCACGCGAATGTCAGCAGCATCTCACGCATAGACGGTTGCACGGAGGTCAACACATAGGGTACACGCAAAGCCGCCGCCACACGGAATATCCCGGCCACGCCATCCTCATCACGCCCGGTGCCGCCAGTCACATCATTGATGATGGCCGGCCCGAACTCATCGATACTCATCTTCGCCACCTCGGGGCGATAAGTGTCGATACTCAAGATGGCATCGGGGCAGACACGACGTACCACCGACAAGCCCTGCCGCAGACGCGACATCTCCTCCTCTGCCGAGGGTTGCTCGCCGCCAGGACGTGTGGAACATGCGCCCACATCAATCACTACCCCACCCTGCTCCACGATTTCTTCGGCACGGCGCGCTATGGCATCGTCCGTCTGCTGGCGGCTGCTGGCGTAAAAGGAGTCGGGCGTGACATTGAGAATGCCCATCACGAAAGGCAAAGACAAGTCGAGCAACTTGCCCCCCACACGGATGGTATCATGATACTGCATTCGCTTTCTGACGATTTTATTATATTCCGCTGCGAAGATACGAAAAAATAATCAAATATCAAACGATGTTTCCGCGAAAAACATTACTTTTGCAAACACTCAAAGAAAAAGACATGGAAATAAAAGAACTTTATGACATATTTCTGCGCCATCCGCAGGTAACCACCGACAGCCGCGACTGTCCCCAAGGGTCTATTTTTTTCGCTTTGAAAGGCGAGTCATTTAACGGTAACGCCTTTGCCGCCATGGCATTGGAGAAAGGCTGTTCGTATGCCGTAATCGACGAGAAAGAGTATGCTGTCGAAGGCGACGACCGGTACATTCTGACTGACGACTGTCTGACAACGCTCCAAATGCTCGCTCGTGAACACCGGCGCGCCATCGGCACGAAAATCATCGGTGTGACGGGCACTAACGGCAAGACCACGACCAAAGAACTCATTGCCACGGTGCTCAGCGAAAAATACAACGTGCTCTACACGCAAGGCAACTTCAACAACCATATCGGGGTACCGAAGACATTGTTGCGTCTCACCCGCGAACATGACATCGCTGTGGTGGAGATGGGCGCCAACCATCCCGGAGAGATACGCACACTGGTCAACATCGTGGAGCCCGACTGCGGCATCATCACCAACGTGGGAAAGGCACATCTCGAGGGCTTCGGCAGTTTCGAGGGTGTCATTCACACCAAAGGCGAACTTTATGATTTCCTGCGCACACGAAAAGAGAGCATCGTCTTCATCCACAACGAGAACGAGCATTTGCTGGGCATTGCCGACGGACTGCGGCTCGTGCGCTACGGCACCACTGACGACCCTCGCCTCGCCGTCAAAGGCAGCGTCGTCTCGTGCGCGCCCTACTTGCGGTTCACTTGGCAACAGGCGCAAGGAGAACCCCAAACCGTGCAGACACATCTCATCGGGGCATACAACATCTATAACATGTTGGCCGCCGCCTGCATAGGATTGCACTTCGGAGTCAGCGTGGAGCAGGTGAACCATGCGCTCGAGGGTTACATCCCGAGCAATAACCGTTCGCAACTGGAACATACGGCCGACAACCACCTCATCATCGACGCATACAATGCCAACCCCACCAGCATGAACGCCGCGCTGACCAATTTCCGCGACATGGAGGTGTCGCCCAAGATGGCTATTCTAGGCGACATGCGCGAACTGGGCGACTCCACCACCGAGGAGCATCAGCGGGTGGTCGACCTGCTTATGGCCAGCGGCATCGACGTGGTGTGGCTCGTAGGCGACGCCTTTGCCCAGATTGACAGTCCTTTCCGCAAATTCGCCAATGTGGAAGAGGTGAAAGCCGCCATTGCCGCTGAAAAGCCCCGCGGATATTACATCCTCATCAAAGGAAGCAACGGAACGAGACTGTTTCAGTTGCCGCCGTTGCTTTAGAGGTGAGAGGTTGGAGATTACATCGCCACAAACAGGAAGGTTGCATGTGACAACTCATCTCCTACAATTTCCAAAAGAAAAATGCCCAAAAATTTGTCAGTATCATGAAAACTGACTACCTTTGCACCGCTTTTCGAGAAATCGGGGGCAATCGGGATGTAGCGCAGTTGGTAGCGCACTACGTTCGGGACGTAGGGGTCGGGCGTTCGAGTCGCCTCATCCCGACCAAAATAAGAAGAAGGGCTTAAGGGTCCTTCTTTTGTTGTATAGGTATCTAGGGTTCTGAGCCAAAGGCCGACTCTTCCCGACCACAATATGAAGAAGGGCTTAAGGGTCCTTCTTTTGTTGTATAGGTTCCTAGGGTTCTGAGCCAAAGGCTGACTCTTCGGACATAATAAAAAACCGCTGTTTCCAGCGGTTTTTATGTTATAAGTACGCAAGGTTTAGCAATTAGTCTTCCACCTTCTCCATTTTGAAGTCATAACCGTTCCAGCGGAGGAGATAGTAAGTGTTTTCGGCAGAGTCGTTCTCGAAATCGATTTTATGGCCAACGAGTTCGATGTCTTTCCCCTGATCGGGCAGTTTGACAGTATAAGTGTCGAATTTATTCATGGCCTCATCCACTTTCTTGCTCAAGGCTGCATCGGGTGTCATGATGTCGGTGGTTGGGTTGTAGTCATAGAAGGTAAGCAAGTGCTCGTCAATGGGATCGGACTCATGTGCCTCTATCAGCCAGAAAGCCACCAGTTTGTGTCCGTTGTTACGATTCCAGAAACAACAAACGGTGTTCCAATCATATTGTGCCATAAAAAGACATGACATAAAACCAGTTTTTCTGTGGTCTTGGATTTCGAAATCGGAATTCTTTTTGTTGGACTCGATATAGTCACGAAGCACTTCATTGGGTTTGTGATTGGCAAATTCCGAACAGAAAGCGAGTGCAAAACGTTCGATGTTGATACCTTTACCACGAACAACGTTTTCAATTGGATGAGACGCCCACTCACGGCGGATACCGGAAATTTCGGTTTGGTCATCATCTTTCTCGACAGACTTAGACGCCTTTTTCTTGTCAGCCTTTGACTCCTTGGTTTTGTCTGTTACGGTTGTTTCTTGCTGTTTTTCAGCATTTTGCGTTTGGTTGGCTTTATCCCCGCATGCTCCCAGCATAAAAGGAATGGCTGCCAATGCCACAAATAATGTTTTTCGGTTCATAAGTAATTATATTTTAAGAGTTAGGTGTTTCATTGAGAGATTTTATATGTTAAGGACAACTGTCTGCTAATCATGCCCACACTTGAGGAGAGTCAGAGTGGATTATATGATTAAAACTCCACATAGGGTTTGAGTTTTTCGATGACATCGGGCGGGAAGTCGCGGTGAAGGCGTAAATCGTCGAGACTCCGCAGCGGACCTTTCATCCTGCGGTAATCGTCGATGGCACGGGCACGGTAAAAACCGAGATAGGGATGTTTCTTCAACTCATTGACGCTCAATTTGTTAAGATTAATTTTCCGTACTTGCGCCCCTTTTATCTCGAAATAAGACAGCGACGCCTCGGGGAAGCCCTCTATCTCGCGCAACTGCTCCACGCTGCAGTATCCGCCCAATCGTTCACCATAGCGCACGATGGCACGGGCGAAGGCACTGCCTATGCCCGGCACTTTCTTCAACATCGTAGTATCAGCGCCGTTGAGTGTGATATGCTCACCGACTGACAATTTCACGGGATGCATCACCGTGTCGCGTATATACGGCTCACGCTCTTCCACCAATGTGGCCGCCGGAGCATAGTCGGAGGATATCTGGATATACGGTTCCATCTGCTTATATTGCTTGACGGTCAAGCCATAGAGGCGGGCAAAATCCTCGGGCTTGCGATAAATGCCGCCCTTTGCCCTGAACTTGTATATATTCCTGATCTGCCATTCTTGCAGGCCCAGCCGTAGGAACTCGGTAGAGTCGGCTGTATTCGGGTCGAAGGGGAAGAGTTCGGCCTGCCTGCCATCCACCTGATAGTATTTCCTCTCACGGGGAGGATACTTGCGGCCATAGCGGGTGCTGTCGTTCTT
>JAEEGL012382768.1_pt1 | contig 10489 bp, 2 predicted proteins | sample 9134231 | NCBI WGS metagenome assembly JAEEGL01 (sample SAMN16246548, study PRJNA631951) | gut metagenome | biome: gut microbiome; feature: rumen; material: fiber-attached | host: Bos | place: Iran: Karaj | collected 2018-10 | reverse complement strand
TTGGGCAGATAATTCACAAAGCAATAAAACAATAAGTAATTGTTCAATTGCTAAGAAAAACGTAACAGTAACAGCAGCAAACAAGAGTATGACATATGGAGGAAGTGCACCAACATATAGTTATACAGTTTCTGGAGCAATAGGAAGTGAAACAGCAGTAAGTGGAACAGCAACATATACAATAAAAGATAGTAGTAATCAAACAGTAACAAATGTATCACAAGCAGCTGCGGAAACATATACAATAACACCAAGCGGATTAACAGCAGGATCGAACTATAATATAAGTAGTTATATAAATGGTACATTAACAATTGAAAAAGTTATATGTAATACCCCGACACCAAGCATATCAACAGCAGGCCGTGTAACATGGACAGCAAGCTCTAATTGTTCATCAGCACAACATCAAGTAAGTATAGATGGAACAAATTGGACTAATGCAACAAGTGGATATAACTATTTAAGTACAATAATTGCAGGAACAGGAACAAGAACAGTAAGACTAAGAGCAGTAGCACCGGATTCTAACTATACAACATCAGAGATAGGTACAGCATCAGTAACAGTATATGCAATAACATTTGCAAGCAATAATACAAATAAAGGAACAGTATCACCAACAACATATAATGTAATATCTGGAGCAACAGTAGAAACAAGTGGCAATAATTTATTAATAAAAGGAGTAACAAGTGCACCTTCTACAACTACTTTAACTACAATAATACCGACAGCAAAAACAGGATATCATTTTAGTAGTTGGGATAAAACAAGTGGAAGTTTAACTTCTGCACAAACAATAAAAGCAACATTTACAGGTAATACATATACAGCAACGATATATTATCAATCAAATACAACATCAGGATCTACAACAATATCAAATACAGAAAATAGTGTTCAATGTACTGTTACAACAGGTAGTAATTGTACCACATCAACACTACCAACAGCAGTAACAGGAAGTGGTGGAACATATAATAATAAATATGCGGGGCTTAATACTTCTCCTGGTGCCAATATGGAACCTAATATACCATCAACAGCAACAACACTAACACTTTCTGCCAATACAACTTATTATGCAATATATAGAACAGAAATAAAAATATATTATCCAAGTAGTGCATCAGCTACAACAAACAAATCAACATACCAAAATCAATGGTTCACAAGTACAACAGCAATGGCACCAACGGTATTATCTAGTACTCAAACAGGAACAACAGCAGATGCAACTGCTGGAAGTTTAGTATCAGGATTTACAACATTAATAGGATTTAACACAGCAGCAAATACAACTACAGCCAATTCTGGAACAACTATACCAACTCTAACTCAAACGGATTCTGGAAGAAATGCAACAAGAGATGTTTATCAAATAGAAAGTAAAGCTGAAACTATAAAACCTAAATTTTATTATAATAGTCCTAGTGATTGTGGAACATTAACAGCAACATATGATGATTCATCACAAGGAACTAGGACAACAAAGTTATATCCAACATCTAAAACAGCAGCAACTAATAGGGTTGAGAATGTAGCGGTAAGTGTACCAAGCGCAGTAATTCAAAGTACAGGTAAATATGGCGGACAATATATTGGAGTAGCTAGTTCTACAAGTTCAATGACTAGTGCTACAGTAACTACCGCAAATACTACTTATTATGCATTTTATAGAACAGAAAGCGTAACAATTAGATATCCTATTAGTACATATAATGCAAGTAGTACAGATTATTATAGGAATGAATTCTTTACTAGTACGACAGATACTACTGCAGTTCTATCAACTAGCCCAACAGGAACTACTAATTTTACATTTACTTCATCGGTAAGTGGCTATAGTTTACATTACTTTATAGTACCTATAGAAGTAACAAGTAGTGGCAGTACTACCTACTATTATGGCGCTTATAGTGGAACATATACCTCAAACTATTCTGGCAACTATACTAAAACTTATAGTGGGTATACTGGAACAGAATATGGTTATTACTATGTAGGAGGACTTGCAAATAGCTGCGCTACTGAAGCAACGGTATCATTACGTAAGACTAATACTTCAACAATATATTATTCAAATAGTTCAACAGGGGCAAAAACAAGTACAACAGTATCTGGTTATTCATATATATTGGTAAATAGACCAGATAATTTGAATTATTCCGGAGCTGCCACTTTATATACCAATTATGCAACATTTAACCCGTCAACAGTTGGTGAAGTAGCACCATATGGAACAAGCGCAGTTGGATTTACAACTTCAATTAAAGGAAGCAGTATAACCTCGGCTTGTTACTTAGGATATACATGTTATAGAGAGTATCGAGGAAGTGTAACACTTTATTATCATATGGGGCCAGGAACTTATAGTGGAACTGGATATTCATATACTACAAAATATAGAAAAGCATTCTTGAATTCTGCAAGTGATACGACTTATACTTCGGTAATAGCATCTTCAACAACAATTTCAGACAGAACAAATTATTGCGATAATTCAGATGAGAATAATTTATGTACCCTAGGTCCTGGATCAAGTGATTGGACAGGATTATCAACAGCAGCAGACACAACACCAGAATATGAAACTGTAGCAGAAGCTGCATCAAGTTCATCAACATCTTTATATACGGTATATCAATTAAACATGGATTATGAAACAGGAAGCCATGTAAGTGGATTTGAAAATGCAACAGGGTCTGGAAAAGAATACTGTAGAGTAAATGCATCTAGTTCATATAGTGGTGGAACAAGTTGTACTGTAACTCTTCCAAGTATTGTCCCAGATGTAGGATACACTTCCGCAGGATGGAGTAGTACTAATGGAGCAACCTCTGGAACAAATCCAGGAACAACTTATACGGTAACACAAAACTATACTAAACTATATGCAAATGCAGTTGTTAATAATTATACAGTTTCATATGATCTAAATACTGCTAATAATATGAAACTTTGGGATTTCATATACCCAGAAAGATTTACAATTACATATAACTCATCTACAAAAATGAACAATATTTCAGTAGCAGGAACAAGTGGATGGGAAGTTGTATCAGTTCCTATAACAACTGTAGCAGGAGAAACATATACTATAGCATTTGACTATGTTAATCCAAACGGATATTCAGCCCTTTCTGGTTATTCTGGAATAGGTATACAAGCTTTAACTGCTGTAACGCAAAGTAATAACAGTAGTAATTCTATAAAAACAGAATACTTATCTACAACTCAAAATAGTAATACACAACATATTACATTTACGTTTACTGCAACAGGAACAACAACATATTTAGCATTTAATTTTGGAATGGCAGCAGATGGAGCAACAACAGTAGTTCAACTAGGCAATTTTAAAATAAAACAAGACGTTCCATACAATGAACAAATTGGAACATCTCCTGATTTAACACTTACAGCATACAACTTTAATGGATACTATACTGCTGCAAGTGGCGGAACACAAGTATCACAATATACTTCAATGCCTGCTAATGATGTAACTTATTATGCACAAACTACAGCAAAGACTTTTACAATATCATATAATTTGAATAAAGGTACTGTAGGAAGTAAATGTGCAGATGAAAATGGTACATGTACTGTTTCTGGTACAAAACAAGTATCATATGGTGCCAAATCAACATATAAGAGCAAAAATGTTACAACATCTATAGCATGTACTAATACAGCATTTGATGGAGACCCATTACCAAATGTTGTAAAAGCATGTTATGCATCTCCAAATGCTCTTAGTTATACAACTGAAACAAGTACATTTAGTCTTACTAATCCAACACGTGAAGGATATACGTTCGCTGGTTGGTCAGGTGGTAACGATTTAAGCAGCGGACTTTCTAGTTATACTACAAGTAATCCATATACAATAGGAGCACGTGATCATAGTTTAGGTAATGATTTTGCAGTAACACCAGGAACTGTATATAGAGTGTATGTTACTGCTAAAAGAACAGCAGGATCACTAAATCTACAAGGTGGTATATGGTATACAGCTCAAACTGATGGTAGTGCTTGGGACGGAGTAACTGGAGAATTTACATTAATGGAAAATTTATCTGACGGTTATGGTAGATATTATAAAGATGTTACAGTACCTACTGGAAAAACAAGAGGTAAATTCTATCTACAACTTGATCAAACATCAGGAAACTTTACTACAACTTGGCTTGCAGCAGATATGTCAGTAGTAGTAAAAAATTCTAGCACTTCTGTATCAGTTCCAGTTGGCAGTAGTGGTAATAAAACGTTCTATGCGAATTGGATGCCAAATTCTTATAATGTTACTTATTATTCTGGTAACTTAATAGCAGGAATTACTCAAACTGCTGAAAAGACTGCAGCAGGTGGACGCATGAAATATTCAATAGATTCAAGCGGTAAAATAACAATTACGGCATTACAAGCAGATGGATATGGATATATAGATGGTGTAACAGTAAATCTAACAGCTAATAAGACATATGTCTTTAGCGCTACATCAACCGGTACATGGCCATCACAAACTGAAGCATTTTTGATGCTTAATACTAATGGTAGTATCTATTATCGTATGACTTCAAATAATAATTTTGAATTTACTCCAACTACTACAGGTACTTATATGTTAAGATTAGATGTTAATACAAATGGAGAAACTCATCAAATATCTAATATAGATATATATGAAAAAGTAGCAACACAATCTGAAAAATTTGGTTTACCATATGGAACAATGCCAACAGCAACAAGAGAATCAGGATATACATTATCAGGTTGGTATACCGCTAAAAGTGGTGGTTCACAAGTAACAGCAACTACACAAGTAACAACAGCTGCTGCTCACTCGTTATATACTCACTGGACAGGCGGAGGACAACATACAGTTAATGTAACTGTCGTAAAAGGAACGGCTGACCAAGGTAGTAAAACTGTTAATCATGGCAGTAGTGTAGGTTTTACAATTGCGCCAAATTCTAATATAGGTTCTAGTGGCTATAGTAGTATCACAGTTTCGTCTTGCTCTAATGGATCAATGAGCGGAACCACATTAACAGTAAGTAATGTAACTGCTGATGTATCATGTACAGTAACAATAGTTCCTAAGCAATATACAATTACATATAAACGAAATAAAACTTCTACGGACACTACTCAAACAACAGGATCGCAAGAACATGGCTCACCGTATACGATATCTAACATTAGCAATACTTGGGAACAGGATAATTCATCAAAAGCATTTTTAGGATGGTCTACAACTCAAAATGCGACTGATTCATCTGTATGGTATGATCCAGGAGATTCATATATTGGTAATGCACCACTAACACTGTATGCACAATGGTATGATGTAGCTAACCTAGAAAGTCAATATACTACATTTGTACAAGGTGGAAATGGTTGGACTCCAGACACCACTCATGAAGACCTTGGTGATTTCAAATATATAATAGCTAAAAGAAGTGAAAGTCGTTCATACTCAGCGAATAATATTCAAACTTATAAAGATAATCAACCAGCTAATAATTCACTAGGTATAAATGGCTATAAATTACTAGAGCCTATAGGCTTTTCAGTACCAAGTGGACAGCGTGTCTACTATAATATGTCAGGAAGGAGATCATCTTCTAGTACAGTAGATTATATGAGATTAAGATCTTTACTAACTGTTTCTTCTGGCCCAGCCTCGCAAGATTGGTTATACGTATATAAACGTCAATCAGTAACATATTCATATAATACACCTATAGCAACAAGAATCGATAGATTACTTAAAATTAGAGATGTGGCATTAACATATAGTGATTTTAAAGAAAGGACTTTTATTCAAACTGGTATAACAGTAGGAAATAACACTGCTCTACAAGGATTATTAAGTGAACAGAGTCCAAATGTTTCAGGAGCTAGTAGTGGGTATTCATTATTGATGCCAAGTGGATATACTATATATGAAAGTGATGAAGGACAATCCAATTCAAAAAAAGTTCATGCGCAAACAATATCTATGAATAGCGACAAAACACAACCAGTTATGAAAATCGGAAGAGCTTTTTCTTCAGGAAATTCTAAAATAGTAAATGTTAAAGCTCTATACATAGAGGTTGAAAACAAATCCCAAACATCTTCATACACTGATCCAGAATCAAACAAAGGGAAGGCAAGATATATACAACTGCAATCACTAGCTAATTCTCTTACATCGGAAAAATATTTCACTGCAGAAGATATTATTACTTTAAAGCTAGAAACAAACGATGGAGACGGAGGAGGATGTGGATCAATTCACGAATCTTGGTCAAAACTAGATTATGATCAATCATTATCGGTGAGGTTCCCTACTGGCGGAGTCATGCTTGGAGGCCCTATATATTATATTCATAATGGAACCGATGGAGAGGGAGCTTCATATGTTTCAACTAGGTCTTATTATTATCATCATCGTGGTCAAGCAGATGCTGGACAAACCTCAATTTTACATATTTATTCATATGCTGGTAATAAATACAATGGAAGCACAACTGGAGAATATGTGTGTGTTAATGTAGCATCACACCCATTAGTAATTAAAAAAGGAGTAGGAGCTTCAGCATCAAATATGGATTTACAATGTGAAGATTGGTGGAGCACCTCAACGTGTAGTTATGATGCAAACAACGAATAGCATTGAATCAAATATAAAAGAACTACAATAATAGTAGTTCTTTTTTTTGCATAAAAAAAGTTCTCTATAGAGAACTATAAAAACAATATAACAAGTGTTCCTACAATTAAACAATATATAACAAAATATATAAGTCTTCCTTTTTTAACTATGTCTTTAAACCATATAGTAGCAAAATAAGTAACTATACCAGCTATTATAGTAGCCATTATATATAACATAAAAGTAATACTATCAAGTCCTGCACCAATTAAATCTTTAAGACCTAAAATACCAGTTGCTATACTAATTGGTATATAAAGTAAGAAAGAAAAGTCAAACGCCGTTTCTCTTTTTAAATTTCTAGTTAATCCTCCAACGATTGTAGCACCACTTCTAGAAATACCGGGAAGTATAGCAAATACTTGCCAAATTCCAATTATTAAAGCATCTTTCATAGTTATTGTACTGTTATCTTTTTTACCTTTTTGATTTCTAATAGCAAATAAGAATAAAGCTGTTATTAAAAGAGTAATACCTACAAATTTAATATTATCTTCTAAAAAATCAAATAATCCAAGCTTTGAAACTATAAGACCTACAACACCTGCAGGAATAGTTCCTATTATTAAATAAATACAGTATTTATAATTAGTATAAGCTTTTTTATCTTTTTTCTTTAAATGAGTAAAGAAATCTTTAACGAGTTCTATAATTCTTTTACGATATAGAAACATTATAGCAATTAAACTACCAAAATTAGTAAGAGTAGCTAATATTTCCATATTAATACTTGTTTTTAATAAATTATTAATTATCATAATATGACCAGAAGAAGATACTGGAATTGGTTCAGTAAATCCTTGTACTAAACCTAAAATTATATAATGTAATATTTCTATCATTTTTATCACCTAATTAATTATATAATAAATTTATTTATTTTTAAACAGATTAATTAAAAAAGTTATTCATTAGAATAACTTTTTATATATTTATAATAATTATTCTTAAGTATCATATTAGACAAATTAACTTTATTTTGAACAAGTTCTCTTTGTTTTTCAATATAATCAGAAGAATAATTATCTGTAAAATTAGTAAACTTATTATTTCTTTCATTATAATAACCCATATCAGTCATGAAACTTCTATCATTAAATATAACTATACCATCACTATCACTCATTATATCTTCACCAGCAATTAATTTAGAATCATAATCTATTCCAAACATATTTAAAAGAGTAGGGAGTATATCAACATTAGAAGCATATTTATCACTACTAGTTCCTTTTTCTGAAGCATTATAAATGATTAAACCAGATTTATGTTTATCATAAAAAGTATTAAGTTCTCTTAAATCTTTATATTCTTTATTACTAAGTCCATATGGAAAATGATCTGGTACTAAAACAATAACTGTATCTTCTAAAAGACTTTCTTTTTCTAAATTATCAAGTAAATGTCCTATAGCAACATCTAAATCAATATTAGCACTTATATAAGCTCGTGTTGCAGTACTATATTTTAAATTCTTAACTTTATCTTTATATTTAAGAGCCATATCATTACTTCTAAAATTATGAGATAAATGACCACTTATAGACATATAATAAGTATGAAATTTTTTACTATCTTTATAATCTTTAAAAGTTTCACTAATCATTTCATCATCGCTTTGTGGCCAAAGATTACAATTTATATCTTTTTCAAGACCATTACCACAACCTTCATAAGTATAACCTAAATTAGGCATAACTGTATTTCTATCATAAAAATCATAAATACCATTATGATAAGCAAAAGTATCATAACCATTTTCTTTTAAGATATTACCATAAGCATATGGAAAAGATTTATTTAAAGTATCTATATAACTCCAAACACCTTCCATTGGGTAAAGTCCAGTAAGATTAGTAAACTCTCCGTCTGAAGTGGAAGCATAATATATTGGAGTATAAAAATTTGTAAAACTAAATCCTTCATTGCTAATTTTATATAAATTGGGAGTAATATCCTTATCTATTAAACTAAAACTAAATGATTCAGCAGTAATAAATATAAGATTTTTATCTTTAAAAATACCAGTATATTTATTTTTAGAAGTAGGCTTTCTATTTTTTAAATATTTAGTTAATCTATTAACTTCTTTATTATTAGATTTAATATTATCAAAATCTATATCAAGAACATTATATTTATCTTTATCATAGTTACTTTTATTAATATTAGAACTAAGTTCATAATTTTGGCCAAATGCAAATCTTTTTAAATCGATCATCATCGCCGTATTAAGACCAAAACTTTGTACATCTTGAGTTTCTAAATTAGTATTAAAAAGAAGATTTTTTCTAGAATATATATTTTTACTTGGAATAATTATAGAAATAATACTAATAATAAGAAAAATAATACATATAATACCTAGTTTAATTTTTTTATAATTAGTTTTATCATCAGTAGTTTTTACAATTGCATAAACAATTAAAACAAGTAGAGCAATTAATATAATAAAACCAAATAAATTATTTGCAATAACTTTTAATATCGCAGGAATAAAACCTGCAACTTGTCCTCCATGAAATAATGAATAAAAAGAGAAAAAGCACTCATAAAAATGATAATGAACAAACTGAGCAGCATGTATTAAAGTAATTAAACTAAAGACAACTATTAAAAATATTTTTTTAGCTTTTTCTTTAAACAACTCTGACAAGAGATTAATAATAGCACTAGTAGGAATACTAATAAGAGCATAGAAAATAGTATTTGTAAGAGCTAAATGATGATAAATTAAAATAATAAAAACAATATTAAGACATAACAAATATAAACTAGTTATAATAAACATTCTGAATTTATTCATCTTTTAACGACTCCTTATATTTTTCTATTTTTTCTTTTGTATTTTTTAAATTAATTTCATATTTAGAAGACTCTTTAGGAATATAATATTTAGCGTTTTTTATACCTGAAGGTAAATAAGTCTGATTAATTATAGCATTTTTATATTCATGAGGATATTTATATCCTATATATGGACTCTTTAAATATTTAGGAATATCACCAATATCTTTTGTTTCTATATCAGTAATAGCTTTTTCTATTGCAAGATATGCAGTATTACTTTTTGGAGATAAAGCCATTTCAATAATAATATTAGACATAATAATTCTAGCTTCTGGAAGGCCAACTCTTTCACTAGCGTTAATACAAGCTTCAAGTCTTGGACCAATACTAGGATTAGCAAGACCTATATCTTCATAAGCAATAACAGAAAGGCGCCTATATAAGCTATCTAAATCTTCAGCAATAATTAGTCTTGAAGCATAATGCAAAGCAGCATCGACATCAGAACCTCTTATAGACTTTTGAAGGCCACTTAAGACATCATAATGACCAGATTCATCATGATCATGGAAAAAGTTTGGCTTACTATTAATAGTCTTAATTACCTCTACATCTACAAAATGATCTTTGTTATAATAATAAGCAACTTCTAAAAGATTAAGAGCAAATCTTAAATCTCCTCCAGAAATCTCACCAATATATTTTAAAGTATTATTATCTGTTTTTATATCAGATAAGAATTCACTTTTTATAGCACGTTTTAATCCTAAACTAATATCTTTACTAGTTAATGGATCAAGTTTAAATATTTGGCATCTACTTCTTATTGCAGGATTAATTTTGTGATATGGATTACTAGTAGTCATTCCTATTAAAGTGATTAAACCACTTTCTAAACAAGGAAGAAGTATATCCTGTTTATCTTTATTCATTCTATGAATTTCATCCATAATAAGTACCATTCCATCAAACATTTTAGCTTCTTCA
>JAEEGL011909037.1_pt1 | contig 10489 bp, 8 predicted proteins | sample 9134231 | NCBI WGS metagenome assembly JAEEGL01 (sample SAMN16246548, study PRJNA631951) | gut metagenome | biome: gut microbiome; feature: rumen; material: fiber-attached | host: Bos | place: Iran: Karaj | collected 2018-10 | reverse complement strand
GGACGAGCTTGCAGGGCACCGGCCAGAGGTCGAAGTCCGCCGTACCGAAGCCTGTCGTCGTCGTGATCGAGACCGTCTGGAACAGCGAATAGCGCAGGGACTGCAGGAAGTCCGCGTATATGTTCCGGACCGTGAGCATAACGGCGATGAAGACGCTCGCGCAGGCTATGACCGCGAGATACATGCGAAGCTCTGGATCCTTTACGACTTTTTTTATCCCGCCGCTGAGCGCTGTCGCGTACAGCCCGAAATTGATGCCCGCGAGCAGCATGAACAGCGTTATCACCATCTCCACGGCGGCGCTGCCGAAGGCTCCGATGCTCGCGTTGTACGTCGAAAAGCCGCCGGTGCCGAGCGTCGCCATGCTGTGGTTGATCGCGTCGAAGGGCGACAGGCCCAGGAGCATGAGCGCCGCGAAGAGAGCGGCGGTAAGACCGAAATAGATGAGATACAGCTTTTTCGCGCCCTCGTTCACGGTGAACGACGATTTGTCCATGGTCGGACCGGTGGTCTCCGCGCGCATTATCTTCTGGCCGCCGATGCCGAGCTTGGGGAGCAGCGCTATGGTGAGGACAAGTACGCCCATGCCGCCGAGCCAGTGTGTGAGGCTGCGCCAGAACAAGCTGCCGTGGCTGAGCGATTCGACGTCTGTCAGGATCGTGCTTCCCGTCGTCGAGAATCCGGAAGCCGTCTCGAACACGGCGTCGACGTAGCTCGGGATATCGCCGTTTATGACGAAGGGGAGGGCCCCGGCCATCGACATGAGCACCCAGCTCGCGGCGACGATGAAGAATCCGTCGCGCATGCGCAGCTCGCTTATTCCCTTAGAAGGGCGTGTGATGAGAAATATCCCTGCGATGATCAGGGGGGCGGCGCACGCCGCGAATCCGACCGCCGAAGACCTCTCCGAATACGCGATCGAGACCGCGGCCGGAAGGAGCATCCCCGTTCCGCACAGCGCGAGTACCGCGCCGAGGACCTTCGATATCGCTTTATGATTCAGAAGCATGGCAGATACCCCGCTACAGGCTGAACAGCGACTCCAGCGCGGAGGCGCTCGAGAGCATCGAGAGCGTGATGACCCTGTCTCCGGGCTCTATCACGGTACGGCCGTTCGGGATCAGGACGTCCCTGCCTCTGCATACTGCGGCTATGAGCACGCCCTTGGGGATCTCCAGCTCGGAAAGGCTCGCCTCGGCTATGCGCATGCCTTTCTTTACCTGTATGTCGGAGAACGCGGCCTGTCCCTGGATTATCCTGAAGAACTCGCCTCCGGAACCTCCCTTGATGTATCTGAGCACGTCGGCGGTGCAGATATCGACCGGGTTGACTATCATGCTGACGCCGAGAGCGTCTGTTATCGAATCGTAGTTCCTGCGGCTTATCCTCGTGACGACGTCCCTGACGCCGCGCTTCTTCGCGCTGAGCGAGACGAGAAGGTTCTCCTCGTCGTAGCCTGTCGCCGCGATGAACGCGTCCATTCCGTCGAGATTCTCGTCCTGCAGCAGCGCCATGTCCGTGGCGTCTCCGCAGAGCACCATCGCCTTTTCGAGGTTCTGCGACAGATAGGCGCATCTTTCTTTGTCGCGCTCGATGATCTTTACCGCGATGCCCTTGTCGAGCAGCAGCCTCGCGAGAAAATAGCCGGTCTTGCCGCCGCCCGCTATCATGGCGCGGCGCAGCTGGGGCCTGCCCTCCTGGCTGCTGAGCTTTTCCGCCAGCGCCGCTACCTTGCCTCGCAGACCTATAACGTACAGCAGGTCGCCTTCCTCTATGATCGTGCATCCGGAGGGGATGCTTATCTTTCCGTCGCGCGAGATCGCGCCTATGAGCAGCCCGTCCAGAAGCTTCGCGGCGTTCCTTATCTCCATGCCGCGTATCTGCGGGACGGCGTCCGCGCTCACCTCCTGCACGGCGGCTCCTTCCACGATGAAGCCACCGCCCTTAAGGCTGTACTTCTGGGTGAGATACTTGCTTATCTCTTCCGCGCAGGCGAGATCGGGGTTCACTATGTGGTCTATGCCGAAGCAGCGCATAAGATCGTGCATCTGGTCGACGTGCTCGGGCGCGCGGACGCGCGCTATCGCGGCAGGGCAGCCGAGGTCCTTCGCGAACCTGCAGGCTATCATGTTGAGTTCGTCGCTCTCCACGCACGAGATGAATATGTCGCAGCCGTCGACGCGCAGATCCTTAAGGGCTCCGCGCTCCTTAACGTTGGCCGCGGCGGTGTACAGGTCGAGCCTGTCGCCCGCCTGGCGCAGCAGTTCTTCGTCGCTGTCTATGAGCGTGATCTTGTGTCCGCCTCCGAGCAGAGCCTCCGCGAGGCTCATCCCGAGCTTTCCGGCTCCCGCTATCGCGATCTTCATATGCACACCTCTCTTGTTTTGCGCGTCAGCGCTTTTGAAAATTATAACATAACAGCGTTTCTATATGATATAATTTTACGAATAAGGAGAGCATATGAGAAAACCCATAGCTGCTGTAGTCGGACGGCCGAACGTAGGCAAATCGACTTTTTTCAATAAAATAGTAGGGCGCAGGGTGTCGATCGTTGAGGACACGCCGGGCGTCACCAGGGACAGGATCATGGCGGAGGCCGAATGGTCCGGCTGCCGGTTCTACCTGATCGATACCGGAGGGATAGAGCCCCGGTCAAAGGAGCTGATCCCCGCGCAGATGCGGGCGCAGGCAGAGATAGCCATGGACATGGCGGACGTCATACTTTTCCTCGTCGACGGAAGGGCGGAGATCACCGCCGCCGACCGTGAGGTCGCGCAGCTCCTGCGCCGCAAGGGAAAGAACGTCATTCTCGTGGCGAACAAGATAGACGGTCATAAGACGCCGGATACCTTCTACGACCTTTACGAGCTCGGGCTCGGCGAGCCTTACGCGATATCCGCGGCGAACCAGCTCGGTCTCGGGGAGCTGCTCGACGCGATGCTGGCGCTGTTCCCGGAGAAGTGCACGGAGGAAGACGACGAGGACGACGTCAAGATCGCGATAATAGGCAAGCCGAACGTCGGAAAGTCATCGATCGTCAACGCCTTCATGGGGGAGGAGCGGGTGATCGTCAGCGACATCGCGGGCACCACGAGAGACTCGATAGACACTCCCTTCGAAAAGGACGGGACAAAATACGTCCTTATCGATACGGCGGGCATCCGCAGAAAGAACAAGGTAACGGACGACATAGAGAAATACAGCATCGTCCGCGCCGTCGCCGCGATAGAGCGCTGCGACGTGGCGCTGCTGGTGATCGACGCGCTCGAAGGAATAACCGAGCAGGACAAGAAGATCGCCGGCATCGCGCACGAGGCGGGCAAGGGCATCATAGTCGTCGTGAACAAGTGGGACCTCGTCGAAAAGGAGACGAACACGATGAGGGACTTCGAGCGGAACATAAGGCAGGAGCTCACCTTCATGAGCTACGCGCCGGTGCTCTTCACTTCGGCGCTCAAGGGCCAGCGGCTGGAAAAGCTCCTCGATACCGCGAAAGCCGTATCCGAGAGCAGGGCGATGCGCGTGTCCACGGGCCAGCTGAACAGCCTTATAGCGGACGCGGTGATGATGAACAATCCGCCCTCGGACAAGGGAAAGCGCCTCAAGATATACTACGCGGCGCAGATCGGCGTAAAGCCGCCGCTGTTCTCGTTCCAGGTGAACGACCGGGATCTGATGCACTTCTCGTACGCCAGATATCTGGAGAATAAGATCCGCGAGGGCTACGGCTTCGCGGGCACTTCGATAAAGTTCGTGTTCAGGGAAAAGGGCGAAAAAGATGATTAAATTTGCGATATGCGTCATAGCGGCGTATCTCCTCGGGAGCATCTCGCCGTCGATAATAATAGGGCGTCTGCGCGGGGACGATATAAGGAGCCACGGCAGCGGCAACGCCGGAACGACTAACGTTCTGAGAAATTACGGAAAGAAGGCGGCGGCCGTGACGCTGCTGGTCGACGTCCTCAAGGGCACGGCGGCGGCCGTCCTTGGATCGGCCATAGGAGGAGGCAAGTGCGGTTACGCCTGCGCGCTCGCGGTGCTGCTCGGCCACATATTCCCGGTATTCTTCGGATTCAAGGGCGGAAAGGGCGTCGCGACGGCCTTCGGCGCGCTTCTGGGCGTGAGCCCGTGGATAGCGCTCGCGGCTCTTGCCGTGTTCGTATGCGTATGCGCCGTCAGCCGCTACGTTTCGCTGTCGAGCATATGCGCGGCCGCTTCCGCGCCGCTCGCTTCGCTGGTGTTCGCTCACGGAGCGTTCTTTTACGTCGTCGCAATGGCCGCGGTCATAATAATAAAGCACAGGACCAACATATCCCGCCTGTTCGCCGGCACGGAGAACAAGCTCAAGTTCTGACGGAGGGAAACAATGGGTAAAAATATAGCATTTATAGGCGCGGGCAGCTGGGGAACGGCTCTTGCCGTCCACCTCGCCACCAAGGACTGCGAGTGCCGCATGTGGGACGCCGACGCGGCCCATCTCGCTTCGCTGCGCGACAACAGGGAGAACCTCAAGTATCTTCCCGGCGTAAAGCTTCCGGACGCGATACATATATGCATGGAGGAGCCCGAGATATTCGAGGGCGCGGACGTTGTTGTCTTCTCGGTCCCGGCGCAGCACTTCGCCTCCGCGTTCGAAAAGGCTCTCGGATATCTGCCCAAGGACGCTGTGATCGTGAACGTCGCGAAGGGTATAGACCAGAAGACGCTCCGCCGCATGTCGGAGATAGCGTTCGACATAAAGCCAGACGCGAGATACGTCGTCCTTTCGGGTCCCTCTCACGCGGAGGAGGTCATCGTCGGCCTTCCGACGGTGGTAGCCGTCGCCGCGCGCGAGCGCGCGCTCGCGGAGCAGATCCAGGAGATATTCATGGACGAGAGGCTCAGGATATACACGAACGACGATATAATCGGCGTCGAGCTCGGAGGTTCGCTCAAGAACATAATAGCGCTCGGCGCAGGCATATCCGACGGTCTCGGCTACGGCGACAACGCCAAGGCCGCCCTCATGACCAGAGGCATCACCGAGATGAGGCGCATGGGCATAAAGCTCGGCGCGGACCCCAAGACGTTCTCGGGGCTCTCCGGCGTGGGAGACCTCATCGTCACGTGCTGCAGCATGCATTCCCGCAACAGGCGCTGCGGCATACTCATCGGGCAGGGCATGGATCCCCGGCAGGCCGTCAAAGAGGTCGGCATGGTCGTCGAAGGCATCTACACGGCCGATTCCGCGTACAGGCTCGCTCAGAAGATCGGGATAGAGATGCCCATAACGGAAGCTATTTACAACACTATCAACGGAAAGATATCGGCAAAGGACGCCGTCGCTCAGTTAATGGGCAGGAGCAGGCGCCACGAGAACGATATCATCATTTAGACGATGGCGCGGACCGGCAACAGGACCTACAACATAGTGACGTTCGGCTGCCAGATGAACGAGCGCGATTCGGAGACGCTCGCGGGCATGCTCGAGGAGCTCGGCTACGAGCAGACAGACGACAGGCTCGCGGCATCCGTCGTCGTGCTGAACACCTGCAGCGTGAGGGAAAACGCCGACAAGCGCTTTTTCGGCGTGCTCGGGCAGCTCAAGCACAGCAGGGAGGAGGATCCGGACAAGATCGTCGCGGTCTGCGGCTGCATGATGCAGCAGCAGAGCGTCATAGACAAGCTCAAGAGCAAGTATCCGTGGGTAGACCTCATATTCGGCACGCATAACATCGGCGAGTTTCCGAGGCTTTTCGCGAACGTGCGCGACGAGCGCAGAAAGATCACCGAGATCTGGGAGGGGAGCGACACGATCCCCGAAGGGCTCCCCGCGAAGCGCATGTACAGCTTCAAGTCGTACGTGAGCATAATGCAGGGCTGCAACAATTTCTGCTCGTACTGCATCGTGCCGTATACGAGGGGCAGGGAGCGCAGCAGGTCTCCCGAGGCGATACTCGAAGAGATCCGCGGTCTCGCCGCCGGCGGCTGCAAAGAGGTGACGCTGCTCGGTCAGAACGTGAACTCCTACGCGGGAGGCGTGAGCTTTGCTCAGCTGATCCGCATGATAGACGAAATAGACGGCATCGAGCGCATACGCTTCATGACGTCGCATCCGAAGGACCTCTCCGACGAGCTGATCGGGTGCTTCAGGGACTGCAGGCATCTTTGCCGCTGCTTCCACCTTCCGGTCCAGTCCGGAAGCGACAGGGTCCTTGCGGATATGAACAGAAAATACACCAGAGAAAGGTATCTGGAGAGGGTCGCCGCGCTGCGTGAAGCGTGCCCCGATATAGCCATAACGACTGACATAATAGTCGGCTTCCCCGGCGAGACCGAGGAGGACTTTCAGGATACGCTCGATCTCGTAAGGCGCGTACGTTACGATTCGGCCTTTACGTTCCTCTATTCCGTGAGAGGCGGAACGCCGGCCGCGGAGAGGAAGGACCAGGTCCCCGAAGAGATAAAGCACGACCGCTTCAACAGGCTCATCGCGGAGATACACGCCATCCAGGAAGAGATCGGAAAGAGCTATCAGGACAAGGTCCTGCCGGTCCTCATAGAAGGGCCGAGCAAGACGGATCCCGCCATGATGACGGGACGCACGGAGAGCCTCAAGACGGTCGATCTTCCGGCATGCGAAACGCTCGTCGGAAAGATCGTGCCCGTAAGGATAGTAAAAGCCCAGACTTTCAGCCTCTACGGCGAGCTCGCCGCGGACCGGGGCTGATCAGGAGCATCAGATGGTAGAAGATCCTTATAAAGTCCTGGGGATATTCCCGGACGCTACAGAGGAGCAGATAAGAACAGCTTTCCATAAGAAGGCCAAGGAGTTCCACCCCGATCTTCACCCCGGCGACAGGAATGCCGAGGAGAAGTTCAAGGAGGTCAACGAGGCCTACGATATGCTGTGCAATCCGCATAAATACAAGTCGTTCGCGCAGCAGAGCAGCCCGTATTTCGGAGGCCGGCAGGGCCAGACGGAATACGACCGCTATCAGCAGAGGACGGGCGGGGACTGGTCGACGCAGTATTACGGCTTCGACGATTTCTTCAACATGTTCTTCGGCGCGGCCGCGCAGCAGAACTTCAGGACGGCGCCGTACCACATGCCCGGCGACAGCCCGGAGATAGATTACGCGATCGACGCTATAAACAGCAGGATGTTCCGCCAGGCCATAACGAGGCTCGAGACGGTCGAGCAGGAGCGCAGGACAGACAGGTGGTACTACGTCTGCGCAGTCGCGCACTACGGCGCCGGCGACGCCGCGGAGGCGACCGCGAACATACGCAGAGCCATGGAGATCGATTCCTCCAACAGCGTGTACCATACGCTGTTCCAGCAGTACAGCAGCACGCAGTACAGGGCGTACAGCGACAACAGGGCGTATTCCCGGCAGACGCAGCAGAACAGGAGGCATTATCCTCAGGCGAACCCCGTCATGGCCGTGCTGCGGCTCTTCATGATAATGATGCTGCTGAACTTCCTCTTCGGAGGGCTCGGCGGCTGCATGTTCTTCTTCATTTAAAGCGAAAGCCCCGCAAGCTCGCGGGGCTGTTTTTTTATTTGCGGCCGGCGCTCCTGCGGGAGCGCTTCTTTTTTCCGGAGAAATTACATGAGCAGGTATCCCCAGTAAGGGAACCGGAGCAGGGTGCTCATTATGAAGTCCGCCGTATAGTAGATCGGTATGCTTATGACCCTTGACGGTATGCGGAACATGATCAGCAGAAGGAGTATGAGCATGCCGTTGCGGTAGACGAAATCGTAGATCGCCGTGGAGCGCAGGTCGAACAGGTCCGCTACGACGCCGAAGCCGTCGAGAGGCGGAACGGGCAGCAGGTTGAAGAACATGAGCGTGAGGTTTATCCAGACGACGTACATGCAGATGCTCGCCGCTATGCGGAGCGCGCTGTTGGTGAACAGAGTCTCGAGGCCGGCGAGCGCGAAGAGGCGCACTATAACGGAAAACACGACCGCCGCGGCGAGGTTCATCGTTACGCCCGCCAGGCCGACGATTATGCTGTCGCGCCTCGTGTGCCTGAAGTTCTGCGGGTTTATCACGACCGGTTTTCCCCAGCCGAAGCGTATGAAGATGAGGCAGAACAGCCCGAGAGGATCGAAATGGTCTCTTGGATCGAGCGATACGCGGCCCATGTACAGCGGCGTCGGATCTCCGCAGAGGACGGCGGCCTTGGCGTGCGCGAACTCGTGCAGCGATACGCCGATAACGATCCCCGGGAGCATGCAGGCTATCCCTATGCACCAGTCGACCATCCCCTTGACGCCGCCCGTGATCAGGTTCTCGAGCGGTCCGAAGGCGATCAGTATGAGCAGGAGTATCAGATACGGTCTGTTCAGAAATCTCTTCATCCGGGTCCTTTCTAAAAACAACGTTAATTATAGCATTTGCGGGCATCTTGTAACAAGGTGTTTTAAATGTTAAACTGACCTGTATGGTTTTTTCGTCAGCGATGAGCTCTGTATACGAATCTATGCCGACGGTTCTTTCCGTCATCTACGCGCTGAATTTCATCATTTCTTTGGCGCTTATTTTCGTCGACCGCAAAAAGCCCGCTGTCTCAGTCATAGCGTGGATAATGGTCCTCTATCTGCTTCCGGGCTTCGGCATCCTGGCGTATTTCATGCTCTCCCAGAACATAACAAGGTATAAGATCTCCCGCCGCTCCCATTTCGAGCAGGCGAAGATAAACGAGGACCTCGGGACGCAGATGGACGACATGGCAAACGGGCGCTACGCGTTCGATCCGCCCGTCGCGGAAAAGTGGATGCCGCTGATCACGATGAACCAGAAATACGGCATGGCCCGCTTTACGCAGGAAAACTGCGTCGACGCGTTCTTTCAGGGCAAGGATAAATTCCGCCACCTGTTCGCGGACATATCCGCCGCGAAGAAATCGATCAATCTGGAATACTTCATAATAAAGCCGGACAAGCTCGGGCTGCAGCTGCTGGATCTTCTGACGAGGAAGGCTCGGGAGGGCGTCCAGGTGCGCCTCCTGCTCGACGCCGTGGGCTGCGCCGGGATAAAGAAGCGTCACATCCAGAAGCTCGAGGAGGCGGGAGGGCAGATAGCCTACTTTTTCCCGCAGAAATACATAAAGATAAACCTGAAGCTCAACTACAGGAACCACCGCAAGATAGTCGTGATCGACAATTCCGTCGGATACATCGGCGGCTACAACGTGGCGCTGGAATATATCGGAGTGTCTAGGAAATTCGCGGGATGGAGGGATACGCATCTTCGTATCAAGGGCAGCTGTGTCGAGGATCTCAACGAGAGGTTCATCCTCGACTGGCGCTTCGCGAGCGGCGAGACGATCGTCATCCCCCGCTCGGAATACAGGGACGACGACGGCGTCGGAAAGGCTGCCGTCCAGATAGTCTCCTGCGGGCCCGACAGCCCCGAGACCGAGATAAAGCTCGCGTACCTCAAGATGATAACAGGAGCGGAGAAGAGCGTATACATACAGACGCCTTACTTCGTGCCGGACGCCAGCATCTACGAGGCGGTAAAATCTGCGGCGCTCTCGGGCGTCGACGTGAGGATAATGATACCGAACAAGCCCGACCATCCGTTCGTCTACTGGGCGACGTACGCGAACGTCGGCTCGCTCCTCTCCAGCGGCGTAAAGGTCTATATATACGACAGGGGATTCCTGCACGCGAAGACGCTCGTCGTCGACGGCGAGGTGTCTTCCGTCGGTTCGGCGAACTTCGACATAAGGAGTTTTAAGCTGAGCTTTGAGACCAACGCGATAATATACAGCGATGAATTCGCGGGGAAGCTGCAGAGCGCGTTCAGGGCGGACATGTCGCTGTCGCGCGAGCTTACGAAGCTGAAATACGAGAGCCGCTCGCCCTGGATAAAGATAAAGGAATCTCTCGGAAGGCTCACCTCGGAGCTTCTTTAGAGGTTCTCCTCCACGAGCGCGACGTCGCTCTTGAGCGGAACGTAGTCGTCGCCTCTGTGCATGTATTCCTCACGGCCTTTTCCGGTTATCACGAGCACGGTCCCGGGCGCTGCCCCGCGGACCGCTCTTTTTACGCATTCCTCGCGGTCGACGACGATCACGTTCTCGCATCCGAGCTGTGTGAGCCTTTCGCTGACCTGGCGGCATATCTCTTCGGCGCTCTCGTTTCCGGGGTCCTCTTCGCAGACCCAGACGAGATCGGCCCACCTGCTGACAGCGACTGGCAGATCCTCGCGCCTCTGAAGGCCTTTCCCTCCGGGGCAGCCGAACAGCGCCTCGATCCTTCTCCCCGGATATTCCTTCTTAACGGAGGAGAACAGCTTCTCGAAGCTCAGCTTGCTGTGAGCGTAGTCCACTATGCAGGTGACGTTCCTTCCCGCGTTCTCGAAGACCTCCATGCGGCCCTTTACGCGGGCGTTTTTGAGGCCGGAAGCGACCAGCTCGAACGGAACGCCGAGGAGCGTGCATACGGCGCACGCCGCGAGCGCGTTCTCGACGTTGAACAACCCTGGCATCG
>JAEEGL011069161.1_pt1 | contig 10489 bp, 2 predicted proteins | sample 9134231 | NCBI WGS metagenome assembly JAEEGL01 (sample SAMN16246548, study PRJNA631951) | gut metagenome | biome: gut microbiome; feature: rumen; material: fiber-attached | host: Bos | place: Iran: Karaj | collected 2018-10 | reverse complement strand
TTTTCAATGGATGAAAAATATTCTCCTCAAAAAAAAGATTTTGGTTGTGTTAAAAATAAAATACAAAAAAAAATACAAAAAGATACTAAATTACCTTTATCAAGAATACAATCTATTGCAAATGAATTTGATTATATTAGTGATGATTCATATAAAGATTTAAAAAATAAAGATAGTAATAATTATAATAATAGTGATTTATATAATGAAGATGAAAATGATTCTTTTTCAAGAAGTTTTCAATTGAGATTAAATCAATCTAATTCATTATCTGATGATGGAATAATATTTACTGATTCAAAAGGTAATTCAAATAGTAAAAATAATTCAATAAATAATAATAATAATAATAATAATGAACATATTATAAATTTTCCTTATAATGAATCTGAAATTAAATTACCAAATGATAAAAAAATAAAAAAAGAATTATCAAGAAAAGTTTCAGATTACACAATGAGTACATCAATAAAAAAAAAATATAAAGTATATTTTTATATGCAAATGGAATATTGTGAAGGAATACCTTTATCATATTATATTCAAAAAAGAGAAAAAGTATCAAATGAAAGTTTAATAATTCATATTTTTTATCAAATTTGTAATGCAGTACAACATATTCATAATAAATCAATTATTCATAGGGATTTAAAACCAGCTAATATATTTATGAATAAAAAATTCAAAATTAAAATTATTGATTTTGGTTTAGCATCTGAAAAATATAAAAAAAATGAAGATTGCGTTGGAACTTCTCTTTATTTATCACCAGAACAATTATCAAAAAAACCATATAATGAAAAAGTTGATATTTATGCTTTAGGAATTATTTTAATTGAAATGTGTTGTTTTTTTAAAAATGAAGATGAAAGAACTCATACTTTAGAAGAAGTTATAAATGGTATTTATCCTGAGAAACAAATGAAATGTTTTGAAAATGAATTGAAATTAGTTAAAAAATTAACTAAATTTAATCCAAATGAGAGACCTAATATTGAAAATGTTATTAATTCTAAGGAAATGAAATTAATGCTAGAAATGATTTAAATTCAATTTATATTATTGAGATTAAATTTCGAGTTAAATTAGTTTATAAAATAAAATTAAAATGATTTATAAAAAATATTTGCCTTTGTAAATCTATTATAAATACTATATATTAAATATATTGAGTTAGTTGTTGGTTATATATTTTAATTTTTGTAATTTTCTTTATACTAATATTATCAAATAAAATTAATAATAATAAAAAAAAAATCAAAAATCAATAAAAAAAAATAAATTAAAAAAATATCATATTTTAAGTTACAAATAAATAACTAAATAATTAAAAAAAAAAACAAAAAAAGATGTCGATAACTATAAAATCCGGAGAAGCAATTAGTCGTTCTCCAACAAACAACTCAATATCAAAGCAAATGTATTCCTTTTCAAAAGCACCACGTTTCACATTCATAGACCCAAACATCCCAAAAGAAAAACGTTTCTGGAAAATTAAAGAAAATATTGGTAAAACTGATAACTATTATGATATTCCAGAATTTCTTTCTAAACGTTTCACAACAATGGGTTCAGGTAAAAGAGTAGATTTTACATTATCTCAAAAAGGAGTTAACACAAAATATTATTCAAATCCAACAGATTTTGATCCACTTCATCCTCATGGACCTAGATTTTCTTTTCCAAAAGCTGGTGCTGTGAAGAGAGAAAAGAAAAAGAAGAAAGAAGGTGAGGAAGATAATGGTAAAGATAAGGACGATGATGAAGTTAAATATCCCCCTTTCTATAATTATCTTAAACCTTTTGGTTGGGATGCACCTAAGTTCACTATGAGAGGAAGGAATGAACCTAAAAAAGAAGATACAAAAAAGGGTAAAGAAGGAGAAAAGGAAGAGGAAAAGGGAGATGATAAAGATGAAAAGAAAAAACTAAAAAATAGAAAATTTAGTATTCCTGGACCTGGACAATATCCAATTACTGTTCACATTAATGATAAAGGAAAGTATCCTGTTAGTAATATAAGTAATGTCTCTAGTTTTAAATATACATATTCTAAAGAAAAGGAAGAAGAGAAAAAAAAAAAAGAAAAAAAAAAAGCAAAAGAGAGAAAAGAAAAAGAAGAAGAACTAAAAAAGCAAGGTCTATTACCTCCTCCAGAAGTAAAACCTTTAATAGGGAAAATATTTAATAGTAGATTTAGGAGTAGTAATAATGGGAGTATGTATGGAAGATATAAAGAGAGTGATACAAGCAAACATTATCCTGGTCCTGGTTCTTATAGATTACCTTCTGATTTTGGTCAATATTTAAGTAAAGATGCAGATAAGTATCCTACTGAAAATGTATATCCAGTAAAGAAAATACCATTTGAAGAAAAGGCTTGGAGACATAATATGAAAATTATAAAAGATGAACCTGAAGAAGATAAACATAGTTATTTAGAACATGAAGATATTGAAGATAAAACACCTGTTGATGAAAAACATGATGATGAGGATAAAAAAGATGATGATGGAATAGAAAAAAAAGAAGGTGAAGATGCAGAAAAAGAAGATAAAGAAGGAGAAATAGAAAAAGAAGAAGAAGGTAACAATGACCAAGAAGTAGGAGGATATATGGAAAAAGAAGAACAAGATGATATAAAAGTTGACCAAAAACCACAAGAGAATAAAGAAGAAGGAGAAGCAAAACCAGAGGCAAAAGAAGAAGGAGAAGCAAAACCTGAAGGAGAAGTACAACATGAAGAAAAGCCAGAAGGTGAATCAAAACCAGAAGGACAACAAGAAGGTCAACCAGAAACAAAACCAGAAGAACAAGCAGGAACGAAGCCTGAAGGAGAAACACAAGCAGAAGGACAAGGAGAAACTAAACCTGAAGGAGAAGCACCTGTAGAAGGACAAGGAGAAGCTAAACCTGAAGGAGAAGCACCTGTAGAAGGACAAGGAGAAGCTAAACCTGAAGGAGAAGCACCTGTAGAAGGACAAGGAGAAGCTAAACCTGAAGGTGAAGATGGGAATGGTGAGGAAATTGTTGGAGGATTTATGGATGAAGAAGAAAAAGAGGATGTTAAACCAAGTGATGAAGCTAATCAAGGATAAAATATTATAAAATTAATTTTGATTTTGTTTATTTTTATTTCATAAAAATATTTTAAAAAAATTTTTTTGTATAAAATTAAAAAAATTAAAGATAATTAATTATTACAAATATTAAAAAATAATATATAATATTTTTATATGTATTAATTTGATTTAAATATCTACTTCTTTTGAAATTTTAAAATTACATTTCAATATATTATTCATTTTTTATAATTAATATTTTTAATTAAAATTTAAAAATGTTTGACATTAATAATTTTAAAGGAATTTATTTTGGAAATGATACTGATGAACAACAGTTTTATGAAGGAGGAGCTCATTTTAAATATAAAGACTTATGTGAAATTTTAGAAAAAATACTTTTAACAATACCATTAGAAAGAAGAGAAAGGTCTGAAAAACAACAAAGAAAATCAAATTTAGAAATAATAGAATCAGATGATAATAATAATAAAAGTAGAAATAATAAAACTATTAAACCTTTAATTGAAAGTTTGACTCAAAAATTTACAGATTTTAATAAGGACAAAGAAAGTGAAAATTTAAATATTGAAATATTTACTTTTGGTGAAGATAGGAGTGAAACTTATAATAATAATAATAATAATCATGTTAATAATATTAATATTAATAACAATAATATAAATAATCAATCAAGGAATTTCAAACAAAAATCACATGTTCCTAATAATTCTAAGATTCATGCTAAGAATCAATCAAATAATAGTTCAAATAATATTAAAAATAAAAGTAAAATATATATTGACGAGAATATAAATAAAAATTCAATTGATTTTAGAAACAGTTTTTTACAAAAAATGGATAAGATTAATGGAAATAAAAAAAAGAATTATTCAAATAATAAAAATTTAAATATTAGTCATGGGAAATATAATAATTCAAGAAATAATAATAGTAATATATATGATTTATTAAAATTTGGAAATACATCAAAAGATTTATTAAATAAAACAACTAATCTTCAAAAAATGATTCCATTATACACTGAAACAAATCAAAATAATCAAAGTAATAGTTTAAGTAGAAGTAAAAATAGTAAAAGTAAAGAAGTAAATCAAATAATAAAAAATTATAATTATAATCCAAATTCAAGCTCAGTTCATGATAAATCAATAACATCAAATAAACCAAAAACGTTTTCTAATATAAATAAAAAAATGAAAGGAAATATAATAATTAACACACATAATAATATTTCAAAAAGGCATTTATTATTTAATCTTTTGAAAAAAAATAATAATCATACCAAAACTTTAAGTATAAATGATAAAAATTCTAAAAGTAATATTGATACAATAAGTTATAATAATGTGAGTAGTAATAATAATAATTATGCAGAAATTTCACTTTTATCAGATTTAAATTCAAGCCATTCAAAGAAAAAAATATCTAATATGCAAAATAATAATATTTCACAAGAACATTCTAATAATATAATAACAAATAATAATATAAATAATAATATTATTCTTAAACCAAAAATAAATATTTCATTTGTAAATAATATAAATACAATTCCAACTCAGAAATTAAGCAAATCAAGGAATAAACATATAGAACATGGGAATACAAATACTTTAAATAAATTAAATACTTCATTTAAAAAAAGTTTATTAAATGAAATATATAAAACAACAAATATAATAAATAAAAAATCATCAAATACTCCAATTAGAAATAAACTTGTTAAAAATATTAATTTAAGTAAATCAAAAAATATTAAGACTTCTATTAATAAAGTATCAAGAAATATTACTATTGATAAAGGAATGAAAAAATCTATTAATTTAACTGAACATTATATGAATCTTAAGAAAAGTATTAATAATAATCATTTTAAAAATCAAAGTAATAATATATTAAAAAAAAATAAAATTCAAAAAATGAGTTTTGATGTTGGGAAAATTGTTCTTCATAAACCAAGTTATAATAATAAATCGGTAAATAAAAATCAAATAAAATCTCATAATAAAAGTTACTTTAAATAATTTATTTTCTACATTTTTCAAATATTTAATAAAATTTTTTGTAAATATTAAAATTTAATAATAATTATTTTTTAAAATTTTCTTTTTAATTTTAAAATTGATTGAACATTAAATTTCTAAAAAATACAAAATTAGTAATAGAAATAAAATATTAAATAGAAAGAAAAATAAAATAAAAATTTTTTATGTAATTTAATAAGAAAAAAATCTTTTTTTTTGATTAAAAGTATCAATTAATAATAGATAAATAAATTTAAGAAAAAAAAATATTAAGATTTTTCAAAATTATTAAATAAATGAAACCCAAGAAGACCCAGAACTACACAAGAGAAGAGATATCAGAATTAGCAAGAGAATTACGTCAATTAAGACAATCATCAAAAAATCCCAAAACAAAAAATATAGAAATATCAACAAAACAAAACGAAGATTCAAAAGTAATGGAAAGTAATCTTTCAGGCTCTCAACAATATGATAACTCATTTTCAAGAAAAAATCCTTCAATAAATAATACAAATTTAAACAATAGAAATAATAAAAAATGGATTCAACAAAAATTAGATTCAAATATAAATAATTCAACATATGAAAATGTAACAAAAACATCAAATAAAAAAGAAAATAATAGTTCAATAATAAAAAACAGAAAAACTGATGATGAAGAATTAAATAATTTAGAAGATGAATATATTCAACCACACAATGTATCAACTCATTTAAATATTTTTCGTCCAACTCGAATTAAAAAAGATTCAAATTTATATCATATATATACAACATATAAAAATAAAATAAACGACTATTTAAAAAATAATAAAGATAATATTAAATTATATGGTAATTACAAATATACAAATAAAACACCAGATTATTATTTTAAAGCAAAACAAAATGAAGAAGAAGAAGAAAAATTAGAAAAAGAAAAAGAAGAAGAAGATAAAGGGAAAGTTTATGATTTAACACCCTTACCTGCAAAAAGTAGAAAAAAAATGAAATCAAATTATGAAAAAAATCAATTTTATGAAGGTGAAAGGGCAGCTGTTGCTATGAGAAGATTAGAATATAATAAACAATTTGATTTAAGAATGCAAAAACAACAAGAAAGTAAATTAAAAAAATATATTACTAAAATTGTTTTTATTCAAAGATGGTGGAGAAATATTTTAGCTAAATTATATTTGAATCATTATGCTATATTAATTCAAAAATTTTGGAGAGGATATTTAATTAGAAACAAATTAAATGATATGTTAAAAATTAGAATGATTGAAAATGGTTTATTAATTACTGAAAATGTTTATAATTTACATTTATTAAAAGATGCTTTTGATAAAATTAAAAATTTCAAAAGAGAAGGTATTAAAATTAATAAAGGAAAAAATAGTGGTTTTAATAATGGTTATTATATTTCTAAAGATTATATTTCTAATGATGTTGTTGAAATAATGGTTATAATACAAAGTTTTGTTAGAATGTATTTGACTAAAAAAAAGATTAAGAAATTAATACAAAAAGATAAAGAACCAGAATCAATTAAAATTCCAAAAATTGAATATGAACAAAGTTTTATAACAAAAATAATAAAATCTCCAAAAGATGAATTAGAACAAGTTATGTTAATTCAAAAAAAAGTGAAAGAAATTATAGAAAGAAGAAAAAAGAAAATCTCAGAAAAAGTTTTTAAAAAACCAAAATCATCAGATTATAATTTAAATTATATTGAAAAAGAAAGAATTGGAAGAAATATAAAAAGAAAAGTAATAAAACCATTAATGATGACTAAAACTATTAAATATATTAATAAAGATGATGAAGATAAATTAAAATCTAAAACAAAATCACTTATAGAAGACAATCCAGAATTATTATTAAATAAAAAACAATATCCTCAAGATAAATATTTAAGTAATATTAAAATGATTCAAAGTAATTGGAGAGAATATAATAAATCAAAACAAAAACCTGAAAAAATAAATAAAAGTGCTAAAGATAGTTTGATCTCTAAAGAATATGTTAAAAAAATGCCTACTTTAATTCTTCCTAAAAGAGATAATCCTGCTATTTATAAAATTACTAGAATTAGAGATAAAGATTATGATATTAATAATATTATTTTCATACAAGATGAATGGAAAAAAAAATTACAAAAAAAATTAAATAATGATAAAACTAATCTTAAAGTAATAAAATTAAATAAAGATTTATTAAATAATGGAAATTATATTTCAAAAGATATTATTCAAAATGTTGAAGATGATGTAGAATTAATTCAAACCAAATGGAAAAATAAAAGAAATAATTTAAAAGAAAATGAAATAGAACCAATTAGAAAAAATAAATTAGATAATTTAAATGGGTCTTATATATCTAAAACAAGAAATTCAAATGATAAAAATCAAGAAGAAGAAATTTTAAAAATTCCAAATGATTCAAATAATTATGATAATTCTTATATTAGTAAAGAATATAAAAATAAAGAAGATGAAATTCAATTTATTCAAAATGTTATTGAAATTCAAGAAACTTATAAAAAATATAGAAATAAAAAAGTAAATAAATCATTTCCAAATGAAAATGAAATATTAAGTAAACCTTTAATTTCTACTAATTGTTATGTTAATAAGTCAAGAAATAATTATATTGATTATAATAATCTTTTTAATAATATTGATCAAGATAATAATTTTATTACTAAGGCAATTTATAAAAATCGAAAAAATGATTTAGATAAAATTAAATTAATACAAAAGGAATTTAGAGAATTTGAAAATAGTAAAAAATACAAACCAAATAATGAACATTTAGAAACTGAATATAATGAAGAAATAGAAATAATAGGGGAAACAAAAGATCAATTTTATGACATGGAATATAATACTGATGTAGAAATATTATGAAAAAAAAGGGATGAAAATTTAGAAATTAATTTTAATGATGATATAGAAATATTTGGAGAAACAAAAGAAAAAAACTTAGAAATTGATTATAATGAAGATTTAGAAATTATTGTTCAAAATAAAGAACAAAATTTAGAAGTTGATTATAATGAAGATATAGAAATTATCAGAGAAAAAAAAGAAGTGGAGTTAAAATTTGATGATAATAAAGAAATATATGAAGTAAAAAGTCAAACACCAAAATTTAAAAATTTACATCCTGAAAGTAAGGAATTATTAGAAATTAAAAACGAATCAAAGAATAAGAATGATGATTTAGAATTCGAATATAATGAACAATATGAAATTAAAAGTGAACCAAAAATTTTAAATATTAAACCTGAATCAAATATAGAATATGAAATATTAAGTGAACCTAACAATTTAGATTTAGAAACTGAATATAATGAACAATATGAAATATTAAGAGAACCGAAAAATCTAGATTTAGAAACTGAATATAATGAACAATATGAAATACTAAGGGAACCAAAAAACATAAATTTAGAAACTGAAAATAATGAAGAATATGAAATATTAAAAGAACCTAAAATTCAAAATTTAGAACAAGAATATAATGAACCAATAGAATTTTTATCTACTCCTAAAGATAAAAATTTAGAATTTATATATAATGAACCTTATGAAATTAAAAGTGAATCAAAAATTCAAAATTTAGAACAAGAATATAATGAACCATTTGAAATAATAAAAGAACCAAAACATATAAATTTAACAACAGAATATAATGAACGATATGAAATTTTATCTGAACCAAAAGAAAAAGATTTAGAATTGATATATAATGAACCTTACGAAATAAAGAGTGAATCAAAAATTCAAAATTTAGAACCAGAAAACAATGAACCATTTGAAATATTATCAGAACCAAAAGAAATAATTTTAGAACAAGAATATAATGAACCATTTGAAATATTATCAGAACCAAAAGAAATGAATTTAGAACCTGAGTATAATAAAATAAAAAGTGAATATAAGAATTTAAATTTAGAAACTGAAAATATTGAACAATATGAAATTTTATCTACTCCAAAAGATAAAAACTTAGAATTTATATATAATGAACCTTATGAAATTAAAAGTAAATCCAAAAATATAAATTTTGAACAAGAATACAATGAACCATTAGAAATTTTATCAGAACTAAAAAATAGAAATTTAGAATATATTTATAATGAGCCTTATGAAGTAAAAAGTGAAAGTAAGAATATAAATTATAAACCTGAATCAAATGTCGAATATGAAATAATAAGTAAACCAAAAGAAATAAATTTGGATTTTATATATAATGAACCTTATGAAGTAAAAAGTGAGCCTAAAAATTTAGATTATAAAGCTGAACCAAATTTCGAATATGAAATATTGAATGAACCAAAAGAAATAATTTTAGAAAAAGAATATAATGAAGAATTAGAAATTTTAAATGAACCAAAAGAAATAAATTTAGAGCAAGAATATAATGAACCATTAGAAATATTAAAACAACCAAAAGAAATAAATTTAGAGCAAGAATATAATGAACAATTAGAAATATTAAAACAACCAAAAGAAAAGATTTTAGAGCCTGAATCAAATGTTAAATATGAAATAATAAAAGAACCTAAAATTCAAAATTTAAAACAAGAATATAATGAACCATTAGAAATATTAAATGAACGAAAAGAAAAGATTTTAGAACAAGAATATAATGAACCATTAGAAATTTTAAATAAACGAAAAGAAATAAATTTAGAACCTGAATCAAATGTGAAATATGAAATAATAAAAGAACCTAAAATTCAAAATTTAAAACAAGAATATAATGAACCATTAGAAATTTTAAATGAACCAAAAGAAAAGATTTTAGAACCTGAATCAAATGTTAAATATGAAATAATAAAACAACCAAAAGAAAAGATTTTAGAACCTGAATCAAATGTTAAATATGAAATAATAAAAGAACCAAAAGAAATAAATTTAGAACCTGAATCAAAAATCGAATATGAAATATTAAAACAACCAAAAGAAATAAATTTAGAGCAAGAATATAATGAACCATTAGAAATATTAAAAGAACCAAAAGAAAAGATTTTAGAACCTGAATCAAATGTTGAATATGAAATATTAAATGAACCAAAAGAAATAAATTTAAAACAAGAATATAATGAACCATTAGAAATATTAAAACAACCAAAAGAAATAAATTTAGAACCTGAATCAAATGTTAAATATGAAATATTAAATGAACCAAAAGAAAAGATTTTAGAACCTGAATCAAATGTTAAATATGAAATAATAAATCAACGAAAAGAAATAAATTTAGAACCTGAATCAAAAATCGAATATGAAATATTAAATGAACGAAAAGAAAAAATTTTAGAACAAGAATATAATGAACCATTAGAAATTTTAAATAAACGAAAAGAAATAAATTTAGAACCTG
>JAEEGL010459833.1_pt1 | contig 10489 bp, 9 predicted proteins | sample 9134231 | NCBI WGS metagenome assembly JAEEGL01 (sample SAMN16246548, study PRJNA631951) | gut metagenome | biome: gut microbiome; feature: rumen; material: fiber-attached | host: Bos | place: Iran: Karaj | collected 2018-10 | reverse complement strand
TCTGGATTTGGCCAGCAGGCAACATGACCTCCACAACCAGGACAATCTGGACCATATCCTGTTAAAGTTCCAATGAATTTTATTTGACTATTAAGTCCATAATTTTTAATATCTTTTACACTTGTAATAAGTTTTATTGACTCATTATCCTGTTTTACAATTCTAGTTGATAAAACAGACTTAACATTATGAACATTAGATGTTACAATATTAATCTTTTTATTACCACTTAAGACAATAAAAGCAATAGCAAAGACACCAATTATTATCAAGTAATATGTCATTACACGTTTTTTTGTAGTCATACTATCACCCTATCCTTATTTACTATATAAAGATTACCATTTTTTAGTTAAAAAGTCAATTTTAGGATATAAAGAAATTACTCAATTTCTATCTTTTACCATATGCTGTAAATGTTTCATCACCATTAACTATAAAACTATAATTTTGTTGAGTTATCTTTCCATTCTTATTAGATAACCAATAGTCCCAACTATAGTTATTTAACGTTATAGCCGATATTGTTATAGTGGTTCCTTCAATAAAATTACCTTCCCCTCTAACAAAATCTATTCCAGCATCTTTGTTAACTTTTACTTGATAAACATTTACCGTTGCACTATTAATATTTGTTGATACACTACTACCACATAATCCTCGTACATAGATAGTTTTCAAACCAGGTGAACCTGATATTAATTTTTTTAAATCATATCCACTATAAGCTGCAATCCAGTTACTTTGATTAAGACTTATTTCATAGCCATCAGCAGTAGCACTATCATCCCACTTAATTAGACCAGCACCTATGCCACTTTTTTGAATATTAACATTAGTAGGTGGATCACATTTTGTATTTTTGATATCATAATTTATTGAGCATATATCTGTAATACCAGCTGTAGAAACTTTAATTTTTAAAGTTCCCTTTGATGAGATATTAGAAATTTTTAAAGTAGCCGATTTTTGATTAGGTAAAGGCGTTAAAATTGCTTTTACATTTTTATTTTCATCAACAAATCCCCATGAAATAGTGCCTTTGTAATCACTAGGAATATTTGTATTTAATGTAATTACATCATTATCATAAAAAACAGCTGTATTTGGACAATTAGATATTTTTAAAGTTGATAATGAAGCATTGGATGCTTTCTTTACACAATAGGATAAATCAGTTGACCCTATTGGGCTTGTATAATCATCTCCACAATAAGTTAATCCCTGATTCGAAGAATTATTAGCTAATTTAAATATTCCGCCAGTGCAATAATAATTAGCAAGACATGTACTACATTTATTACTATTAGCTGGTAAATACTCTCCAGCTGGGCAAGAAACAGACATTGGAGTTTGAATTGGTATAATAGTTGGAGAAGGCGTATTAGAAATAACTTGAGTACCTCCGCCATTATTAGAATCTTGCTCTAAATCAACTTTTTCAATACCTGCAAATTTTAATATAAAGTTAATGATTGTTGGAATTACAAACACAATTAAAGCAGCAATTAATCTAAGCATTATTTTTTTTTGACCATCTTTATCCTCTGGATTAATTACTTTTTTAGTTATATCCATTGTGGTCATAGCTATTAAACCTATGGGAACAATTATTCTAACTATTTTTAAAACTTTATAAATTAAATCAATAGCGTTAAGTACCCCTTCTTGTGCTAACCAATTAAAATTCATATTTCACCTACTATATTAGTATAACACAAAAAAAGTAGATATAAAATCTACTTAAACAAATTATATATTTTATTAACATTACTAGTAGTCTTTTCAGTTACTTCTTCAAGAGATACTTCTTTTAATTTACGAAGTTCCTGAGCAATTATTTTAATATTCTTTGGATAATTAGTATGGCCTCGATATGGTTCTGGTGCAAGATATGGACTATCTGTTTCAAGTACAATATTATCAAGAGATAGTTCATTAACAACTTCTTTTAACTTACTATTCTTAAAAGTTAATACTCCACCTATACCAAGATAAAAACCAATTTCAATAAATAATTTAGCCATTTCAATACTACCACTGAAGCAATGAATCACTCCACGACATTTGTGATTTTTCAAAATATCATAAACATCTTGTATTGATTCACGGGAATGAATTACTACTGGCAAGTCATACTTTTCGGCAAGTTCAAGTTGTTTTTCAAAAAATTCTTTTTGAATTTCTTTATTCATATCATTATGATAATAGTCAAGTCCTATTTCACCTATACCAACAATTTTTTTATTAGTTTTAAGCAAAACTTCTAAGTCATTAATATCTTTATCTGTTAAATCATCCACTTCGTCTGGATGAAATCCAACTGTCATAAATACACTAGGATAACGATATATTATTTCAAGTCCATCCCGTATACTTTTCTTATCACAACCAGAAATAATAAATTTTAAAACATTATTTTTTTCCGCATCCATAATAATACTATCAATGTCATCAGTTAAATTCATATGACAATGTGTATCAACCAAATAATTATTCTTCATGTTTTTCTATCCTCATAAATAATGGACTAGGTGTTCCCAAATTATATTCATTATCAAATAAATATTCTTCTTCTTTTTTACTATTATTTAGCTGACTAAATATTTTTTCACTAGTTTCTGGTAAGAATGACTCCAAATGTGAACCAATTACTCTTATAGCTTCAAGTAAATTATATATAACGGTTTCTAGTCTCTTTTTACTATTTTCATCTTTAGCTAAAATCCATGGCGTTGTTTCATCAATATATTTATTACTTCGTCTTGCTATATCAAAAATATCATCAAGTGCATTAATCAAATGAATACTATCAACATCTTTAGCTAACTTGTCTTTTGCCTCATTAATTAAACTTACTAATTCATCATCAATAGACTCAATTACTTTAGTATTAGTCACATGACCATCAAAGTATTTATTACCCATTGCAATTGTACGATTTACAAGATTTCCAAGGACATTAGCTAAATCACTATTAATTCTTTCAATTAATAAATCTTCAGTATAATTACCATCTTGAGCATAAGGTATTTCATGTAAACAATAGTATCTAATTGCATCAGTACCATACTTTTTACATAATTCATCTGCATAAGCAATATTACCAACACTCTTACTCATTTTTCCTTCAGAAAACAATAACCACGGATGACCAAATATTTGCTTTGGTAATGGTAAATCAAGAGCCATTAAGATAATTGGCCAATAAATAGCATGAAACCTAAAAATATCCTTACCTATTAATTGTAAATCCGCAGGCCAATATTTCTTAAATTCTTCACTTGAACCATCAACATCATATCCTAAAAAAGTAATATAATTAATTAAAGCATCTATCCAAACATAAATAACATGTTTTGGATCAAAAGGAACTTTAACTCCCCAAGTAAAAGTACTTCTTGATACACATAAATCTTGTAATCCTGGTTTTATAAAATTATTAACTATTTCATTTTTACGTGATTCTGGAACTAAGAAATCAGGGTGTGACTCGATATATTCAATTAATCTATCTGAATAATTAGATAATTTTAAAAAGTAAGCTTCTTCTTTAGCTTTAGTAACATCTCTACCACAATCTGGACACTTACCATCAACAAGTTGACTTTCAGTATAAAAAGATTCACAAGGTGTACAGTACCATCCCTCATATTCTCCTTTATAAATATCTCCTTGATCATATAGCTTTTGGAATATTTTAGCTACTTTCTTACAATGCTCTTCATCAGTAGTTCTAATTAATCTAGAATAACTAATATTTAAAATATCTAGCATATTCTTAAAATCAATTACAATGTTATCCACATGTTCTTGTGGACTAATTCCTTTTTCTCTAGCTTTTTCTTCAATTTTTAATCCATGTTCATCAAGACCTACTTGAAAGTATACATCATCTCCATGTTTTCGATGGTATCTTGCAATAGCATCGGCTAGAACATCTTCATAGACATTTCCTATATGACTTTTACCACTAGCATATGGTATAGCTGTTGTAATATAATATTTTCCCATTAATATCCTTCCTTTCTTATTTTAATCTTCACTTTATTATTATCATTATCAATTACATCATATTGCATTAATTTAAACAAATTTGCTCTTATCTCTAGTATCTTACACATCCGTAATTTATCTCGATTAATAAATTTTATTTCGATTGGTTCAACATTATCTAAATTAACTAAATCATTAAATATTATTCTTTTATTATTAGGATCGTTTATTAAAACATATTTCATTTTATCACCAAAACCTTCAAAATAAAAAACACCGTAATTTCTAAGGACGAAATCACCGTGTTACCACCTTAATTCATAGTATAACTATGCACTTAATATTTTAACGCTCATAGCGATTTATCTCCAAAACCATACTTCATTACCTTCCAATATCTTATTTCCACCAAACAAAGACTCTCTTAAATTTTTCGGTAACTACTCATTCCTTCACTGATAAATATGCCTAAATTATAGCACTAATATATTGATTATTCAAGATAATTCTCTAAAAATCCAACACAAAACTTAATTATCTCAATTTCATGACTGGTAATATCACTCTTACCATTAATTATTAAACTGCCATATAAATCACCATTTATTATTAAGGGAAATATACTATATACTAAATCTTTATTAGTATAATTAATTATGTCTTTTCTACCTTCTATTAAATTCATATAATCTGTCGTTAATATTATGTTATCTAACTCATTCTTATTTACTATCGAATAATCAATAATTTTATCTCTTGAAGTAAATAAAACATTTTTATTACTATACTTTCTAATTGCATTTATTAAATAATTAACTATTTTATCTTTTTTTAAACTCTCATATTTCTTTAATACTATTTCATCATTTACAACTAATATTTCTACTTGATCATTATCCTTTATTTTTAGATTTTTTCTTATTTCTTTAGGAATAACTAGTCTTCCTAATTCATCTATTCGCCTTGTAATACCAGTTTTTTCCATTATATCACCTTTATTATTTTTACAAAAAAAAAGAGTTTTATACTCTATTTTATCGTTTTTTCATTAATATTTTCTATAACTTCCTTATTTTCCACATAATTGTTGCTTATAACTTTAATAGCAAACATGAATTTGTCTTTTAGCATATTTATCATTTTAACATTTATTATTTCATTTAAATAATTGTCAATGCAATATTTTACGTCATCACTAACATCCTGATTTATTTCTGAATTAAGCATATAAATATTATTAAAACAATAATCATTAATTTCTTTAATCATATTATTAGAAACTGTACTTAATAACTCACTATATTCTTCATCAGTAATAATACTTAATTTAGATTTTACAGGTTCAATATTAGTAGACATAATTTCCTTAAGTTTATTGGACACCATGGAAAAAAAACTAATTATGATATTATAAAAGATTTTTCCTTGTTCACTATTTGAATCAATTTCATGATATGCACAAACTCGATTATTAATCTCAGTGGCTATATTAGTAGCATAATTACTATAGAAAACAAATAATGATTCCATTGAGGTATCTAAATCTATTCTTTTCTTATTCAAAAGCATCTCTTGATTTTTTTGCTGTAATTCCTTATTTATATCTATATCTTCATTCATTTTTTCCTCTTTATTATATATAAAGCGTATCAATTTTTATTATTTTTGTCAAGAAATTGGACTTTACTAAAGAAAAAAGTAGTCAATTATCACTAATTAACTACTTAAATTAATCAATTTTAACTATATATGGATTATCCGTAGCTCCTGTCCCTTTCTCATACTCCATGCCAGTGATCAAGGAAACTGCCGGGCGGGCGCCTAATTTTGAGGAAACATCATACATTTGACCAGAGAAACTTCCGTTAGAGTGCACAATTTGTTTGAAAGCAATATTATCATCGAAATAGTAAGGTGAAAGAAGCCAATAATCTTTTACACTTTTTCGTATAATATTTCTATTTAATATGTTCATCTCAGAACTGGTCATTAAGCCGACTTTGTATGTTAATTTTGCAACATTATTCGATACACTAAATTTATCCAATACATTGCTACAATTTAGATTACTTGATATATCAAAATATTCTTTAAATTTTAAAGCAATATCTGCAATGGTTGAGCCGCCACTAGGATTCCAACCACCAAAACCAGTTATTGCCCTATCATTACAATAGATAGTATCATCAATATATTCATCAAAGGTAGTTAGTAACGTTTCTTGATACCAATTATCAATATTACCTTTAATTGTAGAGTCATTTGCATTAACATCTCCTTTGTATAACATTTCATAAAGGATATTATTCGTATCAGTTATATCAGTGCTGACATATTTTCCTCCTGTTATTTCAATAGAATAAAATTTAGAACTTTCCGTACTGTTTATATAATAGTAAGTATTACAGATACCAGTTAAATTATGGCATGTATAATGACTTTTATTTAAGGTTTGATAGCCACATTGACTAATAGTATCACTATTATTTGTAAAACAATTTGATGTATTAGCACTAAACCAGTTATAAATGTATTGAAGGGTTCCTTCTTCATTATTATTACCAACTAATTTATAACTACCACTATCACTAATTATGCCAAATCCATATTTATATATATCTATTGCGGTAAAATTATTAATAGTTGTAGCGGTAATATATCTTAGTGCACCTTTATTTTGTTCTCCATTATCACTACAAGTGTATTTATCATTAACTGAATCGAAAGTATAATACCCTGGCATACAAACATATTTATTTACCATGTTTGCATATATAGTACCCCAATCTTTTCTATTTATTTCTTCGATATTTCCATTTAAGGTAAGCGTCCCATCTCCATTATCAGTAATATTATCTCCTATTAAATATTTATAAGATATATCATCTACTTGTTTACCTTCATTAATCGTTGTGGCGTAAACTATTGAATTCGTTCCAGATGTATCAACAAAAGAAATATAGTACAATTGATTACATCCACTTACAGAATAACAGCTATATTTACCAACTATATCACTTGGATAATTGGGTAGTTCATCTCCTCTAACAGGATTTGTTAATACATAACTATTTCCTGACATTGTATAACTATCAGCATAGTAATTAGTATTAATAGAACCTGAAATAGTTGATAACATAGGTATAAATTTATATGAAGATTTAGCTGATACAGGATATCTAGTATTATACATGTAACCAACGTCACCTATTGAATCTCTACTACTATTAAAGGCCGTTGTGCCTATGGCATCTCGATAAGTTGACGCATAAACATAGGCTGTGGTTCCACTTGATTGGCTATCTACTTTATATAAATACGTACATGATGTACCAGTATTACGACAAGTATATGGGGTACTTTCAGCAATGGAAGATATAGTTGTACTGGCATTCGACGAATTAACCGTTATTTGGGTTGGATTAGTTAAGGTATAAGTAGTGGTATCTCCTGATACACTAGTGGTATAACCATCACCATAATAATAGTTGCCATTTAAACTTTGCGTTGATTTAATACTTCCAATATGACCAGGTCTGGTTGTTCCACAATCATAAGCAAGATTATCCCCACTTCCGGTTATTGTTGGTTCACCGTTATATAATAGTTTTACGCCTCCAGTATCGGTGGTTCTGATCATTTGCCAACATTGATTTCCAAAGACTACGTTATTCATATTGAGTATAGCTTCGCCATTTTCATCAGTGTCAGCATACCAATGATAGATTTTTTCAGTAGATTTACTTGCGTCCATCGAATCTTGATGTTCTCCTGTGTACTCTTTCGCATAAGTACCTACTTTTGCAGCTTTCTTTAAAACATCATATAGTTTTTTTGATGGTACTTCATAAATGGCATATAAAGTTATTTCGGTGGTATTCTCTGGAAGAGTGATACTATTTCCTACAACGTATTCTGGTTCTTCATCCGTGGGATTCGTACTCCATCCTAGAAAGTATTCATCATCCATAGACTCTTCTATTACATCATTATTTCCGGTTAATATTTGTCTTCCTGGTGTTACTCCACTTGCTCTATTTTTATTATAAACAATATATCCTACGGCATTACTTACATCATGTCCTAATACTGCATCTACTCGTACTCTAAATGATATAGCATTATTTCCTTTAATGGAACTCCATTCACTTGTTGATAATACTACTTTTCCTTTTGCTTCATTTACATAATATTCTGGTGTATCAGTTATAAGAATATTTTTTTCATCAATAAAGAATTTTATACTTATTATGGCTTCTGTATCATTATCTACTTTAATATGACCTACGGCAAATTCACTTTCATCTTCTAATATTTCCCCATTTACAAATGAATATAAATTTACTGTATTACCATTTTCATTTAATCCTACTTTAGTATTATCTTCTTTAGTGGTTGTTACAATAATACTTATAGGAATACTTTTATTATTAACCGTTAAATTAACATCTTCCGCTTTAACTACATAATCTATTCCACCTGGATATGTTGTTTTTCCCATTATGCTTACATCAATTGATGGCATATTTTCATCATTATTTACGTCTTCGATAGTTAAAGGAAATACACCATTCATAGTTACTTCATCGTAATTAGATAAAAATTCGATACTACCTAGTCTTACTGTATTACTAGTTCCTGTTTTATTATAATTAAAAAATGAATAAGTTATACCAGTTAAGATTAATGCTAAACCTATAAAGACTAATACTAAAGTATACTTTTTATACTTACTCATCCTATCATCTACTTTCATATATAGTTTATCAAAAAAAATATTTTTATTCAACAAAAAAAGGCATTAAGCCTTCGTAAATACCAATGATGAATGAACATCACTAGCTATTTTACTTATTTCTTTTTGCATTTTTTTAGGTCCATTAATATTAACTATATAAATTACTCCATTATAATCAATAATATATTCATAATTCACATTATTATCAATTACATAATTTTCTCTTGCATAAATTTCAATAATTCGATAATTTTGTTTTGCAACATATTTAATATCATTATTTATTTTAGAATTTAGATTATCTGCATATTCTTTTGCTTCTTTTTTTACGTTCTTCTTATTTACAGTGATTGATATTACATTTTCTGGATTATTATCATAATCCCCTTTAATAAATACAATCTCATCTTCTTTTACATTTAAATCATTTCGGTTTTGAAATTCATCTTTAGGAACATAAAATAACAACAACCCAAATTGTGTATTAAATTGAACAATATCTGGTTCTTTATTTAAATCAGCCTTCTCCTCTTCTTCTAAATTATTGATTGATTCTTCATCCTTTGATGAACAGCCAACTACATTTATTATTAACAAAAATACTAATAAAATATATAATAATTTCTTTTTCATACTTCGTCTCCTTTTAAAATAAATTATAAATTATAATATTAATATTTGGTATAAAAAAAGATAATATTAAACCAATAATTATACTTATTAATGTATTTCTAATATTAACATGTAATGTAATTACCACTCCAATAACCATAATTAAATAAATTAGCCTATATAAATCTATATACCCAAAACCAATACTAAAGCTAATTGATATCATTATAGCTATTATTATACTACTAATAAATACTGAAACAATATGCTCACTCTTAGAATACCAACAAATAAAAGCTAATATTGGAGAAATAATTGTTACTATATACCAAACCAGCATATATTGCCTTGGATTAAATCCACTAAAAATAATAGTATATAAATGATAACTTATAGTCATTCCTAAAAAGAACAAAAAGACATTTAAACTAGCTCGTAAAGGTGTTTTACTAAAAATTGATAAATTAATTGCTATAAATATCCAAATATTCATTTCAGATAAAATATTTCTTAAATCTATTTGTTCAATAACTCTTTGCCATTTGATACTATCATTAATAGATAAATTATCTAACCATTTGGCTAATATTCCTAATAATATCCCAAATAATAAAATTAATATACTATTAATAATCTTTCTTTTCAAATTTAAACTATTATCAGGATTACGTATTTTTGATAGTTTATTTATCATATAATCATGCTACCTTAATAATTTCTCTAATGAATTAGAGTTAAGAATAGTATTAGAAATAAATTTACCTTTGTAAAAATTAGCCCAATTATTAATTACACATGGAGCATTTTTGGCTTTATCTAATGAATCAATCTTGATAAAATGAAGCTTAATATTATTCTCTTTATCATATTTTGTTAATTCTTCAACTTCATATTCCACATAAGGACATTCATTTGAATAATAAATAGTAAAATCTTTACTGTCAATTTCCATCCTTCTTGCACTATCATTAAATTTAGGTGTACTTTTATCATCAAAAGATAAAGCCATTAATTCATAATCATTTATAGAATCAACTACTTTAAATCCAAAATGCTCAAAGAATTTCTTATCACCTATAAACGGTTTCTTTTTTTTCGATACTAAAGTACAAATACCATTCATTCCCTTTGATTTAGCGTCAC